>Ga0265780_10002231_pt1 | contig 26566 bp, 22 predicted proteins | sample P1T30metagenome_FD_192432 | JGI IMG/M metagenome (GOLD analysis project Ga0265780, IMG submission 192432) | Plant litter microbial communities from East Loma Ridge, Irvine, California - P1 T30 | ecosystem: Environmental > Terrestrial > Plant litter > Unclassified | place: USA: California...
TATTGCTGCTCTGACGGCGTGCGTGGTCGTGGCGCTCCCGTGACGTACCTGTCCCATATGGCTTCCTTCCATTCCAACGAAAGGATCGCACCATCAAACCGTGGGATCAAACACCTAGATTGTCGCCTTGCCCAATGAAGAGCTTATAGCGACTCGGTCGACCATGCGTTGGCCGCTGAATGAGCAAATAATCGGCCGTGACGCGTGGCCAGCGCTAGCGCCACGAAGCCAAGTGCTTGGATCACGGATGCCGGTGTACGGTGCGATCCGTGCGATCTGACGAGTGCTTACATCACCCGGGAAGTTACCTTCGGAGCTACCGAACTGTTCGATTCGAGCGCCCACCGTCATCTCGACCGGTCCGATCTGGCGTCCGTTGAGGTCCGGCTAGCAGTGTCCCTCCGCGGCGTAGATGAGCGACCCATCTCGTCGGACTCCCTGACCGGTATTGATAATATCCATCAGCAGCCCGTTTTGTTAAAGGGTCTTCGCTTACTAGAAATCAACTTGTGGAGCTAACCGACGGGTCAGTCCAGCCGAGTCCCAATGCCTTCTGAACTGCGATGTAACTGCGCGTAAGCTGTGCCGTACCTTGAGCACTTGAGATGCTTGCCGAATAGCGCTGCCGCTCGATGTCCAACTGATCGATGACCGTGCTGGTCCCAGCCTTCACACGCAAGGCGTTGAGTTGCGCAGTTCTCGTGGCTGAGCGCTCGGCTGCGATCAGCTGTAGGAGTTGCAGCCGTCGGTTGCCGAACTGAGACAGGCTGGTCTCTGCATCCTGCAGCGCTTGAAGCACCGCTTGGCGATATTGGGCTTCGGCAACGTCACGTCGCGCCTCTGCCTGACGGACCATGGCCCGGTTCCGGCCGAAATCAAGAAATGACCAGCTAAGCCTCGGTGCTAGCAGCGCGGTGAACTTGTCAGGGTCCACCACATCCCCGAGCGACGTTCCCCCAAGCCCCAGCAGCCCAGTGAAGCTAATGTTCGGATACATCCGAGCCTTATTGACACCGATCTGCGCCGAGCTGGCGGCGAGCGCGCGTTCCGCCGATCGGATATCGGGTCGATGCGCAATCACGTTTGCCGGATCGCCGATGGGCACGCTGGCGGGCGGCAAGGGAACGGGCATTTTGGTGGCGAGTGTGGGGTCCAGTGCGCCGGGAGCGCGCCCGGTGAGTACCGCGAGCTGATTGCGATACTCATCGAGCTGTGCACCCAGCGGGAGGTTCTGAGCGTCGGTCTGGTTGAGCTGGTTCTGCAATCGCTGAACATCCAGCTCGGTGGCCGTACCTGTCGCATATCGTTGACGGGTTAGAGCCAGCGCTTGTTGCTGGAGCTTTGTCGATCGTGCGTTCAGGTCCGCTCGTTGCTGAACATCGCGTACGTTGACATAGGCCTGCGCGACCTCAGCCGACAGACTCACCTGAGCGTCGGCGAGGTCGGCAAAGCGTTGTGCTACCGTGGCCCTTGCTCCCTCGACGCCGCGACGCCCGGCGCCAAACAGGTCAGGCTCCCACGAGGCAGTGGTGCCGAGATTGAAGAAGTCGACCGATGTGCTTGTGGTCCCTTGCGTGTCCGTTCCGTCACTGCCGCCCCCCGACCCGCTCGCAATGTCGATTCCAGGCACCTTGGCGTGGATATAGCTGGCAGATGCGCTTACCGATGGCAGCTGGTTCACCTGTTGCGTTCGCAATTCGGCGCGCGCTTGGCGAATCGTCGCTTGTGCCACGTCGATCTGCGGGCTGTGCGCCAACGCATCATCGACGAGCGCGGTAAGCGTCGGGTCACCCAAGGCTTCCCACCAGCGGGCCAGACCCGGCGCAGGCGTGAAGGCCGGGTCGCCGGCACGGACAAAAGTGCCGCGCGCGACAGCATCTGCCGCAGCTCGTGGAGGGCCCCCATAGTTCGGCCCAACTGTGCAGCCGGCCAGCAAGGCTGGGGCGGCGGCGAGGGCGGAGGCTAGAAGGATAGTCTGTTTCATCATCAATGCACCGCAGCCGGTTTAACGTTCTTGGGGAGGGGCCGGAGGAACAGGACGAGCGGAATGACCGCCAAAGTCGCGACGCCCATCAGCCAGAAGATGTCGTTGTATGTCATCACGAACGCCTGGCCCGTGATTTGCTGTTCGAGCTGTCTGGCCGCGGTGGTAAGGCCGCCATTGGCGTTCACATAATGCTGCACGTCATAGGAGTTCGCGCTCAGCGACTCCTCCAAGCGCCGTTCATGGAGCCACAACCGTTTCTCCTGCAGGATTGAGATCGCCGCCAGCGCGAAGCTGCCACCTATGTTGCGCATCGCGTTGAACAATCCGGACGCGTCGCCCGCGTCTTCACGCGGGACCGACTGCACCACCGCCTGGCTCAAAAACATGAAGCTGAGGATCTGGCCGAAGCCCCGCATAAGTTGGCCAGCGGTGAAATCATGTCCTACCGACTCGATGTTGAGCTGTGCGTTTATTAAAGCCGAACCGCCCATCAGCAACAATCCGCTCGCTACGGCCAGCCGGATATCAAGTCGCGCCAGCAGAATGGGGATCACCGCCATCATGAACAGACTGGGTATACCGGATATCATGACGACGAGGCCCGACTGGAGCGCATTGTAGCCCGCCACGTTGGCCAAGAATTGGGGAATTACATAGGAAGTGCCGTAAAGCGCGACACCGACGAACACGCCCATGATCGCCACCGAACCGAATTGCCGGTCCAACAGCAGTGACAGCTTGATGACAGGCCGTGAGGCGAGCTTCTGCCCGGCGAACAGGCAGATAAATCCAGCTACGGTGATCACAGTCATGCCCTGGATCATGGGCGAGTCGAACCATTGCTCACGTTGTCCTTCCTCAAGCACCACCGTCAAGCCGCCGAGGCCAAAGGCGAGGCCCGCGATGCCAAGCCAGTCGGCCTTTGCAAGTTCGCCGAGCTGGGGCTTTTCGTGCGGCAGGCCTAGCAGCAGCAAGATCACTAGGCCGGCGCAGAGCGGCACGTTGAGAAAGAAGGCGTAATGCCAGCTGATGTTTTCGGCCAGCCAACCGCCAATTACCGGCCCGATGACCGGGCCCATGATCGCGGTCACGCCGAACATTGCGGTGCCTATGGGTTGCTGACTGCGCGGCAGTCTCTGCGCAATAATCGTCTGCGCCGTGGGGATCAGCACCCCGCCGGTGATGCCTTGCCCAGCCCGGCCAACGATCATCATGACTAGGCTGGTCGACGTGCCACACACGATCGAAAAGAGCGTGAACAGGACCGTGGATCCGAGCAGGAGCGTGCGCAAGCCGAGCATGCGCACCAACCAGCCCGACAGCGGAATAACGATGATCTCGGCGATCAGGTAGGCGGAGGAAATCCAAGTGCCCTCGGTGCCGCTCGCGCCGATTTCCCCCTGAATGGTGGGTAGCGCCGAATTAACGATGGAGATGTCCAGCGTCGCCATCAGTGCGCCTAGCGTACCAGCGAGCACCGCTAGCCATGCAGCGGTATCGGCCTTCTCCTCGCCGCCGGACGCGTTTGCCTTGGATCCGGCTCCCGCCGCAGCAGCCACGTCAGTGCCGCTGGCCCAGCTGTTCTTGCTGGTCCTCGATGCGATCGAGATCACCCTTCGCGCCGATTGTGTCCACTGTCACGTTGACCGACAGACCGGGGACCAGCAGCTTCCAGGCATCTGGAGATGCCTCGATGGCAATGCGAACCGGCACGCGCTGGACGATCTTGGTGAAATTGCCCGTCGCGTTGCTGGGCGGAATCAACGAGAACTGAGAGCCTGTTCCAGGCGAAACGCTCTGTACCCGTCCGCGCAGCTTGATGCCCTCAAGCGCATCCACCTCAATCGTCGCAGGCTGCCCCACGCGCATCAGGCCGATCTGCGTTTCCTTAAAATTGGCTGTGACGTATAACTTGCTCAGCGGAACCAGCGACATAAGCCGGGTGCCGGATTGCGCATATTGTCCCACGGTCACCGTTTTGTTGCCGATGCGGCCGGCCGTGGCAGCGCGGATAAGCGTAGCGCCCACGTCAACATTGGCAGCGGCCAATTGCGCGCGAGCGCCCTGCGCTTGCGCCTCTGCCTGGCGGATCTGCGCCAGGAACGTGCCGATCCGCCGTTGTTGCATGACAACCTGCGCGGCCGTCGCACGCGCGTTCTGTTGTGACTGACCTGCAGTCGCGCTGAGCTGGGCCAATTGCGAGCGCGTTTCGGCACCGGCAGCGGCGAGCGGGGCATAACGCGATACCTCACCCGCATCATAGCGTGCCTTGACCTGGTTAGAGGCAAACTGGGCGCGGGTCTGGGCAATCGTCGCATATTGTTCACGAATGGAGGCACGTGCGCTGTCTGCGCTTGCCTGCGCCTCGGCGATCTGCGCTTGCGCCTGAGAGGCTTGCGCTTGATAGTCTCGGGCATCGATCCGGACCAGAGGCTGGCCAGCCTTTACCTCCTGGTTATCAGCGACAAAGACCTGAGCAATGTACCCGTTGATTTTGGGTGCAATAGTGATCGCATCGACCTGGATGTACGCATCATTCGTTTCCTGAGCGTACTTTCCAACCGTCTGATGGTGCACTAACCAAATCACCACGGCGACGACAACGACGATTGCGATCAGCAGCAGAATAATCTTCGCGCGGCCGCTGAGCTTTTTTTTGGGTTTCTCCGCGTCGTCTCTCCCGGCTTCCTGCTGATTATCGCCAGCTTTGGGAGAACCCTCTCCGCTCGGATCCTTGTCGGACTGGTCGTCAGGGGGCGAAGTTTCTTCGTTCATGCGAACACTCGATCTGGAATAGCGTGGTCGTGATCCGGCCAGATGGTTGCGCAGTGCACCGCGTCTTGTTGGTGCGGTACCGGCTATGACCGAGCCTGCCCAATCATACGGTAGCCGACGCCCCCACGACCTCGATTTTGAGTTCGGAGGCGGGATGGTTCCGCATGACGGCAGTCACGCTCATGGCCTTGTTTGCTACAGCAACCGATCAACCCTGCAGGATAGTATCCTACTTCGTATAATTACCGCGACTTCTAAGGTCAACGGTAAACGGCTGTGCTGCCTTGTGCATGTCAAAGCCTGCCTCCCTAAGGTTACCGGGTGTATGACATGCACCAGCTAAAGCGACCCATGCCAATCAAAAATGCGTCGACCGGGCGCAACGGAAAGCCCCACGCCAACCTCGGAGAAGAGCTTATTTAGGATACCTATAAGGCTATTTAATGTGTTGTTTTTTGGAACTTATGGGCTGATTGAGCGTCCACATACCATCTAAGTAGCCTATGCCGTATCCCGCGTTGTGTTTTGCTGGATACGCTCAACGGGAGCGCCGACGTGCCACCGAACGATATGCTGTTCTCCAACGCCTCCCAGGTCAGTCCGACGCCAAACGCTGACCAAGCGCGATTTAACCGGGATCTGCGTAGCTTGCTCCCCGGCCTTTCACGCTACGCGGCATCACTCGCACGAAATCCCGACTTGGCTCAGGATCTGGTACAGGAAACATCGATGCGGGCATGGCGCAGCCGCGAAAACTTTGTTGTCGGTACGAACTTTAAAGCGTGGCTTTACCGCATCCTTCGCAACTGTTTCCTTTCGTACGTCCGGCACCAGCAAGTTGCTCGAACTGACACACTCGGAGAAGACTTTCCCGACGTCTCGGTCGCTTGTAATCAAGAGAGCGTCGTCATGCTTAAGGAAGTTCAGCGCTTCTGGAACATTCTGCCCCTAGAACAGCAGAGATCGATGCAACTCGTCGGCATCGAGGGGCGCAGTTATGAGGAGGCTGCCGCCATAGAGCACGTGCCGTTGGGCACAATTAAAAGCCGGGTAGCACGGGGCCGCGATTTGCTGCGGGCCATCGTTGAAGGAGAGGTAGTCGTAGATGCCCCCATCGCCGCCGAGCCGGGCGAGGAAGCAGCTCAGCCAGTAACTGGTACCATGCCTCCACCTCATCATTCGGATGATGATCGTCTGCAAATCCAAATGCTCCGCAGATGGCGAGAACACCGGTCGCTGCCGAGGCTAGAGGCCGCATAGGCTTACCGCGCGACATGGGCCGAATTCGACACCTTGACGTCTGCAATTTGACCACAAGCAAACCGAATTCTTTCGCGTGTTTATCACCTAGGGACCCACATGATATCTTCAACTCTCGTGCAACGACCTGAACCGCTGCCGCCTGCAACGATCGTTATCTTCGGTGCCACTGGTGACCTGACCGCCAGACTCTTGACGCCCGCGCTGATATCACTGCGTCGGCAGGGTAGGCTCGACGACACCCATGCAATTCTAGGAATTGGAATCGAGCCCGGCGACGGAGCCATGTTGCGGAACAAGCTGGGGGCGTTCAACGTGCCCGAGGGAAGCGAAGGCGCGATTGAGAAGGGCACAGCCTGGGATGACCTAAGCCGCCGCATCGACTATTTGAGCGGCGATTTTGGCGATGACGCGCTCTACAACGCCCTGAAGAAACGTACGACCGGCAGCGCGGTTTTTTACCTTGCGGTCCCCCCCACGTTTTTCGGCCCCATTGTCGAGAAGCTCGCGTTGCACGGCCTGCTTACGGAGACGGCAAACGCATTCCGGCGAGTTGCGATTGAGAAGCCCTTTGGACACGATACGGAGTCCGCCCGCGCGCTAAACCGGCAAATCCTCGCCTGCGCCAAGGAGAGCCAAGTCTACCGCATTGATCACTTTCTGGGTAAGGAAACAGTACAGAACATCGTCACCACCCGCTTTGCCAATACCGTGATTGAGAAGCTGTGGAACAGCGAGTCGATCGAGTCGATCCAGATCACTGCGGCCGAAACGGTGGACGTGGGATCGCGCGGCGCCTTCTACGACGCCACGGGCGCGCTGCGCGACATGGTTCCCAACCACCTTTTCCAGCTGTTGGCAACGGTGGCGATGGAACCGCCGGCCGGTTTCGACGCGGAAGCTGTACGCGACGAGAAGGCCAAAGTGCTGAAGGCAATCCGGGTGTATGATGCCGCGGACGCCGCGGCCAACGGCGTCCGCGGACGCTACACCGCAGGTGCGATCGGCGATCGCAACCTAGTTGCCTACGTCGATGCGCCAAATGTCGGGGCGCACAGCCGCACCGAAACGTTTGTCGCACTAAAGCTTCTCGTCGATACCTGGCGCTGGTCGGGGGTGCCTTTCTACCTGCGCACGGGCAAGGCAATGGCAGCGCGAGATACAGAGGTGATGGTGACGTTCCGCCCAGTACCGTTCGCGCAATTTCCAGGCGTCGAGCAGCGCCACCTGCCGGCGAATCAACTAGTGTTTCAGATCCAGCCCAATGAGGGCATCGACATGAAAATTCTCATTAAGAAGCCGGGCATGGAGATCGCGACCGATCCAGTAGCCCTGTCGTACCGCTATTCTGATCGCTACGACCTAGGCCATCTTACCGGTTATGAGTCGCTGTTCCACGACATGTTACGGGGCGATCAGTCGCTGTTCCAGCGGGCCGATGCGATCGAAGCGGGATGGCGGGCGATACAGCCGTTCCTCGACCTTTGGGCGGTTTGCGGCGAACCGGAGGACTATGCACCAGGCAGTACTGGACCCGCGGAGGCGGACGCGTTGCTCTCCCGCGACGGCCGTCAATGGCACGGGCTTACCATGCCGCACGAGGATCGGGCGTGAGCGCCGGGACGGACGCGCCTTCTGTGCGACGGATCGAAGATTATGCGATGATCGGCTCCACGCACAGCGCGGCGTTGGTTCATCGTTCCGGCCGGATAGAATGGCTGTGCATGCCTCGCTTCGATTCAGACGCAATCTTTGCCTCGTTACTCGGTACCGCAGATCATGGTGGGTGGCTGCTCTGCGCTGCGGATGAGGGCGCGCGTATCACTCGTCGCTACCTGCCCGACACGCTGGTGTTGGAGACGACCATTGAAACCGATGACGGTCGTGCTGTCGTGATCGACTTCATGCCCCGCCCGGGGCCCGGCAATGTCCACGAACTCGTCCGGATTGTGCGAGGCATAGAGGGTAACGTTGCCATGAAGACCGACCTACGCGTCCGGTTCAACTATGGCGAGAGCACGCCTTGGGTGCAGGAACGCGATGGCGCGCTGTTCTTCGTCGCGGGCAGCAATGGATTGCGGCTAACTACGCCCGTAGCGCTGACGCCAGGTAATCTATCGTCCGCCGCCACCTTCGAGATCGCAGCGGGACAGGAAGTTGCCGCAGTACTCGACTGGTTTCCCTCGCACGAGGAGCCCCCGCTGCCGCGCGATCCCTATGCGATGATGCGCCAGACCGAAGGTGAAGCGCAGCGCTGGATCGCCGGATGTACTTACGATGGCCCTTACAGTGCTGCGGTGCGTCGATCGCTGCTGACGCTAAAAGGGCTCACCTATGCGCCGACTGGCGGCATCGTTGCGGCGCCGACGACATCGTTGCCCGAAGCCCTCGGCGGCGTGCGTAACTGGGATTATCGATATTGCTGGCTGCGTGATGCGATATGGACGATCCACGCGCTCACCCAGTCGGGCTATCACCGAGAGGCGAGCGACTGGCGCTGGTGGCTGATGCGCGCCACAGCTGGAGCGCCGGGTGACGTGCAGATCATGTATGGCCTGCACGGCGAGCGTCGGCTGGTGGAGTATGAGCTGGATCACCTGCCCGGCTTTGAAAATAGCCGACCAGTGCATGTCGGCAACGGCGCGCATGATCAGTTGCAGCTGGACATCTTCGGTTCGCTGCTCGGTACCTTCTATGAAGCGCGGCGGATCGGCATGGCTGATACGGACCGGACGTGGGATTTTGAGTGCGCCGTCGCCGAATGCCTGCTGGATCGCTGGCGGCAACCGGATTCCGGGTTGTGGGAAGTGCGCGGCCCGCCCCGTCATTTCGTCTATTCCAAGATCATGTGCTGGGTCGCGTTTGATCGCCTGATCGCCAGCGCGGAGGAGTTCGGCATGACGGGTCCCGTCGACCGCTGGCGCGCCGTGCGCGACGAGATCCATGCCGAGATATGTGCAAAAGGCTATGACGCCCCCAGCAACAGCTTTGTGCAATATTACGGCGCGGATCGGGTGGATGCGGCTCTGCTGCAAATCCCGCTGCTCGGCTTCCTGCCGGCGAACGACCCACGCGTGTGTGGCACCGTCGCAAGGATTGAGGCCGACCTACTTCGCGGCGGCGTCGTTTACCGGTATCGCACCGACAGCGAGGATGCAGACGGACTGCCCGGCGAAGAGGGGGCGTTTTTAGCGTGCAGCTTCTGGCTCGTGGATGCGTGGCTGCTGCAAGGTCGGCGTAGCGATGCAATCGCGATGTTCGAGCGACTTTTGGGGATCGGAAACGATCTTGGTCTGTTTGCCGAGGAATATGATCCGGAAACCCGGCGACAGCTCGGCAACTTCCCGCAGGCCTTTACGCATTTCGCACTCATCAACACGGCGCACCTGCTGCAGCGTACCGAGGCCGGCGAACAACCGCCAATGACATCGGCGCCGACCTAACGGCCATGCTGACGGTCCCGCACGGGAACTTCTATCGTATTCCCGTGTGGTTATCGGCCGGCGCGGCGGACCAACCACCGCCCAGTGCCCGGTAAAGAGTAATGATGTTGTTCAACTGATCCTGCCGGACAGTTATGGCCTCGAGCTCAGTGCTATACAGGTTGCGCTGCGCGTCGAGCTGTTCGAGATAGGCGGCGTAACCGCCGCGATACCGGTCTGTGGCCAGCCCGACCGAGCGGAGCAGGATGTTGCGCCGATTGATTACGCGCCGGAACTGCTCGTCATAGCGCTGCACACCGGTCAGCGCCGTTTCTACTTCCTGGAAGGCGGTCAGAACCGTGCCGCGGTAAGCGAACGCGGCCTGATCACGCAATGACGTGGATACGTCGACCTGAGCCGTCAGCCGGCCACCTTGAAAGATCGGTGCGAGGATGCTGCCGCCAATCGACCACACCGTGACGGGATCATAATCGAGTGCGTTGACAAGCAGCTCTCCCAGGCTGGCAGACAACGCTACCTGGGGAAGAAAGGCGCGCCGGTCGGAGGCAAGACTGGCGTCTGCGGCAGCAACGGCGAACGCAGCGCTGGCAAGGTCGGGCCGGCGCGCCAGCAGGTCGGAGGGCAGCATTGCCGGGACCGAAGGCGGCGCGATCAGGGCCAGCGACTTCGCGCGCGCCACCGGCCCCGGCAGGTCGCCCGTCAAGGTTCGTATCGCGTTCTCCTGCGCGCGGATCGCCAACAGCAATTGTGGAATTGCCTGCTCTACGGCCTCATATTCGGATTGCGCCTGCGTCAGTTCATATTGCGAGATGTAGCCGACCCTCGCCTGATCCTGGGCCAGCCGCAAAGCCTCCACGCGCGAGGTCACCGTCTCGCGTGAGACGGTCAATTGGGCGTCGAGCGCAAGGAGGCCGACATAGGCTTGCGCAACCTGCGCTGCCATCGCCAAGGCCACAGCGTCGCGATCTGCCTGGCTGGCGCGATACTGGAGACGGGCTGCATCTGTGAGCTTGGATAGGCGTCCAAATAGGTCGACTTGCCAGCTGGCGTCCAGCGACGGCTGAATTGTGGTGCTTGTTGCAGCTCCGGTTGCTCCAAGGCTGCGCGATCGTCCCAACCCGCTCGAGGCGTTAAGCGTTGGCAAAAGGGTACTTCTCGCCAAACGGATATTCGCCTCCGCCTCCTGGATGCGCGCTGTTGCTGCCAGTACGTCCGTATTGCGAGCCAGCGCTGCCTCGACCAGCCCGGTGAGGTTCGGATCGTTGAAGGCTTGCCACCAACGAGCGTCGACAATCCCTGTGTTGGCGCTACCGTCGCGCCAGCCTGCAGGCACCGTGATCGCCGATGCCGCAGGGGCGGGGCGCTCCGCCGGCATGCATGCGGCGACTGACAGCGCAGACGACAAAACGAACGCCCGCCGGATCATCGCGCCACTCCGGCGGTGTCGATGCGGGTGATGACCGACATGCCGGGCCGTAGCCGCCCGGCGACCGACTGATTAGGATCGATCGCGATGCGGACAGGTATACGCTGCACCACCTTGGTGAAGTTGCCGCTGGCGTTGTCCGGTCGCAGCACGCTGAATTCGGAGCCGGTTGCCGGCGCAAAACGCTGTACGCGCCCGGTCAGCACGTCATCGCCTAACGCATCAACGGTGAAGCGCACTGGCTGGCCGAGGCGAACGTAGCGGGTCTGCGTCTCCTTGAAGTTCGCCACCACCCACAAGGTCTCGGGAACAAGGAACAAAAGCTGCGATCCCGCGGCGACATACTGGCCCTGCCGCACGCTTGCCTCGCTGATCTGCCCGTCGCGCGGCGCACGGATGACAGTGTTGGCTAGGTTGATTTCCGCCAGCCGAACCTGAGCCTGCGCGGTTGCAACCTGCGCCGCCAGCCCTTCGCGCTGGACGCGCGCCGACGTCACCTGTTCTAGGGCAATGCGCACAGCGCTTTCGGCCTTGCGGACGTTGGCACTCCCCGATCTCGCGGTGGCGCGCGTCTGGTCGCGCTGGCGAAGCGATACCGAGCCGCGCTCCGCCAGTTCGGTAACACGCTCGTCGTCAGCCTGTGCGCGGTCGCGCTCGGCTTCCGTTGCGAACACGTCGGCCCGGCGCTGATCCACGGTGGCAACGTTCTGCGCGATAGTCTGGCGCGCGTTGTCGAGATTGGCTTTGGCGAGCTGAAGTTGGCCGCGCGATTGTTCCAGCTGCTGGCGATAGATTCGATCGTCGATCCTCAGAAGCGGTTGCCCCGCCTTCACCCGGTCGTAATCATTGACCATCACGTCGGCGACATAGCCGTTCACCTGCGGTGCCAACACAGTGATCTGGCCGCGCACATAGCTGTTCTCGGTTGTCACAACCGTGTTGGAAAATGGCCAGATCTGCCAGGCCCACAAGATTAGCAAAACCCCGAGCACGGCGACGACCGCCATGATCGCGAGCACCCCGCGGCTGGTCCGGATCGTCTTCGATGGTGCGGGCTCCGTCTCAGGGCCTTCGACAACCTGAGGGTCTGTCAGAGGCCGTCCCTGGGCATCAACGAGCGCGGGCGCAGCCGGGGCGGGCTGCTCGGGCTTGGCGTCGCCCTTGGTGATGATCGGATCGGCCATGCTGCTCTCACATCGATGCCGTCGCCGTGGGGGCAGACGGGGGTGGGTTCTTGCGGGCGGCAATCGCCAGGCGCATCACGTGCGCCAGCGACCAGCCGAGGAAGAGGAGGGCGAGAAGCCCGTTCAAAAGGAAAACGTCGTTGTAAGCGCGTACATTCGCTTCGCGTGTGGCAGCCTGGGCGAGTTGCCCAATGCCTTGTGCCTGGCGCAGCATGGGATCGGTGACGACACGGCCATACACCTGCCCCTGTAGCTGCAGTCGCTGCTGCACCACGCCGTCTGTCGGATCGACGCCCGCGTTGATGACGGCGGAATATTCGTGCTCGCGGAACTGCTGCACCGTGCCCAGGATGGCCGGCCCAGCCAGGCCGCCGAAGCTCTGCGCGATGGCGAACAACACGACAAAGCTCACGATATATTCAGGGCCACGTTTCAGCACGGGCATGATGCCAACGAGCAGCAGAGGACCCATGAACATTGCGCCTGCCACGGATAGAAGGAATTGGCTGACGAACATGTTCTGCGGCCGCGTGAGGCTGGTAGCGCCGTAGTCTAGGAAGCTGCCCACTGCGATTAGCACCACCGATAGCAGGATCTGCGGCACTACCGTCTTCTGGTTGAAGGTGAGTGCACTGACCGCGATACCGATCAAAATGCCAACCAGCATGACAGCATAGAGCGGCTGCAGCTGGTCCGGCCCCATGCCCAGCGTCCGCAGCAGACCGGTCGCGGAATAGGTCTGTTCGGACAGCAGAAAGCGTAGGCCCAACGCACCGAGCGCGAACCGGAGTGCGCCCAACGACCCTAGCCAGCGGGTCTGCAGCAACGGATTGGTCCGGTGATGTTCGAGCGCGAAGGCTGCAAGCGTCAGTAGCAGCGCCCCCGCAAGGGCAGCGGCCATCCAGGGATGATCGGGTGGCCATTGCGTACGCGCCTGCGCGAACACCGCGCCGATTAGCGCCAGTGCAGGCCCCAAAAGCGCGAAGGTGACGTAATCGAGCGGTTCGATAACGCGGACACGCACGCTGCGCGGCAGTTTCAGCGCGACCACTGCAGCCCAACTAATGATCGCCAGCCCGCTTTCAAAGAGATACAGCCCGCGCCATTCGCCCAGGTCCAGCAGCGCAGGCGACATCAGCCAGGCGAGCGGCGTCGCAAGCGTCGAGATTCCAAGCGCGACGACTAGCCCTTGGCCCATCATCGCTTTGGGGAACGCCTGCAACATGTACATGGTCGCCATCGCGCTGAGCGGCGCGGCGGCAAGGCCGCTTGCCGCACGCACGAACACTGCCATGCCGAAGCTTTCTACGAAAAGGTGCAGGAACGACACCAGCGCTGAGGCGAGCAGTCCGAATTCAGCAAACCGGCGAAGGCCGTACTGCTGCCGAACCTTGAACAGAACGAGGTTCGACGAAACATTGACCATAAGATAGGCGGCAGGGATCCACGCGCCTTGTGTCGGCGTCAGGCCGAGATGCCCCTGGATGTTCGGCAAATTCGCGCCGACGAGGGCATTACCAAGGCCGCCAGTCAAAGCCAGCAGTACGCCAATACCGGCATACGCCAAGCGCAGGGACGGCGCATGCGCGATCGACGGCGCAGAGCCCGGCATGGACGGGCGTTCCTCGTCCGTCCAATCTGGCGCACGCTCCAGGGGCTCAGCCGTCATGCGCCCGCACTCAGGATCCAGCTTACCAAACACGAAGACACAAGCTGGAACATGCCGGGCGATCATCCTTCATCGTAAGTATGACGGGGAATAATGCCCGATAATTATACTAGTCCGTATCCTATCTCACATTTTGTCGCAAGGCACGAGTCCCAAGAGCTGGGTGATTGACCTCAGATTCGCCGGCAAGTGTGCTCTCGGAAGCCTGCGTGCAGCATTATCGGCGTCTGCGAGGCACGAGCAAAAAGCGCATTTGGAAAAGGCTCGACGCCAGGGCCCGTCAGCGTATTAAGGCAGCATGACAGTGACTAACGAAGGCCCAGTCTATTTGCGAATTCGCGCGACGGTGGCGGGAGCAATCCTGCGCGGGCAATATGGTGCGGGTGATCAGCTTCCTTCAGTGCGTGCGCTGGCGTCCGAGTACGGCGCGAACCCGCTCACCGTCGCAAAAGCGTATCAAGGTTTCCAAGATGACGGCTATGTCGAGGTGCGGCGCGGGGTGGGTATGTTCGTGCTCGCTGGAGCTCCTGAGCGGCTGCGAGCGGCTGAGCGAGAGCGCTTCGTTACGCAGCAATGGCCGCCCATCCGCGAACTTGTAGACCTGCTAGGGCTCGACGCTGACGAGCTGCTGCCTTGCGTGTAATCCGCTGCTATTCGCTCTAGGTGGCATTAGCTACCGTTGCGGTTCGCTTGCGCTGAGCGACGCTTCTCATCGATAGAGATCGATTGCCAGGACCTGAATCAGGGCACGCGGCTCAGCTGCATCAAAGCAAATCACGTGCCGTTACGCTTCGCGTCCTGAGGCACATCGCGGCGCGGGGCTCCGGTGTAGTCATAGTCAAAAGTACGTGGGATCGGCCCCTTGTTGCGCTCGTTACGGCTCTTCTGCTCCCAGGCATGGGAGAGGATGCCGACCGCCCGTGACAGACAGAAGATACCTCGGGCCAAGGGAGCAGCGAAACCTAGCTCCCCGTAGATCACCGCGGTCACGCCATCAATGTTGACAGGCAGATGGCGGCCCCCGCGGCGTTGCTCCATAACCGTGACCACCGCTCGCGAGGCAGCAGCGTAATGCCCCTCAATCGTCCCATCAGCGACAGCCTGATCGACCATCGCCATGAGGGGCGCAACGCGGGGGTCGACGGGATGAAAGCGGTGGCCAAAGCCTGGCAGGTACTTGCCATGCTCGGTGATGAATGCATCGATCGCAGCCGACGCAGCGATCTCCATACCGACACCACTTTGGTACCGTGCGATCACGTCGTCGAAGAGCTCGACGCTCTGCTCGCCCGCCCCGCCATGAACGTCATCGAGCGTGTTGATTGCCGACGCCATCGCACCGTTAAGCGGCAGCCCTGTCGAAACCGCCATCTTCGATATGGCGATCGACGGGGCGTGCGGCCCGTGGTCCACGGACGCGACCATCGCCGCCTCGAGCAGCTCGGCTTGCCGCGGTGTCGGCAGATCTCCACGCAGCATAAGCCAGATCATAGCAGGGAACGATACCTGCCCAATCAGCTGCTCAATCGGATAGCCGCGGAACGCAATCTTACCTGGCGAGATATCGCTGATCGCGGTCGACCAGTAGCTGGCAATGGCCTCACGGTCGGTCACCTCGCTCATGCGGCATCCTCCTGTGTAACGAGATCCAATTCGGCCAGCCACCGTTCGGTATCAGCTCCCAGAACAGGGGGAAGGGTTGGTTCGGCAAACGGCGTTCCCAACCGAAAGCCCGGCCGGGTTACACGCAGTGGTTCTGCCTTACTGGTGGCTCCGCCGATCGTCTCGATGAACCCGCGGCCGATGACCTGCTCTTCAGCAAGGATGCGGGGCACGCTCAGGACCTGCCCGCATGGCACACCCGCTGCGTTTAGCCGTCCCTCCCAGTTGCTGGCGCTATCACTTGACAGGCCACGTTCGACCTCCGCGTTCAGCTCCGCGCGGTGATCCTTGCGCGCCTGGCGTTGAGCGAAGCGCAGATCGGTCTTGAGTTCGGGCATGCCAAGGACGTCGCACAGCGCCTCGAACTGACGCTGCTCGTTCGCTGCGATATTGATCGGACCGTCAGCGGTCTCGAAGGTGCCGGATGGGGCTGCCGTGAAGTTCTGGTTGCCGATCGGCTTCGGATCGACACCACCGTTGAGATGGTTCGAGACGACCCATCCCATCGCCGCCAGAGTTGATTCCAGCATGGAAACGTCGATAAACTCGCCTTCTCCAGTCTTCTGCTGCCGAACCAAGGCTGCAGAGATTGCCGTGGCGGCGTTGAGCCCGCCGATCGTGTCCGCCATCGGAAAACCGGCCCGCAAGGGCGCCGTTTCAGCGTCGCCGGTGACGCTCATTGCTCCCGATAAGCCTTGAACGATCTGATCGTAGGCTGGCCGATCACGCCACGGCCCATCCTGCCCAAACCCTGAAATTGCGCAGTAGATCAGCCGCGGATTGCGGGTGCGCAGCTCGTCGGAGCCCAGCCCAAGCCGCGCCATGACGCCCGGTCGGAAGCTTTCCAAAAGAACGTCGCTCCGATCGACGAGGCGCAGCAGCGCCTCGCGCCCTTCCGGGGTCTTAAGGTCGAGCGCAACGGACTGCTTACCGGCGTTGACCGCTACGAACGACAACCCTTGCAATTGCGCAGCCATGGCGGGATCTGCGCCCAGGCTCCGAGCCAGATCCCCTCCTTTGGGGTTCTCTACCTTGATGACCTCTGCCCCTAAGCGCGCAAGATAGTAGGCGCAGAACGGGCCGGCGAGAACGTTGGAAAGGTCGAGGACCCGTACCCCATCTAGCGGCTGCATGGACGATACTCCGAAATTAGAAGTTGAATTGGGCACGGGTGGTGATGCTGTCGCCGGTGTCTTTTCCGATCAGCGGCGATACGCGATTGTTCACGGTCCAGTGCGACCAGTTGACCATGAAGCGGACCAGTGGGACCGGATACCAGTTTACGCCAACGGTCGTTTCCTCGCCGGTGCCACCAAGCGGCGTGCGGGAGTAATCGAGACGTTCGTGACGGCCGAGCAGTTCGAACGCACCCATGCCACCATCCGCAAGGCTGTGCAGGATCTTGGGGGCGACGAAGTTGCCCTGCCGCCCGGAGTAGGGAGGCCTTTCGCCGGTGAGGAACAGCCCCCCGGAGATCGCCCACGCATCAGTTGCAAAGTCCTTTGTGGGACTACCGGGCAGAAATTCGAGCTCACGCCGACCATATTCACCCCAGACATAAGCGTTGCGATAAACGCCAGCGAGTTCACCACCGTAGCCGACCGATTGGTTGGCCTCGGTGAGGGGACCGGTCGAAACCCGAAGCGTTGAATCGAAGCGTGCGCCGATGGAGGTATTGCGTGTGATGGTACGTGCGGCCTCTGACAGGCTCTCCTTGAAGACCCACCCGCCGATGTGAACGATGCCGCTGTCGCCCTTGATTGGGTTCCAGTGGATACGGGAAGCTAGGCCTAGCGTGTCGCTGGTTGCATACGCCCCGTCGATCGGATCGCCGGTGACCGCAAACGAGACGTGCCACGCAGGGCCGAACACGCGCAGCATCGTACCCATGCCGTAGAAGCCTTTCTGCGGCAGGATAGCATTGGCGACGAAGTTGCGTTCGATGAAGGGGGTAGTGAGCGAGCCGGATTGTCCCTCGAGCGAGCGATCGTTGAACATGTTGCCGACGCGAGCATCATATTCCACCCGACCGACGTGATCCTGATAGCCGAGGAAGGCGCCAACGATACCAAGATCACCTTCGGCGAAATCCGCTTCGAACTGGTAGAAGCCGTGCTTGAGGAACGTGCCTTCAACGCCCAGTCGACCGCCGCGAAGCCCGGTCGTCGAAATATTGCGCGAGGCAAGGCGGGATCCGGAGGTGGTGTCGAAGTCGATCAACAAACGACCACGCGGCTTGAACGTGAATGAGCCGTCGCTCTTGGAAAATACCGGTGCGCCTTGCCCCCATGCGACATTGAGATCGAGCGGCTTCACAGCCGGTGTCGCCGCGGCAACAGCGGGATCGGCGGGATTTGTGGGTATCGTCGTCGCCGTCGCGGTTGTTGCCAAGCCATCGCGACGCGGTGCCGAGAAAAGCGCGCCCGCCTCAACGTCTCGGCGAGACGATACCGCTGGCGTACCCGAACGCTGGGGTGCCTCAAGGGTATTAAGCCGCTTTTCCAACGCCTCAATCCGGTCAGCTTGGCGTTGGATCAGCGCCATCATCTCGGCATCGATCGGCTTTGCGGTTTGCGCAATCGCACCAAGGGGAAGAAGGCTGGCAACACTAGCGGTGGCAAGAAGCAGGATGCGCGTCGAAGCGCGGAATGCCTGAGGGGTCATGTCAGCGCGCTCCGTGAAAGGGGATGACGCCGAAGATGATTGCTGCGAGCAGCATCACGACGGCCAGACCAATGACCCACAGGATCGAGCGGCGCTGATTGTCGCCGTAATCGACGTCGAGCAGCGACACGAGCAGGTAGGTGGAGGCGACGAGGGGGCTCAGCAGGTGAACAGGCTGGCCGAGCAGTGATGCTCGAGCCATCTCAGCCGCACTAATGCCGTATGCCTGTGCCGTATTGGCCAGGATCGGCAGCACTCCGAAGTAGAAGGCGTCATTGGTGACGAGATAGGTCGCGATGGCGCTGAGAACGGCAGTGGCCGGTGCCATGAACGGACCGACGCTGTCCGGCATGATGCCCAGCAGGCTGTTGGACATCGCATCGATCATGCCGGTGCCGGCCATGATCCCGGTGAAGATGCCGGCTGCAAAGATCAGCGTGACCACTGCCAGCACGTTGTAAGCGTGGGATGCGATCCGCTCCTTTTGCTCGGCGAGGCTCGGGTAGTTTAGCGTTACCGCGATCGCGGTCGCCGTAATGAATAGAACCGGGAGCGGGAGAACGCCCCAGACCAGCGCCACAAGCAGCACGATGGTCAGAGCGGCGTTCGGGATGAACATCTTTGGACGGCGGTGGGCAGGCGTTTCCGCCAGCTTTTCCTCAACCGAGACCAACTGCTCCGCTGTCAGCACGCCGACCCGCCGGCGCTCGCGCAGTCCAAAGATACTGGCCACGAACAGCAGGTAGGCGAAGCCGGCGACCATCACCGGGATGAGGGGCACGAAGACGTCAGCCACCTCAAGATGCATCGCGGCCGCAGCGCGAGCGGTCGGCCCTCCCCACGGCAGGATGTTCATGATGCCGATCGACATGAGGAGCAACGTCGCCATGTACTGGAGGCGCAGGCCCATCCGCTTGTAGATAGGCAGGAGGGCAGCGACGCAGATCACATAGGTGGTGGCGCCATCGCCATCGAGCGCGACCGCGGTGCCCATCACTGCTGTCCCGATCAGAACTTTGAACGGATCACCGCCAGCTGCACGGACCACGCCTTTGATGAGAGGATCGAAGACACCGGCGTCGGTCATGATGCTGAAGTAGAGAATTCCGAACATCAGCATGACGCCGGTGGGCGCGAGCTTGGTCAGCCCGTCCATCATCATCTTACCAATACCGGCAGGATCGATGAACAACCCGAACACGATGGGGACGATGACCAGCGCGGCCAGAGCCGACATCCGGCGCGTCATGACCAGGGTCATGAACACCAGGATCATCGCAAATCCAAGGATGGTTAGCATAAACCTCTCCGTCTTGGGCTGCGCGAGAAGCCGACGCTGCCAGCGCCTCCACGATCATCCGCATGAGGCAAAGGGGACGATGGTCGAACGAACGGCAAACTACTATTCAGTTGTTTTCAGCAATGTGCTACTAGCATTCAGCTATGGACCTGCGTGATCTGACCTATCTTCATGCCATTGTCGACGCTGGCAGCGTCACGGACGCCGCTAATCGGTTGGGACGAACACCCCCGGCCCTGACGAAGGCAATCCGCCGTCTCGAAGACGAACTGGGATCGACACTGTTCGAGCGCCGCGGGCGAGGCATCGAACCGACCGAGGCGGCCCGCTACCTCGTCAGCCAGACACGAGGGATGAGTCACCGGCTGGGGCAGCTTTGTGTTGACGTGGCTGAGATGGCATCCGGCAGACAGGGGCATGTTCGAATAGGGGTGTCCGCGACCGTGGCCGCGATCTACTTGCCGCAGCTTCTCCGCCGCCTAGCGGTGGACTTGCCGGAGCTCCGTCTCACCATTGTGAACGGGATGAACGATGTCCTGCGGCGCGACCTTGATCGCGGCGAGATCGATCTGATCCTTGGAGTTCATGAGGCCGGGCAGGACGACGATATCGAAGGCTTCCGCATCGCGCGTGACGAGGTGCGTGTCGTGGCGGCCGTCGGCCATCCCTTGCATGGTCGCCCCCTCCGCCCTGCTGATCTACTGGATGTTCGCTGGGTGTTACCGTCACGTGCTGTGAAGATGCGGCAGTGGCTGGATGCCGCCTTCATAGCTCGTAATCTCCCTGCACCTCAGCCTCATGTGGAGACAAGCTCTATAGCGATCCTCGAGACTCTAATCGCCGACAGCGACTTCGTTACTTTCGTTTCTAGCTGGAAGGTCGGGACACGCTTGGTTCGAAATAGCCTTGCCACCCTAGACGTTCCGGAGCTTTCTATGCCTCGAGAATTTGGGCTGGTTTGGTCAAAGATGTTGCCACCTACACCATCAGCGACAGTTTTTATCGAATATGTTCGCTCAATGCTTCACAATCCCGCATCACCCTGAAGACGGGCGGCGCCTCGCCTTTAAAGCCTTTTCGCAGTCCACCCGCTGTCGTAAAACTGGCGACATTCGAGACGTCCGAAACTTAGAAGTTTCGCCACAACGCCAATCTGCGGCCAATCTCGCCTTCCGGCAGCACCACATCTGCCGCTCTCCAGTTCGTTGACGTTCTCAAGAGGGCGAGACAAGGCTCCGTCAAGCACTGGGACAAGATAGCTGACCTGTTCCCTAAAATTCACGCCATTGGTAAGTTAGTGCTCGCGTCGACGCTCTACTTGTAACGGTTCTGGGATGAGCCGAGGCTTCGGACAGCATCCGCCCCGGCCTTGCTCCCGACGACTTGCGGATAGTTAACCAAAAGCTGGTTGCGGCTTCAGCAGCGCCGGGGATCGATCGTGACGATGCGCTCGACAAGGCGTCGATTATCATCATGACTGGCTTGAAGACAGCTTGAGCGGGAGCGCTATCGATATGACGCGGTATGGAAGGTGGAAAACCATAAGCGCGGTCGCGGGAGCAGGCATCGCCGCGGCACTGGTGATCCGTCGCGCGAACAGGCTTCCTCCGGGAGAGCAGGCGACCAGCACAACGCCCAGAGCAGCCTGTGTCAGCCGACTGGCGCAGGACATCATGGCGCAGACGACACAGCATCCGTCCCTGTCCGGTCTCTCGCTGCTTAAGGACGGCGTCGATGCCTTTGCCGCACGCCTCTTGCTGGTGCGCGCGGCCGAGGTGAGACTCGATCTGCAATATTACATATGGCACGGCGACCGCACCGGCACGCTCATGCTGGAGGCGCTGCATGCCGCAGCGGATCGCGGCGTGCAGGTACGATTACTGCTCGACGACAACGGCATCGCCGGGCTGGACAAGGTGCTGTCCGCGCTCGACAACCACCCGAACATCACCGTGCGGCTGTTCAATCCGTTCCGCATCCGCTTCCCCAAGGCAATAGGCTATTTGGTCGATTTCCACCGCCTCAACCAAAGGATGCACAACAAGAGCTTCACCGCCGACGATGCGGTGAGCATCATCGGCGGTCGCAATATCGGCGATGAATATTTCGCCGCAGGCGATGGCGCGTTGTTCGCCGACCTCGACGTCCTGGCGATCGGTCCTGCGGTAGACGAAGTGGTCGAAGATTTTGAGCGTTACTGGTGCTCTCCGTCCGCCTATCCCGCCACGCAAATCCTGCCAAAGGTAGGCACCGGACAACTGGAACGGCTTTCGGCGCGCAGTTCGGTAATCGAAAGCGATCCGTCGGCACGCCGCTACGTCGAGCGGCTGCACAACCTGCCGCTAATCCGTCAGGTGGCAGACGGCACGCTGCCGATGGAATGGGCCCCGGTGCGGCTGCTCAGCGACGATCCGGCCAAGGTGCTGGGCGGCGTTGCTGACCACGACCTGCTCGCCCCCCGGCTGGAAAAGGCGCTGGGCACGGTAGAGCGCGAGTTGGGCGTGATCGCCGGCTATTTCGTCCCGGGAGCTGAAGGTACGGCACAGCTCGCGGCTCTCGCGCGCAAGGGCAAGCAGGTATCCATCCTCACCAACGGCTATGCCTGCAATGATGTCGCAGTCGTCCATGCCGGCTATGCACCATGGCGGCGTGCGCTGCTGCAGGCGGGCGTGCGGCTCTACGAGATGCGCGCCGATGAAAAGCCGCAGATGTCAGGTCGCGAGCGCCGACGCGGCACCAAACTCGGCGTTGGTAGCAGCCTGAGAGGAACGGGCACCGGCTCGGGCGCGGCGCTTCGTTCCGGTGCGTCCACCTTGCATGCAAAAACCTTCACGGTTGATCGTGAGCGCCTGTTCATCGGCTCGTTCAACTTCGATCCACGATCGATAAGGCTGAACACCGAGTTGGGCTTCATCATCGAAAGCCCGACGCTGGCGAGCGAGGTGGCGGACGCCTTCAAAACCATCATACCCGAACACGCCTTCCGGGTAGGCCTGGGCAAGGATGGCAACATGGCATGGGCCCGAGAGTACTCGACCGAACCGTTACAGACGACAGAGCCCGGCATGGGTTGGAAGGAACACGCCCTGATTGGCCTCGCAAAGCGCCTGCCGATTGGGTGGCTTTTGTGAGCAGGTCGTTTGTTTTGAAGTGTGGCACGAGCAATTGGATTATCTAAGCGCGTCGACAAGCGATTGGTCGAGAAAGCCAATACGGTTTACCCCGGCGCCGTCAGGTTGCGGTGTATCATTGTCACTGATCCTCCTTCGATCCGTCGCGCGTGCTGTGCTGTGCTGCGCCAAGCTCGATACGAGGTCCCGGATACTTTCCCTTAGTTCGTCTACCCCCTCGGGTTTGTAGCCGTTCGAAATGGTGTCAGGCACGTGCAGCGCCATGCCAACGAAAGGATCGCACCACCAAACCGTGGGATCAAACACCTAGCTCGTCAGATGGAGACGAGTAATGCGGCGAGGCCTATTTACCGAGGATCAGATCATTGGCGTGCTGCGCGAGCATGAGGCCGGCGTGAAGACCGCCGAGTTGTGCCGGAGCCGGACAGGTTCATCGTCGATCCGATCCACCGATGCCGGGACTAAACACCTAGCTCGCCACCATCCCGAAGCGCTGTCCGGCGCTATATACACCAGCGCCGGACAGCCCACGTCAGATCAATTCGGCGAGCGATGCTGCATCGAAGCCGTTGAGCGCACCGAAGTCGCCCTGTCTGACCTTGGCGACCCAGTCCGGATCGCTCAGCAAGGCGCGCCCGACGGCGATCATGTCGAACTCGTCGCGTTCCATTCGCTCGATCAGGCGATCAAGGCTGGCAGGAGGCGCGCCCTTGCCGGCGAAGGCGTGGGTCACGTCGTTGTCGAGGCCGACCGATCCGACTGCGATCGTGGCGGCTCCGGTCAGCTTCTTGGCCCATCCCGCACCGTTCAACCCGTTCTCGCCATCCATGTCGGGAAACTCCGGCTCCCAGAACCGTCGTTGCGAGACATGTAGTACGTCCACGCCCGCATCGACCAGCGGCGCAAGCCAGCTCTCCATCAGGGCCGGGGTTTCGGCCACCCGCACACGGTAATCCTGCTGCTTCCACTGGCTGACGCGCATGATGATGGGGAAGTCAGGCCCGACGGCCGCGCGAACCGCTATCACAATTTCCTTGGCGAAGCGCGCGCGCTCCGCGATCGTCTTACCGCCATAAAGATCATCGCGCAGGTTGGTGCCCGCCCAAAAGAATTGGTCGATAAGATAGCCGTGAGCGCCGTGGATCTCGACGCTGTCGAAGCCGAGCGCCTCTGCATCGGCCGCGGCACTGGCAAAGGCCGCGATTGTATCGGCGATGTCCTCCTCCGACATCGCCACGCCGCGCGGATCGCCGGGGGCGTCGAAACCCGACGGGCTCTCGATGGGAGCATCGGGCTCCCAGCCGTTGATGTACCTTGCGGCGCCCGTGTGCCAGATCTGCGGTGCCATCCGCCCACCGGCGCTGTGAACCGCGTCGATAACGTTCTTCCAGCCGGCCAGCGCGCGATCGCCGTGGAAGAAGGGGATGCCGTTATCGTTGCGCGAGGCAGGGCGGTTGATGACAGTGCCTTCGGACAGGATGAGGCCGACATCACCTTGCGCACGTCGGCGGTAATAGTCCGCACTTGGCTGCCCCGGAACACCATCAACGGCGAAGAGGCGTGTCATAGGCGCCATCACGATGCGGTTCTTTAGTTGAAGCGAGCGAATGGTGAGTGGCCGGAACAAGGCGCTGGTGTCGGTGTGTGACATGATTTGAAGCTTCCATTGCGGTAGATGCCTCCTCGGTATACTTCGTAAACCACGCGTCAATCAGGCACTATAAATCGCCTTGGTAGGGTCAAGGATACTTTTATGATCGAACTTCAACCGCAGTGCTTCTCGTCCGACTGTCCTTCACGGTCGCTGTTCGACCAGATCGCGGACAAATGGTCGATGATGGTCCTGGCGGTGCTGGACGACGGGCCGCATCGCTTCAACGCCATTCGTCGCCGTCTGGAAGGCGTGACGCAGAAGGCGCTGACCCAGTGCTTGCGTCGCCTGGAGCGCAACGGGTTGGTGGCACGTCACGTGGTCTCTTTGTCTCCCGTTGCCGTTCAATACAATATCACGCCACTCGGACGCACCCTTCAACAGCCGTTTCGACAGCTTTACGAATGGACACAGGTCAGCTTGCCCATGGTCGAGGAAGCGCGCCGCAGGTTCGATGCGAACGCCGATGGTCCCGATCGATCGTTGCTTCAGGGGGCTCCCCGATTGCCCCCATCGGCGTGAAGGCGCTTGGTACCTGTGATCCATTTGAGGTGCTGGAACGGGACAGCCGCGAAGATGGTTGAAAACGGGTATGCCGGACGGCGTGTCAGTAATCGGCCAACCGCTCGACGAACGACCGCTTTTGGGATGATCGGCGAGCCATTTGAACGGCCGCAATTAGAATGCGTAGCTGCCGCCAGCCCCATCCTGAACGAAGGGCCCTGTACGCGCTCGATTCCCCAAAGCGGGCAGGCCGTTCTCCACCACAAACCGGCGATGCCACCCCGTGCCCGGCTGTCTGAACGAAGGTCCGCTTACGCAATTAGCTTCCCGAAAGCGGACGGGCGGCTTCCACCAGACTTTCTTATTGCCCTATAGAAAACCTTCGCCAGCATGTTCGCGAAATCGCTCGTGATCGCGGACATACTCGGCGACCATATCGATCGAGGCATGCCGGCTATGCTCACGCATCTTGAACAGATTGGCATTTTGCCGCCCCGCCTCGGTCAAGAAGCCGGCCCGCAGCGAGTGCCCAGAGAATAACGCCTCCGGATAGCCAGCGGATCGGGCGGCAGCTTTCACAACAAGCGCCACACCCTGCGCGCTCATTGGCTGGACGGTAAGCCGCCCTTGCGGGGTCAGCTTGCGAAACACCGGACCGCTGTCGATCTCGGCTTTCTCCAGCCAGGCGCGATAATGCCGCACCGGCTCAAGGCGTCGACCGTCGGGGATGGCGACGCTGTGTCCCCTACCCTCCTGGTCAGTCTTCGACGTTGGCACGCGCACGAGCAGGCCCCGCGTATCGTCCGACACCCGGCCAACGGTAATTGCCACCAGTTCGGAGCGACGAAACGCCCCCGCCATCCCGAGCGCCAACAACGCCCGATTACGATACGACCGCAGATCCTCGCCGTCGATCGTCCGCAACATGTCACGCAAAACGTCACCATCCGCGGGGCGCTTCTTACTTGACGGATCGTCGCGCTTGTCGCGGCGGATGGCACGCATGGCTTTTTCCAGCCGCGCGCCGTCTGGCTGTTGCGTCGGCGGATCGAACCCCGCTGCGCGGTGCGCAAAGACGATTGCCGACAGCCGTCGACCGATCGTCGAACGCCCTAACGGCTTGGCCAAAGCTTCGCGCCCTCCCCGCGCCCGAAACGGCGTTCGTGGTGCGAACCCGCGTTCGGCCAGCAGGGTCAGGAAGGCCGCGACGATTGTCGGCGTCGCGGGCAGCGATCGATATCCGCTTTCCTCACACCAGGCACAAAACAGCCGCCAGTCAGATTGGTAGGCACGTAACGTCGCTTCCGCCGATGCGCGAGCGACATAACCGTCGACGCGTTCGCGATCGTCCGGTGCCAGATCGGGTAGGTATGCAGCGAGCGCGCTGACCTGATCGGCGACGACGAGGTCACCGGCCAAGCTCATGTCAATCTCGGCGTCGTGTGACACGTTGGTTCGCTCGATCATCAAAATAGGCCGGCTGCCACATTTTGCAGCATCCGATGGGTACACAATGGGCCAATTTCACGCCAGCATGTTTCTAGCGGGAATCAGTCTTATCGCTAGAATAATTTACCGGATTCGTCGCCTTTACCGCATCATTCTGTTCATCCGGTTTTGCCGCTTTATGCTAATTCCACCGATCTTGACGGTTATCACTGTTTTCCCTATTTCATTGATATCGGCTTTAAGCCGGGCGTGCTTTCTACCATGATCCGCGCGTGCAGGCTGAGCCCGCACTCGCGACCGAACCCAGCGCATACGGGCACCCGCCTGCCATGCGATCGAGATCCCGCCGCGCAGGACAGCAGTCTGCAACGCATCCAGCACAGGAACACCCGCTCATGGCGACGAGCATGGAAATCGTACCCTCGGGCGAATTGCAAAAGCAGTTCGGCCGCTATTCCGAC
>Ga0265780_10002232_pt1 | contig 26564 bp, 41 predicted proteins | sample P1T30metagenome_FD_192432 | JGI IMG/M metagenome (GOLD analysis project Ga0265780, IMG submission 192432) | Plant litter microbial communities from East Loma Ridge, Irvine, California - P1 T30 | ecosystem: Environmental > Terrestrial > Plant litter > Unclassified | place: USA: California...
TGAAGCTGCTCTGGATAGTCTAGCTGCCGCCCACAACGAGGATGACGAGGGGATGGTGTTGTAGATTACCACACATATGATTGTAGCATACATATTTCATTGATTCGACGTGTATTGTAATATACATATGTAATGATGATTCCCATTCGGATGAGACTTGATATAAGTCGAGACTGTCCGTGCTTGCTTTATTATAGAGTTCTACCATGGAATCGAGATCCCAACCAGGTTGAGGTGATTATCTGCCCACTAGAGCCGCAGCCTCCTTTTCTGCCTCCTTCTTCTTCTTACGCTGTAATTTCATATGCACCAGCCCCTGATTCTATCAGCTCTATGCTCACGATGTGAGGACAGGCGAAACCTACACAGGCATTACACAGTGTCCTAGGACCCATTGGACCTCTTCTCCATTCTGGCGTCTCTGTCGCTCCACACCCTAGACATTTGGGTGTTTTCTTATCCCCATTTCCTCCATTAGGCGCAGGTCGCTTGTTGGAGAGATTGGGAGTATTGGCATTGAGCGGGATTGATGATGGTTCATTGTTGTTGAATGTAGGATTGACCTGGCCCTGTCCATATTGACCTGATAAGAAGGAGAGACCGTCCGAAGCTAGTCCCAGGAGATGATCATATCGCTGGCCACCCGCTGGTGGAGGTTGATATTCATTTTGAGCACGCATACTCGGTACAGCTTCTAGCAGATGTTGATAAATTTCCAGTGCCTTGTCATCAGCTCCAATCTGTCTCTCATATATTGTTGAAGGACTCACCTGGGCATAATCCTCGCCTGTGATTTCTACGCCGGCGCCCATTCTTTCCCAGGGATCTTGGTCTGGCCGTTCTGGTATTGGGATGTTGGCGTATAGATTCCCGGGGTAGGCTGTACTATTGGGTAATGGTTCTGGAATGGTTGTATTATTAGTGTTGTTGTTATTGTATGTATTGGTCTTCGGGGGTGGTCCGCCAGCTCCACCTCCCGAACTTGATCTAGCGATTGGTTGCGAGTATGGGTGATACCTCGTACCAGCTCCTCCTCCTCCACCACCACCACCTCCTCCTCCTCCAGCCCCACCACCACCAGGATCGTTACCATGAGCATTATTGGAACCTGATCCTGATCCAGAAGCAGATGAAGAATGTAGTGTCGGATCCATTGGGAATGAAGCTGAGTTCGGACCAGCAGTTGCAGCCTTATTGACCAAGGAAGAGGCGATTGAACCCGGTGATATCCGATATTGTGGAGGTTTCATTTCGCGTAAACCTCCTTTCCCAGTTCTTGCGTGAGGTGGATGCGGTTCTATGATGTTGGTGCCGTCTAATAGATGCCGTGAGGATGGGCCCGCTTGTGATAGCAATTCCCATGTAGAGGGTGAATGGTTTCGAGGTGGGTATTCAGGTAATCCGTTTCCGCTTAAACCGAAATCGCGGTCGAGGGAAGCGTACCGTCCTTCTGGATAATACGAGGGTAGGAATGTCGATGGGACGTCTGCTGCGGGAGGTTGATGATATAGGAAATGAGCTGACGAGGGCCGTATAGGTGATTGGGCGAATGACTTTGGCGAAGAGGATGAGGAAGAAGAAGACGTGTCGGAATATGTAAGGCCGTTGAAAGTGTGGCTGAACATTGTGTTCTAACGGATGTATTATAGATGTCTAGACAAGTCAAGAGTCACGACACGTATCCCGTACGGTCTATGCCAGCAAACGATGCGTATGAAATGAAGATAGAGATGACAGTGAATGAATGAATGATGGCAAATAGGTTCAACTTGATTCCAAACGACCGCCTAAGATACAAATGCTTGGTATCGTTAGTTATTCGGTTACTTAGGGTAACAGAAGGGAATGCAGGTGGGGCAACTAATTGTAAGATTATGAATGGGGCGAACGGGGGCGTCCGAACAAGGGAGTGAGATAGGCAGTACCGCTTCTCTCTTGCCCTCTTTACAATGTCATCTTGTGCAATTGCCGTTACTGTACGTGTACACCTCCCTGACAGCTGTGAGCCCAAAGACAGTCCGGAAGCAATTCAATCTACAAATTGGATCGAAGTTGTGTTTAACCCAATTCAGTAACAAACGTCGCACTCCTTCACTTGTACCTCTATTACTCACTCACTCCCTCACTCCCTCTACTCTCTCTTCTGTCCTATCGTTCATCTCCGATAAGTGATACCGCTCAATTAGGCTCAACTTCAAGCTTAGCTTCCAACTCCACCAAGCATTTCATATCAACCGCGGCCGTCATACGACCGTAACTAGACGTTCAATACAATAATGTATGTTCGTCAACCAAAACAATTACAATCAAAAGCAGCAGGACCAAATACCCGTTGTCAAGTGAGCTCAGTCACTCTAATTACATTCAGTCAACCAACCAACTAATTTCCAGAAATGTCTCAAATTCGGACATCATACTTACCAATGTTCCAACGCTCGCCCATACCAAGCAAGACCATCACGCACTCAGCAACTTGAAAAGGGGAAATTTGGCCTAGAAGGTCCCAGCGTGGATGTACCAGAGGAATTCAAGAAGGATGCAAAAGTCGGATTAGCGGATCGTATCCTGCAGGCCAAGGAGGAAGAGAGGAAGAGATTGAAGGCTATCGAGGACAAGAAGAATAGAAAGGCGTCCAAGGGCAAAGGCAAAGAAAGCGCTAGGTTGGTCATCTCCGCATAAAATGACGCGTTGGCATAGCTGATTGGATAGGAAAGAGGAGAGTAGTGATTCAGAATCAGATTCAGCATCCGACTCGGACTCGGACTCGTCCAGTTCGAGATCAAGGTCGAGATCACCCGCACGAGCCAAGAAAGCAGGTCGCTACTCGTCTTCCCGCTCGAGATCCCCACCTCCTAGGAGACGACCACGCAGCCCGACCGACTCGCAATCACCACCACCACCAAGGCGTCGCAGGAGCCCGTCAAACTCGCCCGCTCCGCCTAAAGATCGATCAAGAAGTCCGCCTCGTCGAACGAGGGATTAGGCTCAAATCACAGATCACGCTCCTCACGAAGTCTGTATATTCCAACGACATAACATATGCATGTGCAGCTGCAAGTATACAAATATTACATCTAATTTGACAAATTACTTCTTTGACATTGTCTCCTCACTGATGTTCCCTCCCTATTCACTCCCTATTTCTAACGGAGAAGTGACCCCGCTGCTTACCACATCGACTTCTTTCTCATCCTTCGCCGAGCCAGAGATCATGGAGGCAGGATGAATAGGTGTCACCTCGCCATAGAACTTTTTCAAGGCTTCGGCATCCCGGCAAAAGGCCTCCAATTGCCTTCTTAGCGAAGTCGCTTCCTCCTGCTTTGACTGTTTAGGAGCGACGGGCGCCATTGGATATTCTCCCCCAACTCCACTCTGCCCCACCCCTCGCCTAGTTGGCGCAGCGATAAAAGGTCGATTATCGCACCACAAGAATCCTTCTTTCCCACCTATACACTGCACAAGTGCCAAGCCTGATTTATGAACGAATTGAGAGTATTCAAACTTGGCTTGAGCTCGATAACTGTATTCGATATCGACGGTATCGGGATATCGAGAGGGAGCTTCTACATCTAGGACGAATCCGAATTTCTCAGTGAGGATGGCGTATTCAAAGAAATTGGCAGCGTTGCCTGTTCCATGTTCTGCTAGTCTGAGGTGAAGGTCTGGGATGACTGGCGGAGCGAGTGCGAGAGTGATTGGGATGGCGGTGCGATAAGGGCATTTGGCAGATGTATCTTTGATTTGCTCGACGGGCGATTCGATGAACCGTAGACCATACCTTTCGGCCTGAGCAGATATCTTTGATTTGAGGTCGTCCAGAAGACTCGCGGTTACACCGAGCCAATTCAGCTCGAAGTGGAATCTGATACTTAGCTCATGTCTACTATCAGGTCAACAACGACTTACGCGTTACGAGCATTGTGGACGATATCAGCATGCAGCATGGCCACCTCGGCTCTATCACTCTTCTTGTTATGATCCAAATCAATGACTACACTCTGACTCATCTTTATCCTCTTCCTATTCGAGCCAGAGGATGCCGGTAGACCATTGACCCCCCCAAGTTTCCCATGTGGAGCACTAGCAGTCGGACTAGTTGACATCAAAGCGTGTTTCTCAAGCAGATCGCGAGGTGAAGAAGCTGGTTTTCCACCGCCGAACCATGTTTTAGGTTTACGCTTCTTGTGATTTGGATCGAAAGGCTGTCGAAGGCGGTAGAAGAAATGATTATAATCAAAGAAACCGTGAGTCCCAGCGCAATGTTCTTGACATCAGCACCACCTTTGGAGGAGAAAAGGAACGACTGACCGATCAGTTTTTGTTGGAACAGAATTCGACCACGTTCGGTAGCGTCTTCCCGATTCTTGACATCGGTGAAAGTCGTTTGTATCCAATCCACAAATTGTTCCCCTGTGAACGAATCTTCATATATGGCGACTAGCCATCAGCTCACGACATATCCTTCAAACTTACAGTGCCACCACCGATCACGAATCACCAATCCATTATTAGGCTCGCACATCAATTCTCCGATCTGTACCAGACTCATTCCTGCGAAGTGGTTTCCGACCTGAGTCACCTCCTTTCCACTCCGCATCCGATCTAGCTCGATCATCAGACCTTCATCTAGGATACACGCTGATGGATCAAATGTAGTCGGGAGGATGATGAGCTTGTTCGATTCGGAAGTCGTATCCCATCGGTGGCGATTAAGGATATCCACCACTTTGGATGCCCCCGACATGAGAATCTCGGAAGGGTCAAAGTTCTCGCCATTAGGTACAACCCCATGGACTGCGAGGGGATCTTTCCCAGATGGAACCAGTAGATATCGAGTCCGCCAGTATCTTAGTGATGGCTTGAATTCGTTCTCTTCGCCTGCCACCAGCCGATCTAGGTAATTGAAGTTGAGTCTTGCGTCCGTGTTCTGCAATCAGCTACCTATAGCAAGCCCATAGTGGACGACTTACGGGATATCGGAACGTAGTGCTCGCTGGCTGATAGCCTGACATCTGCGCTGGCCATACCAGACACTTGTAAGGGACAGGGTCGGTACTATGCTTGGACTTCTTAACAAATCGCTGTACAGTAACTGACTGCTTGCCCTCGTCAAACGCCAGACGGTGGATATGGTTTGACCAAGACAAGTAAATTGCACCACTCTGATCACTCAGGACCTCTGATGCCCCGCCGATACGCAGGCCTTGGGTGAGCGATTCGCCAGGTAGCAGTACTTTTGGACCACGAGAATACCGATCTCGATCACTTTGGTCTTCGCTACCATTCAATTTCGTCTTGTGCGGTAGAACGATGAATTGGAAATTTTCTATCATCAGCTTGACCTGCATGAGGATCATCGTCAGAGTACTCACGAGCGAGACGCTGAGATGCCATCTCGGTCATCACTGCCAATGGTAGATTCTGCTGTCCGACGTTACCCCTGATCAAGAACGAGATCTGATCAGGGAAACAAGCAATATCGTATGAATTTGCCTCGTAATAGTTGATGATGTCTTGCGAGGTGGGCATATAATCGGTGGTGAGCGGTAAACAAGCCGGAGCACAAAGGCTAGACCACTTGATCAACTGCTTGTTGTCTTTGGCAGGTGTGGGTCGGATATGTTGCCATCTCCTTCCGTCACCCGTGAAGCCGTCTGTATTGAGTTTCGGTTTACATGGATTCACGTGGACATGTCGACTTTGGTTGTTGATCATGACTGTATGATCCACTGATGACCCATCGTGAGATCTCGACATCTTTTTGTACGATTTGGCCATATCGTCATCTGTCGTCTGTCCTCGTGTACTCTTGATATTCGGAACGGGTAATGGCTTGGTCGGTTTGGTCCGATCAGGAGAGGGTGTTGAAGGAGTAATGATGGGTGCACCAGGTACAGCTCGAGGTGTCGACTTGTGAGCAGAACGTGAAGGCGATTCTGGAAGTTGATGCGATAGTCCGCCGGTACTCGAGTCGGTCATGATCGGATTGGAAACATGTGTACGACCAACAGTCTCGGTCGCGGCCGTAGCGAAAGATGGTTGAGCTCTGGAAAGGCTAAACATCCAATTGGAGGCGAGACGGGCAAGAGAGGTCTTGCTACCTTTTGGCTTGATCTTCTTGGCAATGGGTGTGATCGTGGCACGAGGGGTCGAGATACCAGAATCAGGCTCATTCACGGATATCGTCTCGTTTCGTGCAGATAATAACGATTTGGAAGGAGAGGAAGGATTCGTCGGTAATAAAGGTGGGGTAAGGGGTACATCTGTAGCGATACTGCCCATGAGGGCTCGAGGTTGCTCGGATAGAAATCGTGTACTTGTCAAAGAAGACGGAATTGGCGAAGGCGACCTGAAAGATCTCCTCTGCAGATTCAAAGGTTCATGTTCGGAGATCGTGATCTGTCGCGTATGTCTGTCGGAAGTATTCACATGACCCCGGGGTAATGACTCCGCCTGAGCATTGGCCAGCCCAGACGAGATCGGATCGGCTTCTCGTGAGTTTGGTCTATTGATCTTTTCCTCCATCCTCTTGGCGGCCAATCGAGCGGATTGATAAGACTTGGGAACCGTCAGACTTCCCACTCCACTACCTATTGGAGATAATTCATTTATAGAATCCGCCTTTTCCTCTTCGATCGGTTCGGGCTGAACAAAACCAAATGTTCGAGCATCGAATTCGTTCCGTATACGTTTTCGGTCTTCAAGTGTCTGATCCTTCGCCGGTGCGGGGAGAACATCAACGTCGAGGAGCGGTACGGTAACGGTGGTCAGATTGTGATCTAGGATACCTAGCATCTGGATATCGTACATTTTGCACCTTGGTACAAAGCGATCTGGACGGAAAGGCTTGTCGTGTGTCTTCGAGTAGAAGGAGCATGCGACCCATTTCGGAATGGCTATACATGAGCAAGATCCTAGATGAAGCAGATGAGAACTCACAATAGCAATCGGCCAGCTCGGTGTCCAGCGCAGCCGACATGTGGGCATCGAAATACAACAGATCCGGTGTCCCGGGCTTCGTCCTCGTGCCGTCATTAGTCTCGCTGACCACGAGTCCCTTGGGTTTCTGAGCGACATAACTGAACAAGGGAACACTGTGAAGTGGCATTTTGGTCAAACAAACGAGATCGAGGGCTATACCATGATCGATCATGCGTTCGGTCGTCAGGCGTAGTAGGTTCTTGTCGACTGCGAAATGACCTGTTCCGGGAGTGATAACGCACATTGATAAACCGGTTCTGGAGAGATCTCGATCGACGTAGTGCTCGTCAAAGGGGTTCAAGGCGAGATTGACGGCTTCCAGGACATTCCCCTCGTATGCCTACCATGAGCCAGATCCAGGTCATAAAAGCGATACTTACGAATGACCACTTTCCAAGAATCCGCTTCTGATCACCCTCGTGGTCCTTTCCTTTTAATTGACCCAAATGATATTCCAATAAAATCTCTTTCTCGCTCCTCTCTAGATATTTCTTGATCTCACCAAGGGACCCGCTCCAATCAGTCTTGCGCTCGAAATCGATAGCGACCTTGTAGAAATCTTTACACCATTTACCCGAATGGTCCTTGATGAGATCGTTGGCGATACCAATTTGGCGCATATATTCCACTTCTTCTTCGGAGTAGTGGATTCGAGAGAAGAGGATGATGGTGACCAAGTGGGATGTGGACTTTTTAGCCCATTTCGCAAATAGTTCAGGCAGAAAGCCTGTCATCAGTCTTCTGCCTCCGTCAAGACAAGGGTGACCTACCGTGGACGATCTTCTCAGAGTATCTCTCTCCGTCTTCATCAAATTCCCATGTCTCCTGACAAAGCTGTATAAAGATGTAGAATTGAGCACTCTTGCTCCGATATATCGTTTTCGTTTTGGCGGTGACGACCCCGCTCGCATGCCGATGTAAGGCATTGGTTCCTCGCCATAAACCTTGGACATCCGCTTTGATCACTCCTCCTGCTAATTGAACCTTTTCCCCAACATGTATAGTCGAGTTCTCAAGAGACATACCCAGACGCCACATATCTGCGCGACCTAGGTATTGGGAAAATCGAAGTTCGATATAGTCGATATCAACCGTATGTCTTAGTTCTTCCGGAATCTCAAATCAGCTGATTCAATTGCCAACACTCACAATATAGATATCAACTTCCAGCCGATGTTGAAATCGAAAAGCTGTAGCCACAGATTCCGGGACCTTGATATGCCCAGCTTCCATATCCGCATCGTCCGCCCCGACCCGGAAGATATATCCATCCCTCTCGTACCGCCTCGAGACACCCTTTAATGCCTCTCCTCCAGCCTTACGATCACTGTCTCCGCCCTGACTAGTCTTTAGGGCCTCTTTACCAGGTTCAGCATCAGGTCGCCTCATTTCCAGATAATCCCCATTACGTATACGCCACGGCAGGGACTTGAAATTGAAGATGACTTCGGAAATGACAGGCACATGATCGGGTTGTCGTCTAGGTAGAGGCGATGGCTGACGGCTTGGAAGCTGCGGGGGTTTGGGACTATACGTGTAGACAGTGAGTTGTTTCTTGATTTCACTGCTCGATGTCGCGGGAGGATCTGATATACTGGCATCCTTGACTGACGGCGGACGGATTTCAGGTGCAGATGGCACAGTCACCACTTCAGGTAGCGGCAAGTCCAAGAACGATGCACCGCGAGCTCTTCCACCATTTACGCCCTGTCCTCCACTCCCCTCTCCCTTGTCATCTTGCTTGGCCTGCCGCCAATGGTCGCCTTTGGAAATGCTGTTCAGCGCAGCGGCGGCCGCAGACATCTTGGGGTCAGTGACGACTCGCATGGTCGAGGACGAGAGATCGATGGCAGGTGGACCACCATGACTTGAGAGGAATGATGAGGGGCCCATGCCGACTATGGTAGATGACCGAGTACGTGAATTGACCGGACGAGCCGAGCTGGGCGGTGCTTGCTATCAGCTACTGGGTTCTCTGTGAAGGTGTATCTCGCTTACGGCGTGCCATCTTGAAGGGGTTTGGTCTCCTCAGACCAGCAGCAGAAGGGGACCCATGGGCATCAGAGCGTAGGGCAGCTTAACGAGACGGAGTTCTAGTTGGCTAGCCGCCTCCACCTTGAACCAAGCGCGTTTGGTATTTTGCTTCCGTCGGGTGAACGATAAACCCAGAATCATTGCCCTCACGCCATGGCATCCGGCCTTTACTGCTTTGCATGAAAGCAGTACTCAGTAGAACTCGATGTGCCAGTACTATTCGTAAACTAAGTGGCTGAATCATCTTGGCCTTGTCTACTATCAAGTTCATGCTCACCCCGGCTAGAAACGCTGCTCATCTGATCTGACTATTTACCCATTCCTGAAGCGACCATCAATTTAATAAGTTGTCCCGGGCTGCCTCTTTACCGGACCCAAACGTACGTTCATTCACTTACCGAGCTATCATCCGAGCAATCATTGTTTCTTGCACACCTGGCGTCTGCATCAATTGCAGCATTGGGACTGCTCAATGAACCATCCACCTGCCACGTGACACCCATGCGATGTGCCTGAGTCTTATCATTTGCGCGTCCTTTGATTCTTGGCGAGATACGCCGATTTCCAATAATTCGGGTCAAAGTTCCAACAATTTGTTGGAAACAACCATGAACGCTCGAGCCAGTCATGTTACGAACGGCAGTAGCGATGGGGGTAAAAGCATCCAGCAAACTGTCCTTCTTCTTCTCCATCATCTTCTTCCCCCAATTGCATTCACTTAGCGCGAACCGTTTGCGTGAAGATCGTCAGCTGGAGCATCTAATATCATGATCCTCCCTATCTCTCGACGGGCCATCCGGTCCATACAGCCCACTCGTCTCGCGCGATCTTTCACCACAACCACATTACGATGCTCGCCCGCTTCATCTCTCCCTCGATCGTCCTCGACCACAGCTACTCAGCCTCACCCATTGCCCCCTTCCGCATCATACCATGCCGCCAAGTCCTCCATCTTCACCCCCCTCGACACGTTTATGCCTCGGCACATTGGTCCCAGGGATAACGACACCGACGAGATGCTCAAGGTCCTTGGCTACAAGTCGATGGACGAGTTTGTCGATGCTGCTATCCCCCAATCTGTGCGTGTCAAGGCATTGAAGGATATCGATGGTCCTGGCGGTATCAGGCCTTTGAGCGAGTTGGAGCTCAGGCGAAGAGTGGAGGAGGTAGCTGGTATGAACAAGGGAATGAAGAGCTATATCGGAATGGGGTGAGTCATCAGTGGCCCGACTAGTACTGATAACAGATACCACAATGCTATCGTTCCACCTGTGATTCAGCGAAACATCCTCGAAAACCCAGCATGGTACACTGCCTACACCCCATACTCTCCCGAGCAATCCCAAGGCCGTCTCGAATCATTGATCAACTTCCAAACCGTCGTCATCTCCCTAACCGCCCTGCCCATCTCCAACGCATCGCTACTTGACGAATCTACAGCTTGCGCGGAAGGAATGGCCATGTGTCTCGCTTCGGTGCCTAAGCCAAAGTTCAACAAGGGCAAGAAAGTCTTTCTAGTTTCTCCCTCCGTTGCTCCTCAAACTCTAGCGGTTCTGCAGACCAGAGCAAGTGGTTTCGGCATCGAGCTCAAAATAGCCAAGAGCAATGCGGGACTAGAGAAGGAGATCGAGGCATTGGGAGAGGAGAAGTTGATGGGTGCTTTGGTTCAGTACCCTGATGTCAATGGTGATGTCAAAGATTGGGAGAGTGTCGCTGGAAAGGTCAAGAGCGCAGGAGGGAAGCTAGTGGTCGCAAGTGATTTGCTTGCTTTGACTATGCTCAAGCCGCCCGGAGAATGGGGTGCGGATATCGTTTGTGGAAACACTCAACGATTCGGTAAGTGAGAGTTCCAAGGCTTGTCAGACTTTATGCTGATGGCTAGGTGTTCCCGTTGGATATGGTGGACCTCACGCCGCTTTCATCTCTTGTACCGAGGAAATGAAGAGGAAGCTACCCGGACGACTTGTCGGACTGAGCAAAGATTCTCGAGGTGCACCTGCATACCGTCTCGCCCTTCAAAGTAAGTCGACTTGATCGTCGTCTCATTCACCAGCTGATCCTCAGCTCGTGAACAACACATTCGACGAGAAAAGGCGACATCTAACGTCTGTACCGCCCAGGCCTTACTGGCCAACATGGCAGCCATGTACGCAGTCTACCATGGCCCTGAGGGTCTGCGCAAAATCGCTGGTAAAGTTCATGGCTTGACACGAATTTTGGCCAAAGCAGTCGAATCACTTGGTTTCACCGTTACCAACAAGGCGTACTTTGATACCCTCACAATCGATGTCTCATCTGCCGGTATCACCGCCGCCGATATTCATGCGGCCGCCGTCAGCTCCGGGATCAACTTCCGACCTGTTGATGACAAGACTATCGGTATTACCCTGGACGAAAGTGTCGGTCCCCTCGACTTGACCGATATCTTTAATGTCTTTAACCGAGTCAAAGGGAAATCAGAGGTCGAACCTGATGCGCTCGAGTCCATTGCATCCGATATGTCTCTCAATGCCAACTCTACCACTGAACCTATCGCCAACCTCGCTCGAACTTCGGGATTCATGAAGCAAGCTGTATTCAACAGGCACCACTCCGAGAGCGACCTACTCCGATACATGATGCACCTCCAAGAGAAGGATTATTCGCTCGTTCACGGTATGATCCCGCTTGGATCATGTACGATGAAACTCAACTCCACTTCATCCATGGTTCCATTATCATGGAAAGAATTTGGAGGTGTTCATCCCTTCGCTCCTGTTGATCAGGCTAAAGGCTACACGACTATGATCAAGGAACTCGAGGACGATCTCTCTCTCGTCACTGGATACGATGCAACTTCGATCCAGCCCAACTCCGGTGCTTCAGGGGAATATGCCGGTTTGAAAGTAATTCAAGCATTCCACGAGTCCAATCAACAAGGGCACCGAGACGTTTGCCTGATCCCTCTCTCAGCACACGGAACCAACCCTGCTTCAGCCGCTATGGTCGGATACAAGGTCGTACCCGTCAAAGCACTCGCCGATGGATCGCTCGATTTGGTCGATTTGAAGGAGAAGGCAGTCAAGCACAAGGACAATCTCGCTTCGTTCATGGTCACCTACCCCTCGACCTTCGGTGTATTTGAGGATGGTATTGAGGAGGCATGTCAGATTGTTCACGACAATGGTGGTCAGGTCTACGTGGATGGGGCGAATGCCAACAGTTTGATTGGTTTGAGTAGTCTGGGTCGAGTCGGTGGTGATGTCTCCCACACCAATCTACACAAGGTGGGTCAGCCGTTATTTTTGGTCAATCAAAGCTAACAAAGTAGACCTTCTCTATTCCTCACGGTGGTGGTGGACCCGGTATCGGTCCCATTGGTGTCAAATCTCACTTGGCTCCTTACCTTCCCACCCACCCACTCATCCCCACCGGCGGCTCATCGCCTGTAAGCGCCGTATCAGGTGCACCATGGGGCTCAGCCTCCATCGCCTCGATCTCATGGGCATACATCAAGATGCTCGGTGGAGAAGGTTTAACCCAAGTATCGAAAATGGCTTTGCTTAACGCCAACTATATCGCCGAGAGGTTGAAGCCATACTACAATATCCGATTCACCAACAAGAACGGTCGAGTTGCTCATGAGCTTTTGATCGATTTGGCAGAGTTTGAGAAGAGTGCCGGTTTGAAGGTGTCCGACTTCAGTAAGAGGTTACAGGACTACTCGTTCCATCCTCCTACTGCTCAATGGCCCATCTCCACGTACGTCCCATCCCTCAACGACATTGACGAAGCTGATCCGAAGGTGCTGGTTGATTGAGCCTACAGAGTCTGAGCCCAAGCACGAGATTGACCGATTCATCGATGCCCTCATTTCCATCCGAAGCGAAGTGGACGAAATCGTCTCGGGATCTCAGAGCAAGGACAACAACGTCTTCAAGAATGCTCCTCATCCTCTTTCGGTCCTGACTGCGGATGAATGGGACAAACCCTACACTCGTCAGAAAGCTGTTTTCCCCGTCTCGACACTCAAGCGATCCAAGTTCTGGCCATCGGTCGGAAGGGTCGATGATGGTACGTCCCCCTCTATTGATCGTCAGGATCAACAACTGATCAACAGCCGCTGGTGATCTCAACTTGATCTGCGAGTGTGGAACAGTCGACGACTATGCTTGATCCCCACAATTTCTACATCACGATTCGATAACGATACCTAGCGGCTCAACCTGCATTTTTCTTGCTTTCATACCTAGACTCATCCCATCATCAACATTCAGTATCATCAGTTGTTCAACATACATATTCATTGTCTATCTCAGTTTCTCGGTTGTTCATGCATCAAGTGCGATCAAGGCTTGTAGTGGTATAGTCTGAACTTATAAGCCGTTGAAATGGGTAGGTATTGATTTGCATCGTTCTACTTTAAGCTACTTAAGCTACTCAACTCCTCATCTCGCATCCCTGGCCTACGCTGGGAAGTGCTCTGCCATAAGCGTGGCGCTTCTGTCGAGTATGCTATTGACTCACCAGACTTAGGGACCTAGGCACCGCCGGCCTTCTGGCATCCCTTGACACCTTCCTTGAACCCATGTTCCCACTCCCAAGTTCCCTCGGGTACCTTCTTCTCGCCAGCCCTCTGCTTGGCCCAATGGTCCAAGTCGTCAGGGATCTGGTTGTTGGATTCGAGAACGGCAATAGCATCGTGCCATCCGGTTTCGAAACCTGGGAAGAAAGTACCGTCTCGGACCTCGTAGTTGTTCTGAGACCAGTATTCGTTGTGTTTCTCTGATCGTCAGGCTAATCACAGCTCAATCAATCAGAGCAGGGGGGAGATGATGGGAGGGATCAGGAGTAATATGAAGCACTGAGGGAATGGGCTGTGATGATCTGACGCGAAAGGATGGATGGAAGACGGTGACGGTGACGGAAGAGGAAGGGAAGGTCGTTTGGACGTACTCTGCGCCTCATCTCGATACTGCTTGAGAGCGTTCTGGTCAGGCTTGTTGAATCCCATATTGAAAGGTTGATGTAGTCTCCAGGGGTCAACGTCGTACGAGGAGATGGGAAGTCACCCACGAGTGTTTTGTTACGTGAAGCGAAAGAAGAGTTGATGCAGAGGAAGGTATGGTGCGTGTTTATATACTTGAGTAGGCAGTGATGTCAGAGTGACGGTGAGTCGTGTCAATGACGCATTCTCTGAAGGTACAATACGGATTCAACGTGTGTGTGTGTATATGTACTTCTGGAGACTAGCCGCGAGGAGCGCTTTGACAGAAGTCGGACTGGGTGATCGCCCTGTAAGTGATGATGGCGTGAAGGAGATTGCAGCCTCCGTCCGTCTTTCGAAGGATCTACTAGCTCCCTATATCTTCCATTACTTTGATCATATCTATGAGTACACTTACAACAAAGCGTGAATCGCAGCATCACATACTCTTCCCTGTCGACCGTCCCTTTCTCCCTAGCTGGTTCGTCCCGACTCATTCCGAAGGACATCATCGCTTCAAGTCGCCCAGCTCAAACGTACGTAGCTTCTTCGTTGGGGCCTGAGGTAAAGGCCTCGTATAATCCGGCCCTTATCTAGGTGGAAGAGAGGGCCGAGGTCGTTTCTTTGGCTTTTGGGGCACGGCGGGTTTGACTTCGGCCTCCAATATACCACCAACAGCCTCGGTCGCTTCCGGTAGATCGCTGCTTGGTACCTCGTCCTTAGGTATCGTCAACATAGCTTCCGTCTCCGCTAACGATGTCGCCCTCTCCTTCATCCGCTGAAATTTGGGCGTAATCGATCGCGTGACGCTTTTATTGCTGCTGAGTCTCTTTCTTCGAGTGAAATCGAGTTGGGGTGCTTTCGATGGTCGATTTGGGGAGGGTGATCTCGAATCTCGTGTTTCAGTCTTGATTTCGGCTTTAATCGCCAATTCCGGGGGCCGTGGTCCGGTATCATTCGCTAGTATTCTTTCTACTTTGCGAGTGCAGTCAAATAATCGTGTTGTATAAGCCAGAGCCTGCTTTGCCAATACGGCTCCGTTCTCCCTTTTCGAGCTCGGAGGCCAAGCTTGACGCTTCGAGACTCTGTCTGATCAGCCGTTGACTATCCGGGGTCTGGCCTGAGCTTACTCGGTCGATTCACTAGCTGCCTCATACCAGTCTCGAGAGACTCTCCCGGCATGCTCGTACTCTTGAGCGATATGAACCGACATGGCGCGTATGAACAATTTCGACGATTTGTACGTCTTTTTCGAAGATGATGGTCCTTCTTTGACCAGAGGTTCCGGGAAGTAGCAATCGATCAGGTATAAGATCTTGATCGATACCTTCTTCCCTGGCGACAGAACGGCGGCGATGTGCTGTTTTCATCAGCGTGCGGGTAATAGTGAAAGTTAACAGACTCACGTTCAAGCGCAAGTCCACTGAGAGTTGCCATATCCTCGTACTCACTTTTTCCGCGTCCGCTTTGCACCTTTGCAGCCTTTCCACACTTCTATCACTGAGTCCTTCGAGGCGATTCCGAGTATGCATACGCGCACTGACATCGAGGATTTGGGCGATTTCTTCGGATAGCTTGTCCGCAATCAGCGCGACATGAGCGAGAAGTTCGAGGGCTCGTGGAAGTGATTGAAGATGGACACTCGGTGCAAGATGAGCCTCTAACGCTCTCTGAACCGATTCGAATGAGGGCGCTTGATCTGCCATAGGTCCGGTGAGCATCAATGCCGCTGGGATTGGAATTTGACAACCAAAAAACAATGAGTAGGTTGACGCGACTCTGAAGGCTTGACTATCATGACGCGTCATGAATATTGCCCGCAGAACTAGCCGCATGCCCGACGGTCATCTATCATAGAACAGATCGACACTGTGCCTCCTTCTGTGAACATCCCCTCAATCACAAGCAGAATGAAATACGTCAACCTAGGCAGCTCCGGACTCAAGGTATGTCTTCGATTGGAGGACCTGTGTGATGGCGCAGGGAACAGTCTAGATAGCAAGGAGATCATTCCTGGTGGTCCACGGTCCCCCAGGTCGCAGCTCTCTGACGGACTCTGATGGACGCTGACATGGACAGGTCTCTCAGATCATCCTCGGATGCATGTCATACGGTGTCAAGCGACCCGCCGATAAGTGGACCTGGGTTCTGGAAGAAGAGGAGGCTATAAAGCATCTCAAGGTGAGCGTCAATATCCCGTTCTCACGTCTTAAGCTGATGAGCAGCACGCCTACGATGCTGGTATCAACGTAAGCCGTCACTCTCACAGTATCAAGTAGGCGAACTGAGATTCAGACTTTCGATACAGCCGATACGTACTCCCAAGGACACTCTGAGAGAATTCTCGGCAAATTCATCAAGAAATACGACATTCCAAGGGAAAGCGTCGTGATCATGACCAAGACCTTCTTTGAGTGGGGAGATGCCAAAGCACATGGACCAGCTGGGTTCGTGAATAACGCTCGTCTCAGTCGAAAGGTAGGTACTCCCTCCTATATCGGGTGCGAAGCTGACGTGCAAGAGAATCTTTGCTGCTGTCAAAGAGAGCTGTGAGAGATTACAGACTGATTATGTCGATGTCTTCCAAGTATGCTGACACCACTATGAGACCGCTGTCGGGGACTGATGAGCAGTGTCACCGATTCGATAATGATACTCCTGTAGGTCTCGTGTCATCCGGACGTGCGAGCAAGGCTGACGTGTAGATCGAAGAGACGATGCAAGCGCTCCACGATATCGTCAAAGACGGGCATGCTAGGTACATCGGAATGTCATCCTGTTGGGCCTGGCAATTCCAGCTCATGCAACGTCAGTCGCACGATCCAATTCATCGGTCAGGGCTGATTGTCAGAATATGCGATTCAAAATCGATTGACCCCGTTCATTTCGATGCAGAACTTCCATAATGCCATGTACCGAGAGGTCAGTCTTTTGCCAAATCCAGAGACAGTGCTGATGAAGTAGGAGGAACGAGAAATGATGCCTACCTTACAGCACTTTGGCGTCGGCTGTATCCCTTGGTCTCCCCTTGCTGGTGGACGTAAGCTCTCGACATCATGTCCAGATCGGAGCTGATTGTCAGATTTGGCTAGGCCCCATAGCAAGGACGCTGGAACCGAACGATCCCAATCGGGTGGTTTACCCGTTTCCGACTCCGCCAAAGCTGTCATTGGTAAAGTCGAGACTATCGCCAACAAAAGGAATATCAGTATGGCCCAGATAGCACTAGCTTGGAGTTTGAGCAAACCGTTCATTACCGCTCCCATTGTTGGAACCACTAGTTTGGACAAATTGGATGATTTGATCAAGGGATGTGATGTCGAATTGACGGCTGAGGAGATCAAGGAGATTGATGACGAGTACAAGACTCAGTCTGTCATCGGGCACAACTAGTTTCAAGAGGCTGCTGCAACAGAAACGATGGGTATCCATGTATTCGATATCTGCTATTGGTTTACATCGATTAGCCACGCCGTCCTGTCTCTCCATGTGACTTGTTTACCTCCCTTTATAATCCTTTTGTCCGTGATAGGCAGAATTGTAGTTACTTGCTTTCCCAGCCAGTCTTGATATCGTATTCAGCGAACGTTAGACTAACATTCATGCCTCCCTGATCCTTGTTGGCACTGTACTCGACCTCGATGATGGTCTTGTCTGGATCGGCAAAAATTCCGTTAATGCTGACCAAGAGCAAGGAGAAAGTGCTCCTAGTGGGGTACGGTGTTTACGGCGCCGGAGCTCCAGGCTTGAATCTTAGCCGAATTCCGAGTCCTCTCTCCTCTGCTGCTATAACCTTGTTCATTACCCATGTTTGGCGGGCGTCTGAGTTTGCGACTGCCAAGCTGCCCAGCTCGAATGATGGGGATGTCCGTGATATCAGCCATAGCATGCAGCTGTGGTTGTATGTCGATGTGTGCCGGAATGCGACTGGATGAGGAACACACACACACATACACATGAACGGCGCGTCGGCCTCATCTGAAACATGCAGCTTCATTCCACAGGCATGACACTAGTCATTCATACTCTCACTCTAGGAGGTTCACGCCTGAGTCGCGACAGAGGTCAAACACAGTCTAGATTTTGCTCTCATGGATCACGACACACCGGTTGAGACGTCAGCCCGGACTATACCCGGATGGGTCGATGGCCTTGGGAGTGCTGGCGCGCCCGAGACTGCTCAGGATGTCGACCATGATCTAGCTCGGGAAGAGATGAGCTGGGAGCTGCGGACAGACACGGTCGGCCCGGCACGTGAATATGACGAAGTGAGTGATTCATGAGTGTTTTCATCCAAGCTGAATGTAGCCATCACTAGATGAATTGCAAGCTTCACACGCACGTCAATTGACGCATTACAAGAACCTACTCATTCGAGCCCAAAGTGCTTCTTCGTCAAGTCTGCATGATGCTCTGTCAAGACTATATGACCTAGAAGGGAGGTACGCGAGTTTGGAAGCGGAACATGCTAGATGTCAAGAGCTACAGGTCGCTAGGGATAGAGATGGCCAGCTGGCTGGGCACATGCCAGGCGGGGATTTGGCAGAGGCGATGAAGAAGCTGAGCAAATCGGAGAGGGTACGTATTCTCGGTGTGATGGCGGAAGGTAAGTAGCCGTTCGAATATGATGAGCTGATATATCCAGCATGTGATCCATCGGATATTACTGCCCAGATCGCGGCCCTTGAAAAGTATAAGCGGAGTCGCTTTGACATTTTTGGACAAATAGGAGCCAAACTGGCGGCCCGGGTCATGGGGAATCTTGTAGTGGACGATATATTGAACCTGCGTCTGGCAAGTCCTCATAGATGGCTAAGCTGATACCAGGTCTCACATAGGCATCACGCCTTGACTCGCGAGAATGAGCTCTGGAAGACGATCTGCCAGCGTTTCGATCCCTTAAGCAACGTCAATCTGTCGACTCCTGTCCGGGACCACTATTGGTGCGAGTTTCTTGTGATGCACAGTGACTCCAGGGAGACTGAATACCGGCGTCTTGTAGAACGAGATCGAAATTGGAGGCTGGGCATGGTAAGCGCAAGCACCTCATACCTTACTGTGCAGCTGAGCACCTGCAGTCCCAAGAAGTCATCATCTACCCAGGTCACAAGGGTCACGTGACTTCTCTCAAATTGACGGGCACCACACTGATGAGCGGATCATCCGACGGCACGTAAGTGAGTCCCGCGACTTCTGGCTGATGGAAGAATACGCATCTGGGACATGGCCCTACGACCTCGTGCTGGGCTGAGTCTGTCAGCTGTCCTATCGACTGGATCAGTGTCATGTCTCGACTTCTTGCCTTCTAAGGCGATATTAGCAGCGGGCTTCAGCGATATAGGCCGGGTTCAGCTATGGCGGAAGGTGAAAGATAGTTGGATATCTGGATATAACCTCACTGGCCATTCTCATGGGATACGCACTATCACGTCAGTGCTACCTCTATCTGATACAGGCGAGGAGCTGATGAGCAGGATGAACAGCCAATACCTCGTTTCTGCCGGAGCCGACAAAGTGCTGGTCGTCTGGGATATTGAGACCGGACAACGTGTCGCCCGCTTCGGTCAACAACCCAATATCTCAGCTGGCTTACATCTGTTTCACGACAGCCTGATCTCCATCACCATCGATGGACTGGTCAGGGCATATGATATCGGCAAGGGAGAGCTCGTTAGACAATTCAAAATTTGCGAATTGGGAAAACAAGTCGACTTGGCTGACGATGATCGGAAAGCTATACAGGATATCGGTGGATTGATGGGAGGCACTAGTATGGTCCAATGGGCATCTGGAAGTGGATCGATGGTGACAGTAGGTGACGTGATTTCGACAGCTGTGAGCTAACGAGCTAGTGTGCTACGAAGACTGTCATGATCACCATGAAATGGGACGAAGTTCTTCCCAGTGAATCTCAGCCAAGAACCGGGCCGACCAAGGAGTCGCCTCGATTCTCTTCAGGCTCTCCTCGAATCCTACGATCCGCTACTACTCCCACATCTCCGAACCCTATCCCTCAAAGACACTGCATGCTATCGACAAACATCGCGTCACCCACCATTCCCAGCCCGAAATCTGGGAGTCCTGCGTCGCTACATGCGCTGCGGTCCAGAACAGCCAGCGGAGTCGGTGTGGGAAGTCCAAGGTCCGCGAGGGGTGGCTCTCCAAGCGTTTCGTCTCGCAAGACATCGTCAATTCTAACGACCGCCCCCACCTCCATACAGAGCGAGACACCCGCGCCTTTGCATGCAAAGACCACGGTCAAGTCTCTAATGCTGGACATGGCCCAAATACCGCTTATCGCCACCGAACATCGGAAGTAGACAGAGTCGTCCTCGACCACACCTCCGGCCGCTTGGTGGCAAGTACGCGGTTTGCAACTCGAGCAGGATCAGAGAAAAAGATCTACATCATCTCTGCTACCACCACGGGTGTGCTCAAGGGAGCTTGGTCCGAGAATGCAGACGTGCTGGGACTCGATACCACAGATAAGCGACCAACTTGTTTGGCTGTGGACGCAGAAACGCTTGCTGTAAGCCCCGTTCCAACCTGATTTAGCAGTGCTGACGGTCAGTACGGGTGTTCGGACGGAAGTATCGTTATTGTTGCTGTCTCTTGAAGTTTCCGACTTATGTAAGCACTACATCGTCGTGTCTTGATCGTGTCGGCTGCTTTGGTCACGCGATTCCGTTGATATCGCGATCCTCTTGCACCTTGCGATCCTTTCTGTCTCGAGTCCGTAATAGTGAAAGGAGCAATTCAGGTCGACGGCACGACCAGCCTCGAGAGGTCGGCTTCGACTGTTTATACATGCTCTTCGCCCATATCTCCCTTCAAACATGTCAACATCATCAACAACAGGAATCGCTGGCTCGTCCGAAGCCGGATTGCTAACTTCGCTCACCAGACGGGGACATACCTCAGTGTATCCAGATGCCGAGACTATGCACTGGATGGGACAAGTGGCGGACGCCCGTGGAGCGGCCCCGGACCTACTTGTGAGTGGCCAGGGCTCGCGCTTTAGCGGACTGACTAAAGGCGGACACTGTAGCCCGCCAGTCAGAGTCCAATACGCGTCAGTCAGTAGCAGACAGGGCCCTGGATCCGAGGCTTGCCTTTCTCACTCAAGCGGAATGGGGTGTGCTGTCATTGGATAATGCAAGGGTATCGCTCCTCAGTGCGATGCGGATTGAGAGCGGGAGGATATCCGGAGAAGAACAGACTGATATAGTTGTCCATTTGCTGCACGGCGCGTGGCTACTCCTGGATTCAGTAGAGGCTCCACAGCTCCCACCTGCCCTCGACGAAGTCAACGATCCGAGAGACGATACTATGGAGGATGAAGGAGGGGACGACGCTGACGAGACACGACGAGGTGACGTCGAAAGTGGCCTCGATCAACAGGAGAGAAAGGATGATGACGATGGGTTTGAGGAAGACGGCGGCGTGAGGAGCATGGAAGATCCATATGGTGCAGGGAGTGATGGAGGGGCACGCGAGTTCAGGTGATAACCAGGACTTCTGGTATCTATTGTATACATGTCATCATCGGGTATGCAGCGTATCTTTGTTGAAAGATCACCCTGGAACGTGGAATAAGTCTCGCCAAGGCTTACTACCGCAGTCGGTAGCTTGCAAAGGAGGGTTGGCGACACTATCCCATACAAAGTACAAAGGGGTGTGTGCGAGTCAGAGGCAATCAACGCTTGGCACCTGGATAGTGTACAGCATTGTCTTTGGTATAAAATAGGTCTCCTTCCTCTCGAAATCGTCTTCATAACATTCCCTTTCACCCAACATAGATACCTAGTAGTCATCATGGGATTCATCGCACCAGTACAAGATACCCTCGAACAGCTCCGAGATCAAGCCATTGGTGAGTCCGTGTCCCCTGACTCCCATCCAACCTCGTCCGCCATATTTTTACTCCTTTACGAATCACTACTGATGTGTAGCCGACCATAACGGGTTTTGGTCTCAGAACGGCCATACCCCCGAAGACGGTACCTTCTTTCCCGGCTTCGAAGCAGGATGGCATGCCGCCATTGAGAAACTCCAGAATGGAGAAGAACTCCCGGGAGACTTGGAGCAGTGGGCTAAGGACAGTGGTAGTCATCATTGGGAATTTGAACATGGGTTCAGGCAGGGAGCTGAAGCTGCCAGGGGAGCTGGACATCATGAGGAGGATCAGCAAGATCAGCAGGAGGAGGAACAGCACGACGAGGAGTAGTAAGTCTTTCTCACTAGCTCCTGGGAGGTTTGGGAGGTTGGAGGCTCATGTTCAGGCCTGCTTAAGGGTATGTTGATGTGAAGGCGAATGTGCATGGTTGTTAGAGAGATATGCGATGCATGAACGTGCGCATCGACGCGACGCGTCCCGTTGCGCAATTCATGAATTTGAATATCAGGTTGAATTTCGATATCAAAGTCAACGTCCATGTTCCGATCACCTGTCAATGTGCTTCCTTCTGCACAGCTTCAATGCTAGCAAGAAGCCCCCTTTTACGTTTGATACCATTCCTACCTTTGATCAATCTCCCCAGAGCAAGCTTAAACTCATCACTCCTTCATACCCGGCCATACAGTATGACTCGCGATTTCGATCACTACAAACCACACTTGTTGCCAATTGTCCCAGGTGCCGAGATTGAGCCAGATGGGCCACATGAGGAGTTAGACTGGACTCAGAATCTTGATCTGTCTTCAGCGACCACCTTCTCGGAAGGTGTCTGGGGCGAGAAGAAGCTGCGTGTACTTGTACTATACGGTAGTTTACGTGAAAGGTACGTCCACTCCCTCGACGTAGACTGATGTCTAGATCATATTCCAAGCTGATGGCCTTGGAAGCAGCAAGACTTCTAGAAAAGATGGGATGCGATGTACGAGTTTACGATCCTCAAGGATTACCAGTAAAGGATGAGATTTCCGTAGGACATGAGAAAGTAGTGGAATTGAGGGGATTGAGTGAATGGAGTGAAGCCCAATTCTGGTGTAGTCCTGAACAACATGGGACCATCACTGCTGTTATGAAGAATCAGAGTGAGTCTAATCGACATTCCGGTGATGGAAATCAAGCTGAAGGGTAGTCGACTGGATACCGCTGTCGATTGGGTCAGTACGGCCAACACAGGGGAAAGTTCTTGGATTTGCTCAAGTGAGTGATTCCTGCCATCACGGATAATTACTGATAGTAGGTGAACGGAGGTAGCCAATCATTCAATACTGTCAATCAACTTCGACAACTCGGTCGGTGGATGAGGATGTTTGCGATACCCAATCAAGTAAGTCAACAACGAGAGGGATTATGCTGACCCTAGTCATCACTACCAATGGCTTGGAAGGCATTCACTCCAGCAGGACGCCTGATGCCATCCTCGAATCGAGATCGGCTAGTGGACGTCTGCGAAGAGTTGGTCAAGGTCGCCGCAATCGTCTTGCCACATTTCGACCTATTGGGAGATAGGTATAGTGAACGAACGGAAAAGCTGGAAAAGGGGCGATTGTTGACACAAGCCGAGAAAGAGAAAGAAAAGGGTCTGGCAAAGATCGCAAGTGGACCAAATTGATATAGTACTCGATGTAGATGTAGCGTTACAAGATGGATACGATAGATGTATAGTACAATAGACATGAGATCATGGTCGTGATTGGCCGGCGAAATGCTTTAAAAGTTTCTCGGTTGCGGCGCTCAACCCCTCTGCAGGTAGCAGTAATTCTCGAGGCTGTAGATGGGTCAAGCGCGTTTCCAGCTCTGATCGGACAGCCGAGTCTGTCGTTAGTCCTGGACTGACACAAGCGGACTTACCATCAAACTCGTCCCATATGACCTCGCCCGTCTCGGGAATGACGCTGACGATTGCGATACGCGCCCGCTCATCGATCGCCTGCCCTCCCAATGGTCTCTCTACGATTGCCATGATGGCGTTGGTTGGAGGGGCAGCACTGCCCGGCATGACCGGATCATCGGTAAGCGTTGACGATGCTCCCAGTGAAGAGTCGTTGACATATCTGTCTTGTTAGCTTCTCCACGATGGATTCAGCTTACGTAGCAGCCGTATATAGCTGTGTCAATTTACGAGTGAACGGTGCATTTCGATTCTCGCCAATCTTCTTTAATGCTGCCGTTTCTGTTTGAGTGACGACACCGACTTTGTGGCCGAGTGAGATGAGCTTTTTCACGTGGATGAGAAGGCGATGGGTGGGTATAGATGCTGTATAGAAGTTTCGTGCAGGGAATCTGCTGCTCAGTATGAACTCAATGGGGTGCCGTCGACATACGCAGCAATGCCCAATTCTCGGGAGGCGATCTAGAGTCAGCATATCACCCTAGTCTGCACCGCCGACCTCACCTTTGCGTCTTCACCATGGAACCTGTCATCAGCATTCATCTCGTTACAGAAGTCGCTACTGACTTGAACTTGTATCCAACTGCCAAAGTCAGTTATGCGTCTTAAGGGTGATCGTTGAGGCAGAGCTCACCTTCCATCATCAGCAGTACATCCGGGTTCTGCGCCTTGTGCTCGAGGTACTGCCTTTCCAAAGGCGTATACGTCTGACCACTCGGTCCGACCTCCTCAACCTTCTTCTTCCGTGCCGTGACCTTCGCCTTCCCCTTTCCTTTCACATCTTTGGCACCATATTTGGCTGCCAAGGTTTCTCCTAGCTTCTCTGCAGTCCTTTGTCGCTCCTCCTCGGAGTCCGCACCTTCATCTACAGGAGGTGTGACAATCTCCTCTTCCTCATCACCAAGGCCAAGCTGACGCCTTGCCTCCAGTGTGGCAGCCTCGTCTAGAGCGAGAGATCGGCGACGAGGGATAAGAGTACCTCCAACAACTTTACGATGCCACTCTTCATGTTTAGCTTGTTGAGCCGCGGTCCTGGGCTGACTCGCTTGAGGCCGGCTACTGCTTGGATAGTTGAAGGACCCGAATGCGCTACCGGCTTGACTACTTGAGATCGGATCTGCATGGGGTAAACGATAGGATTGGAGGTGGGCCGGAGCGTTGGAAGGGTCTCGAGATGTGCTTGACTTGCGTGAGGGATGCGTTGAAGAGCTCGCTTTCGCTGTACCAAAGTATGAGGAGGTCTTTACCTTTTTAGTCGGCGGGGGGGAGCCGGTCACGTCAATAGGATCATCTTGATCTAATACCTCAATTACGTGTGAGCTGGCTGTGCCGTGTTGAGTCGTTGACGGTCGAGGCGGTGATTTACGCTTGAAGAAGCTGGATATGGATTGCCTATTGTAAGTCCGAGCTGATGAATAAGGCCTCACTGTGTACTAGGTTCTGCCTTGACTGGCGACATTGCCTTGATTGACCGCGTACTCTATGGCGATGCTTATCCTTGCACTGGACACAAAAGTGGAGGTGAGCCTGATTGAGTATAGGCATGCAGGACAGAAGGGGAGCTGCGTATCATGGACGCCTATTGAGGCACGTCTCAGGAACGGCTGTGCTGTGACGTCGGTGGTAAGCTAAGGGAACTTGGCAGGGGGATAGGGTGGTAACCGACAACGTCTTCTTGAAAAACACATCCTCGTATCACTGCAATCTTTCATTCTTCAGTTCATCACTCTTATAACCAATTACCACCACCAACGTAACAACTCAGTAACAATGGCTTTCAGTGAGTGGGATCTCTATTTCATGCGGAGCTCGTGAAGGGCGAGTAAAGAGGAAACCCGGCAAGATACCGCCGCCCAGATATCGAGGGCGATATATGCTTATCTCACCCTTATCGATGATTCCCCTTTTCGAACCATCTGTGACAAGTACATGGACTGACCCATATAGCCTGTTCCGACATCTTCAAGATCATCTTGGCCGTCATCCTACCCGTAAGTGCCTTGTCAAAGTGTCCGAAAACACGCACTGACTGCTTAGCCTCTCGGTGTCTTCCTTGAGCGAGGTTGTGGTGCCGATCTATTGAGTGAGTCATCTCTTGTCTGAATGGGGCACAGAGAGTATACTCTGTGGCTCCATCTGGATAGATCTCGTCGACTTGAGCTGATCATCCAGTCAACATCCTTCTTACCGGTAAGTCCGCTTTTCAGGACTGGACGTCCCATACCGCCTCCCAGGAGACGGTCTCACTACACCTGCTCCCATTCCCTTCCCTCTCATCCCCCAGGTGTTGTGCAGACGTGTGTCGTCGATTCAGTGTCGGACATGGCCGACGAAACATTGAAATTTACTTTTCTTCATCATTCTTCATCTTTTCACTTCGATTCTTGCTTTTTTCGAGTCACAACAGAGCCCTGCTGACCTACCAGTCCTCGGATACATCCCTGGCATAATTCATGCCCTTTACATCATACTCAAGTACTAGACGGCGTGAGCGACGCCTTGGGCAAGAGAGCGAGAAATTCGAGGTCTTAGGTCGGAAGTCACGAGATTTTAGGATGTAAAGTATGAATACGCGTAATTTACATCTTCACCTCTCTCCGCGACGGCCAGGATACGGCCAGGTGCTGGCTACTGATCCTGCGTGCTACCGAGAAGTTTACCATTGGTGCTCTGTGGGTTCCGACAGGGGATAATCACGACTGCAAACGGCTATGTGTGGGAATTGGCAAAGATTGATGTAA
>Ga0265780_10002233_pt1 | contig 26564 bp, 16 predicted proteins | sample P1T30metagenome_FD_192432 | JGI IMG/M metagenome (GOLD analysis project Ga0265780, IMG submission 192432) | Plant litter microbial communities from East Loma Ridge, Irvine, California - P1 T30 | ecosystem: Environmental > Terrestrial > Plant litter > Unclassified | place: USA: California...
TGCGCAATGCGCTGGCGCGCGTGCTCGCTACCGGCGAGCCGCAATCCCTGACCACCCGGCGCTACCCGATCCGCAGCATCCTGCCCGATGGCCGCGAGGTCTTTGTCGAACGCTTCTGGAGCGTGACGAATACACCGGTCTTCGACGCCGACGGCAGCCTGCGCTGCATCCACCACGTCAGCATCGAGGTCAGCGCGCGCAAGCAGGTGGAAGAAGCCTTGCTGCTGAGCCGGCGCGAAGCCCTGGAGGCCGCGCGCCGGGCCGAGGCGGAACGGGCGCGCCTGGGCGCCGTGCTGCAGGCGGCGCCGGTTGGCATCGTGCTGGCCGACGCCGGCGGCAAGGTGATCGAGTCGAACGCGGCCCACGACGCGCTCTGGCGCCGCCACTGCGAGCCGGGTGCACCCCCACTCGACTTCAGCGAATGGAAGGGCTGGTGGGCCGACGGCTCGGCGCGCCATGGCCAGGCGCTGGCCGCGAGCGAGTGGCCGCTGGCGGCGGCCCTGCGCGGCGAGCCGAGCGCCCACCACCTGATCGAGATCGAGACCTTCGGCCCCAGCCGCGCGCGGCGCATCGTGGTGTGCTCGGCCGCGCCGATCCGCGGGCACGACGGCCAGGTCGACGCCGCCGTCGTGGTCCTGCTCGACATGACCGAGCGCCTGCGCGCCGAAAACGCGCTGCGCGACGCCGACCGCCGCAAGGACGAGTTCCTGGCCATGCTGGCGCACGAGCTGCGCAATCCGCTGGCGCCGATCATGGCGGCGGCCGAACTGCTGGTGCACGGCGCCGCCACGCCGGCCACCGTCAAGCAGGCCAGCAGCATCATCGGGCGCCAGGCGCGCCACCTGACCGGCCTGGTCGACGATCTGCTCGACGTCTCGCGCATCACGCGCGGGCTGGCGGTGGTCGACAAGTCGCCGCTCGACCTGGGGACGGTGGTGGCCGAAGCGGTGGAGCAGGTGCAGCCGCTGATTGCCTCGCGCGGCCACAGTCTCGCGCTCGACGTGCAGGCGGCGCCGCTCACCGTCTGCGGCGACCGCAAGCGCCTGGTGCAGGTGGTGGCCAACCTGCTCAACAACGCCGCCAAGTACACGCCGCCGGGCGGGCGCATCTGCCTGGCGGCGCAGGCCGACGCCGGCCGCGCGCGCCTGAGCGTGAGCGACAACGGCATCGGCATGACGCGCGCGCTGATGGGGCGCGCCTTTGAACTCTTCGCCCAGGCCGAGCGCGATGCTGACCGCGCCCAGGGCGGGCTCGGCATCGGGCTGGCGGTGGTGCGCCGGCTGGTCGAGCTGCATGGCGGCCAGATCAGCGTCACCAGCGCCGGGCCGGGGCAGGGCAGCTGTTTTACGCTGACCCTGCCGCTGGCGCCCGACATGGCCGGCGGCGCCGGCGCGGACGTGCGCCAGCTCCCCGCCGCCCATGGCCAGGCGCTCGAGGTGCTGGTGGTCGACGACAACCGCGACGCCGCCCAGATGCTAAGCATCATGGTCCAGCACTTCGGCCATGCGGTCCGCACCGTCCACACCGCCGCCGAGGCCCTGGCTGAGGCGCGCCTGCGCACAGCGGACGTCTACCTGCTCGACATCGGCCTGCCGGGCATGGATGGCCACGAACTGGCGCGGCGCCTGCGCGCCGGGGCGGCCGGCGCCGGCGCGGTGCTGGTCGCGGTCACCGGCTATGGCGGCGAGGAGGCGCGCCGCGCGGCGGTCGCGGCCGGCTTCGACTACCACTTCGTGAAGCCGGTAAAGGGCGGCGACCTGCGCCTGCTGCTGCGCGACATCGCCGGTGCGCGCGGGCTTGGCGTGCAGGAAAGGCGCAGCGCGGGCGGCGCGCGGGGGCGCGATCCTGGACGCTGAAACGTTCATTTTTCTGTTAAACGATTGCCTGCCATGCGCCAGTCCGGGCTGACGACTCTATCGGACCAGTCCTACAGGTCCACGGCCGGCAGACTGTGCCATCTAGGTTCGCATGTGTCTACCATGTACCTGTCTCAGCCAACCACGGGCTGATTTCAACCCAATCAGGAGGTCATCATGGCATCGAACAATCAGGGCGGTAACAACGGTAATCAGGGCAACAAGCAGGCCGGCGACACCAGCAACCGCGGCTTCGCATCGATGGACCCGCAACGCCAGCGCGAGATCGCCAGCGAAGGCGGGCGCGCGGCGCATGCCTCGGGGAACGCGCATGAATTCACGGCGGAAGAGGCACGCCGTGCCGGCTCGATGAGCCACAAGAACGACGGCAACAACCAGAGCGGCGGTGGCGGCAGCCAGCAAAGCGGCGGCGGCCGAGGTGGCAACCAGGGCGGCAACCAGGGCAGCCAGGACGGCGGCCAGGGCAATGCCACGCGCGGCGGCACGCCGGAACAGCATGCGAAGGCAGGTTCGCAAAGCCACAAGAACGACAAGTAATCCGTGTAGGCCTGCGCCTACTCGACAGCGCCGGGTTTGCGGGACGCAGGAAGCGTTTTCGTAAATCCGGCATGGCCGCCAGGGCGCAGTACTGCCGCTTCAGGCCGCCAGCTGGGCGAGTAGTTGCGGCAGTTCGACCGGCTTCACCAGATGGGCATCGAAGCCGGCCTGCATCGAGGCCGCGATATCCTGGGCCTGGCCATAGCCGCTGAGCGCGATCATCCGCGCATCGGCGGCGTTCGGCATGGCGCGCAGGTGTTCGACCAGGCGGTGGCCGTCCATGCCAGGCAGGCCGATGTCGAGCAGGTAGACGTCGATGGCTTCGCCGGCCGCGCGCGCCAGCGCTGCCTCGGGCGTCGTTTCCACCGTCACGCAGTGGCCGGCGGCGCCCAGGACCACGCCCAGCGATTCGGCGGCGTCGCGGTTGTCGTCGACGATCAGCACGCGCCGCGGCGTGAATGACGGATGCGGCTGCGCGCTTGCCTGCGCCGGCATCGCCGCCGCATCCGTATTCGTACTGGCAGCAGCACCCGGCGGCGCCGCCGGCACATGGCGCGGCAGGATCACCGTAAAGCGGCTGCCCTGGCCCAGGCCGGCGCTGTCGGCTTCCACCCGGCCGCCGTGCAGCACGATCATGCTGCGCACCAGGGCCAGGCCGAGACCGAGCCCGCCGTGCGAGCGGTCCGGGGTGCGCTTGGCCTGGGTGAACAAATCGAATATGTGCGGCAGCAGGGCGGCCTCGATGCCGATGCCGTTGTCGCTTACCGACAGCCGTATTTCGTCCGGCGTGGTGGCCAGCGCGACCGCGATGCGCCCGCCTTCCGGCGTGTACTTGGCGGCGTTCGTCAGCAGGTTCGCCAGCACCTGCACCAGGCGCTTGCTGTCGCCGATGACGATGGCGCGGCCTGGCCCCACTTCCTCCACCAGGGTATGGCGCTGGCGCTCGATCAGCGGGCGCGCCTGTTCCAGCGCGCCGTGCAGCACGGTGCGCATGTCGACCTCGACCCGCTCGAGTTCGGCCAGGCCACGGTTCACGCGCGAGACGTCCAGCAAGTCGTCGACCAGCTCGACCATGTGGCGCACCTGGCGCCCGATCACGTCGCTCGCATGCGCCAGGCGCTTCGGATCGTTGCTTGACAGTTTCAGGATCTGGGCGGCGGTGCTGATCGGCGCCAGCGGATTGCGCAGCTCGTGAGCCAGCATCGCCAGGAACTCGTCCTTGCGGCTGTTCGCCAGCCTGAGTTCCTCGGAAATCGTCTTCTGCTCGTGGATGTCGGTCATGGTGCCCATCCAGCGCAGGATGCGGCCGTCGGCGTCGCGCACCGGCAGCGCGCGCGTCAGCACCCAGCGCCAGGCGCCGCTGTGGTGGCGCGCGTGGTGCTCGATCTCGAACGGCGCGCCGCCGTCCTGCGATGCGAACCAGGCCTGGTGCAGCGCCGGCAGCTCCTCGGGATCGGCCAGCGTCTTCCAGCCGCCGCCGTACAGCGACTCCGGCGCCACGCCGGCAAAATCGCGCCAGCCTTCGTTGGCATAGTCGAAGCGGCCGTCGGGCGTGGCCGACCAGATCATCTGCGGCATGGCGTCGGCGATGGTGCGGAACTTGGCCTCGCTCTCGCGCAGCGCTTCCTCGGTCTGTTTGCGCTCGCTGATGTCGGTGAACAGCAGCGCCACGCGGCGCCCGCCGGGATGCTCGATGCGGCTGGCGTAGACGCTGAACCAGCGACCCATCGCCGAGGAGCCTTCGACAAAGCGGCGCGCCACGCCGGTCACGGCGATCTCGTCGTAGATGTCGATCCAGCGCTGTTCCAGCCCCGGCACCAGCTCGCGCGCACGCCGCCCCACGCAATCGCGCAGGCCGGTCTGGTGCGAGAAGGCCTTGTTGACCTCGACGAATTCGTAGTCGACGGCGCGCCCGTTTTCGTCGCGCACCATGTCGATCAGGCAGAAGCCTTCGTCCATGGTCTCGATCAGGGCGTGGTTGGTCTGTTCCAGCCGCTCGCGCAGCAGGTGTTCCTCGGTGACTTCCTTGCAGATCACCAGCACGCCGCGGATCCCGGCTTCGTCCTCGATCGGGCTGTAGCCATAGGTCCACCAGACGTTGTCGCGCACGCCATTGCGGGTGAGCGGCACCAGGCGGTCTTCGTACCAGGTCGAGCCGCCGGCCATGACGCGTTCGATGTCGGGGCCGATCAGGTGCCAGGCCTCGGCCCAGCACTCCCGGCCCGGTGCGCCAAGCGCCTGCGGATGGCGTTCCGGTCCCAGGGTGCGGCTGTAGGCATCGTTGTACAACTGGATCAGGTCCTCGCCCCACCAGATGAACATCGGGTGGTTGCTCGACAACAGGAGGCGGACCAGGGTCTTCAGCGTCGACGGCCAGGTATCCGGCGGGCCGAGCGGACTGCGGCGCCAGTCGTGTGCGCGCATGAGTGCGCCCATGTCGCCGCCGCCGGCGAGAAAGCTGTGTCGCGAATTCAATGTGGTCCAGTCAGTACAAGAGGGGCCGGCATGACGGCGCTGCCGATGTCCGGCGCATGCGGTCGTGTCCTGTTACGCCGGCGAGCGATGGCAACAGCTCGATATTGGTAATCCAGCAATTTACCATATTCATGCAAATACGGTCGCATGGGGGGGAAACGCAAGCTGGCCAGGCCTGCAATAGAGCGTGGCGTCTTTACGCGTGAAACAACACGCTGCTCGGCCTGCGGCGCTAACCGTAGGGTGGGCCGGGCCGCGTAAGGCACTTGTGCCCACGCGGTTACGTGCTGATCCTTGCACTACGTGCGGCGATTTTTCGCCCGCTGACGTGGCGCCTGGCCTGACGCCATGCCAGGCGTGTCGTCCATCGGAAAATTTGCGAGCGACATTTTCCAGCCAACGCAAGAAGGACGCGCACGTAACCGCGTGGGCACGGGGTGCCCACCGTACGGTCACGGCCGCGTGCCGATGTGACGCATTGCCACGCGGTGCTCGTCTTCCTAACTGGTCTTGAACACCAGCTGCGCGGCGGCCCGCAGCTTCGGATACACCACCGGCACCGTCAGCATGGTGCTGCCGATCGCCATCAGGAGCAGGGCGGTGAAGGTTTCGCTGGTGATCACGCCCTTGTCGAGCAGGATGTTGGCGAAGATGATCATGATCAGCGCCTTGGTCTGCAGCAGCCAGCCGATGATCGAGGCTTCGCCGCGTTGCCAGCCCAGGATGCGGCCGGCCAGGTGGATACCAGCCAGCTTGCCCGCCACCGACGCCGCCAGCAGCACCGCCGCCGCCACGAACACGGCCGATCCGCCGACCGCCCAGTTGGTTTTCAGGCCCGTGCTCAGGAAGAACACCGGCATCAGTACCAGCAGCACGTGCTGGCGCAGCATGTCGAGGCGTTTCTGGTCGAACCAGTGCGCATCCATCACCGCGCCCGCCAGGAACGCGCCGACCATGTAGTGCAGGCCGGCCCAGTCGGCGGCCAGCGCACAGGCGGCCAGCCAGATCGGCGCTACATACCAGCGGTCGCGCTCTTCCAGCCACGCCATCAGGCGGCGGAACAGCAGGGTGGCGACGGCGAACACCACGAAGAAACCCAGCTGGCGGCCGACGCGGTCCCAGTCGAGCAGGATCAGCGCCAGCACGCCCCAGATCGCGATGTCGTCCAGGCTGGCGTAGCGCAGGATGCGCTGGCCGATCGGCTCGCGCAGGATCTCCAGCTTTTCCATCAGCAGGATCAAAATCGGCAGCGCCGTCACCGCGCAGGCCATGCCCACGCCCAGCACGAATTGCCAGTCGTGCGCCTGGGCGCCTTTCCAGCCGGCGTAGCCGAGCATGCCCACGGCGGCGATGCAGCCGAACACCAGCGGCGTGCCGAGCGCCAGCGAGGCGGTGATCATGCTCTCGCGCCGGTGCTCCCAGGCCTTCTTCAAATCCAGCTCGATCCCGGCGATCATCACGAACAGCATGACGGCCCACCAGGCGATGCCGTTCATGGCGGCCATCACCTGCGGATTGAACACGAAGTTGTAGTACTCGGGGTAGGCGCGGCCGAGGATGCCGGGGCCGAGCAGCACGCCGGTGATGATCTGGACCACGACCAGCGGCGCCCAATAGTCGGTATTTCCCAGCCGCCAGATCAGGTAGGGCAGGGTGAAGATGACGAGCATCGCGATCAAAAAGATCTCGGTCGTCCCCATGGCTGTGTGCATAATGTCTCCCAGATATTTTTTATGGTAAGCCGCCGCCATATTGACCGCAAGGGAAGAAGGCGTTGGAAACGATACCACAATGTTTCTGCAAGAACAGCGATCGACTGCTGAGGAAACAAAAAAGTTATCAATTGACACAAAAAATCGCGTGATGCTATAGTCGGACAAAGCCGCTGGTAACGTTTCCAAAAAACGTACCGACAAGGACAGGCGATGGATTGGAGACACGATGTACACAGCACCGAAGTTCAAGCGCCAGACGTTGGCGCTGGCCTGCGCCTGCGCAGCCCTGTTTGTCGGCACTGAGGCCCTCGCTGCCGGAGCAGCAGCGGCAGCGAATGCACCGCGGGCTGGCGCGCCCCGGGCCGAAGTCATCCACTGGTGGACCTCGGGCGGCGAATCGGCCGCCGTCAAGCAGGTAGCCCAAGCCTACCGCGCCGCCGGCGGCGTCTGGGTCGATACGGCAATCGCCGGCGGCGACCAGTCGCGCGCCGTCACCGTCAACCGCATCGTCGGCGGCAACCCGCCCACCGCCGCCCAGTTCAACACCTCCAAGCAGTTCTTCGACATCATCGAGCAGGGCATGCTGAACAACGTCGACGACGTGGCGCGCGCCCAGAACTGGGACAAGCTGCTGCCCGAACCTATCGTCAGCGTGATCAAGGTCGACGGCCATTACTACGCCGTGCCGCTGAACATCCACATGCAGACCTGGATCTGGTATTCGAAGGCCGCCTTCCAGAAAGCCGGCATCGCGAAAGAGCCGGCCAGCGTCCCCGAATTCTTCGCCGCCCTCGACAAACTGAAGGCGGCCGGCATCGTGCCGCTGGCCCACGGCGGCCAGGCCTGGCAGGAGACCATTTTGTTCTCCGCCATGCTCGCCAACCTGGGTGGCAAGGACCTGTACCTGAAAGTGCTGCGCGAGCGCGACCCGAAAGCCATTGCGTCGCCCGCCTTCCGCAACGTGCTGCTGGCCTACAAGCGCCTGCAAAGCTATGTCGACGCGCGTTCGCCAGGCCGCAACTGGAACGATGCCACCGCCATGCTCATCTCGGGCAAGGCCGGCATGCAGATCATGGGCGACTGGGCCAAGGGCGAGTTCACGGCCGCGAAGCAGGTGCCGGAACAGCAGTTCGGCTGCATCGCCGGCCTGGCGCCGAACGCGCCGTATCTGATGCAGGGCGACGTCTTCGTGTTCCCGAAAACCCGCAACGCGCAGGCGGTGCAGGCGCAGAAGCTGCTGGCCAGCGTGGTGGTGGCGCCGAACACCCAGCTCGCCTTCAGCAAGCTGAAAGGCTCGGTGCCGGTACGCACCGACGTCGACGCCAGCCAGGCCGACGCCTGCGCCCAGAAGGGCATCGCCATCATGAAGGACCGCTCGCGCCACCTGGGCGTGTCCGAGGTCTACCTGACCCCGGACCAGAACGGCGCCCTGCAGGACGTGCTGACCGCGTACTGGAACACGAACATGACGGTCGAGAAGGCGCAGAAGAACATCGCCGCGGCGCTGAGCGAATAACGTGATGTCGCGTCCGATCCGCGCAGTCACACCGTATGCAGCCTTGCTGCCGATGGCGCTCACCGTCATCGTCGCCTATCTCGGCACGATGGCCTGGACCCTGCGCACCTCGTTCACGGCCTCGCGCACCTTCCCATCCGATAAATTCATCGGCATGACGCAGTACGAGCGCCTGTTCGACAACGAGCGCTGGATGCTGTCGCTGAACAACCTGGCGCTGTACGGCCTGCTGTTCATCCTGGCCTGCCTGGTAATCGGCTTCTTGCTGGCCGTCTTCATCGACCAGAACGTCAGCGGCGAAGGCGTGCTGCGCACTGTGTTCCTGTACCCGTATGCAATGTCTTTCGTCGCCACCGGTTTGGTCTGGCAATGGCTGCTCACGCCCGGCACCGGCATCGACGGCGCCATCGCCAGCATGGGCTTCCCCGATTTCGTATTCGACTGGATCGTCGACCAGGACATGGCGATCTACACCATCGTCATCGCCACCGTCTGGCAATCGGCAGGCCTGGTGATGGCGCTGATGCTGGCCGGACTGCGCGGCATCGATGGCGACATCTGGAAGGCGGCGCGCCTGGATGGCATCCCGACCTGGCGCGTGTACGTGTCGATCATCGTGCCGATGCTGTGGCCGACGGTGGCCACCGTGTTTCTGCTGCTGGCCACCAGCGTCGTCAAGCTCTACGACGCCGTGGTCGCCATGACCCAGGGCGGCCCCGGCACGGCCAGCGAAGTGCCGGCCAAGTTCATCATGGACCACCTGTTCCTGCGCTCGAACATCGGCCTGGCCTCGGCCGGGGCGATCATGCTGCTGGTGCCGGTAGTGGCCTTGCTGGCGCCGTATGCCTATGCGCGCAGCCGAAGCGGTCGTGAGCGAGGCCGGGCATGATGGCGCAGACCGCCCTGAGCACGCCCGCAGTGCATGTGCCCGCCGCGGCCCGCCCGCGCCGCCGTCACTTCACGCCGGCGCGCATCGGCATCTACGTGTTCCTGTTCGGCGCCGCGCTGTTCTTCCTGATGCCGCTGTACGTGATGATCGTCACCTCGCTGAAAGGCATGGACGAGATCCGCGCCGGCTCCATCCTGGCGCTGCCAGGCGCATGGACCGTCGAACCCTGGCGCCAGGCCTGGTCCGAAGTCTGTACCGGCGCCTCCTGCGAAGGCATCCGCGGCGGCTTCTGGAATTCGGTCAGGATCACGCTGCCGAGCACCATCCTGCCGATCCTGATCGGCGCCATCAACGGCTACGCACTCTCGTTCTGGCGGCCGCGCGGCGCGAACCTGCTGTTCGGCGTGCTGCTGGCCGGCGCCTTCATCCCGGTGCAGGTGATGATCTACCCGCTGGTGCGCCTGCTGGCCGGCGCCGGCATCTTCGGTTCCTTGCCGGCCATCGTGCTGGTGCACCTGGTGTTCGGCATGCCGGTCATGACCTTATTGTTCCGGAATTACTACGCCAGCCTGCCGCAGGAGCTGTTCCACGCGGCGCGCATCGACGGCGGCGGCTTCTGGCGCATTTTCCTGCACGTGGTGCTGCCGCTGTCCACGCCCATCATCGTGGTGGCCGCCATCATGCAAGTCACCGGCGTGTGGAACGACTACATCCTGGGCCTGGTGTTCGCCGGGCGCGACAACTTGCCGATGACGGTCCAGCTGAACAACGTGATCAACACCACCACCGGCACCCGCCTGTACAACGTGAACATGGCCGCGACCATCCTCACGGCCCTGGTGCCGCTGGCGCTTTACTTCTTCTCCGGCCGCTGGTTCGTGCGCGGTATCGCCGCCGGCGCCGTGAAAGGCTGACCCCATGGCTAACGTCCATCTACGCAAACTCTCCATCACGCTCGGCGGCAAGCCCATCATCCGCGAGCTCGATCTGAACGTCGAACCGGGCGAATTCCTGGTTCTGCTCGGGCCTTCGGGCTGCGGCAAGTCCACGCTGCTGCACAGCATCGCCGGCCTGATCGACGCCAGTGCCGGCAGCATCGAGATCGGCGGCCAGGACATGACCCTGGCCGACCCCAGCGAGCGCGGCATCGGCATGGTGTTCCAGTCGTATGCGCTGTACCCGACCATGACGGTCAAGGACAACATGTCCTTCGGCCTGAAGATGGCCGGCACGCCGAAGGCCGAGATCGCGCGCCGCGTCGGCCGCGCAGCGGAAATGCTGCAGCTCGATGCACTCCTGTCGCGCAAGCCCGCCCAGTTGTCGGGCGGCCAGCGCCAGCGCGTGGCGATCGGGCGCGCCCTGGTGCGCGAAGCCGGCGTGTTCCTGTTCGACGAACCACTGTCGAACCTGGACGCCAAGCTGCGCGCCGAATTGCGGCGCGAACTGAAGCTCCTGCACGCGCGCCTCGGCTCGACCATGATCTACGTGACCCACGACCAGGTGGAGGCGATGACCCTGGCTTCGCGCATCGTCGTCATGCAAGGCGGCGTGGTGCAGCAGATCGGCACCCCGGCCGAAGTGTACGAGCGCCCGGCGAACCGCTTCGTGGCGGGCTTCCTGGGTGCGCCGGCGATGAACTTCATCGACGGCGAGGTGGACTTGCATAACCGTTTCAACTCGACCAGCCTGGCGCTGGCCCTGCACGCGCCGCTGCCGGCCGGTGCGGCCACGCTGGGTGTGCGGCCCGAGCACGTGCACATCGGCGCCGACGGGCCATTGAAAGGCAGCGTGACCCTGGTCGAACCGATGGGGAACCACCAGGTGCTGTGGCTGGACTGCGGCGGCCAGGTGCTGTCGGCCATCGTGCACGGGCCGGCCGTGTTCACGGCAGGGCAGGCCTTGCGCTTCGGGATCGATGCGGCGCGCGTGTCGCTGTTCGACTCCGTCAGCGGCGCGCGACTATAAAGAAAAACAGGCATGGAGTATGCTTCCATGCTGGTGACAACATTGAATGGTGAAGGACAGTTTGTGGCAACGATCAAAGACGTAGCGCGCCTGGCGGGCGTGGGATTGGGAACCGCGTCGCGCGTGGTCAGCGGCAAGGGTTCGGTCTCGCCGGCGACGCTCGAGCGCGTGAAGAAGGCGATCGACGAGCTGGGCTTCCGGCCCTCGCACGCGGCGCGCGCGCTGCTGTCCGGTTCCAGCCGCATGATCGGCGTCTACATCCCCGTATTGAGCGGCACGTTCTACACGCCCATCCTGCAGATCATCGACACCGAACTGCGCGCCGCCGGCCTGCACATGGTGGTCGCCTTTGGCGTCGGGCTGGGCGACGCGCGGCGCCAGGCGGTGGAGGGCATCGACTTCCTGCTCGAGCGCGGCTGCGACGGGCTGATGGTGATGACCAGCGCCCTGCTCGAAGAAGACCTGGCCGCGCTCGGCGCCAAGAGCCGCCAGCTGGTGGTGCTGAACCACACCCTGGCCGGCATCCCGGACCAATGCTTCATGGTCGACCACGGCCTGGGCGGACGCCTGGCCGCGCGCGCGCTGCTCGAACACGGGCACCGCGACATCGCGATTGTCGCCGGCCCGGCCAGCCTGTTCGACAACGTCGAGCGCGTGGAAGGCTTCAAGGCCGAGCTGGAAGCATCCGGCATCGACACCGGCAAGCTGTGGGTGGCAGAGAGCGACTTTTCGCCGGCCGGCGGCTGGGCCGCGGCCAAGACCTTGATCGAGTCGGGCAACCCGTGCAGCGCGCTGTTCTGCGCCAACGACGAGATGGCGGTCGGCGCGCTGTCCTATTTCCAGGAGGCGGGCATCCGCGTGCCGCACGACTTGTCCGTGATCGGCTACGACGACACACCGAGCGCCGAGTTTTCGGCACCGCGCCTGACCTCGGTGCGCATGCCCTGGCGCGAGATGACGCGCAGCGGCCTGAATGCGCTGCTGAACCGCTGCTATGACTTGCAGCGCCCGGTCGAGCACAGCTTCCCGGTGTCGGTGACGCTGCGCGCCTCGCTGGCGAAAGCGGGAGAAGTGAACAAACGGGCACGCCGCCCGAAAGCCGCATGAGTAGGCGGGAACACGCACAAGGCGCCTGCCTGGCGCTTTTTTTTGAGCCGGATATGGAAAGCTTTCCAAAAAGTTGACTGAACAAACGAACCAACAATCGAACAATGTCCACCAAATGACACCATGACGACAACCAACAGCACAGACCAGCACCCGCCCGCGCGCAGCGAATTCGCTTCCGATTTCCTGTGGGGCTGCGCCACCTCGTCCTACCAGATCGAAGGCGCCGGCTTCGAAGACGGCCGCGTCGAGTCGATCTGGGACCGCTTCGCCGCCACCCCCGGCAAGGTGAAGGGCGGCGCCAGCGGCGCCGTGGCCTGCGACCACTACCACCGCTGGCCCGAGGACTTCGACATCGGCCGCGACATGGGCCTGAACGCCTACCGCTTCTCGATCGCCTGGCCGCGCATCTTTTCCGAAGTCGGCGGCAAGCCGAATCAGAAAGGCCTGGATTTCTACTCGCGCGTGGTCGACGGCATGCTGGAGCGCGGCCTGCAGCCCTGGGCCACGCTGTATCACTGGGACCTGCCGCAGTTCCTGCAGGACCGCGGCGGCTGGGCCGAGCGCGACACGGTCGACGCCTTTTTGGAATTCACCGACGCCATGACGCGCCGCCTGGGCGACCGTGTGCAGCACTGGATCACCCACAACGAACCCTGGTGCACCTCGATGATCGGCAACTGGGAAGGCCTGCACGCGCCGGGCTTCACCGACTTCGCCACCGCGCTCCAGGTCTGTCACCACGTGCTGCTCTCGCACGGCAAGGCGGTGCCGCTGATCCGCGCCAACGTGCCGGATGCACAGGTGGGCCTGTCGCTGTCGCTGCACCCGCTGCGCGCCGCGAGCGACAGTCCGCAGGACGAGGCGGCGAAGCTGCGCCACGACGGCCTGCGCTACCGCTGGTTCCTCGATCCGCTGTATGGCCGCGGCTACCCGCAGGCCACGCTCGACATCATCAAGGACGCCGCGCCGGCCATCCACCCGGGCGACATGGACGCCATCGCCGTGCCGACCGACTTCCTGGGCGTGAACTACTACTTCCCCGAGACCATCCAGGATGCGCCGGGCGAGGGCCCGCTATCGGTGCGCGTGCTGAAACCACAGGATGCGGAGACCACCGCCCTCGGTTGGGAAGTGGCGCCGGAGGGCCTGGCCGAACTGCTGGCGCGCATCGAGAGCGATTATCATCCGGGGCCGATGTACATCACCGAGAACGGTTCCTGCTACGACGACGTGGTGGTTGCAGACGGCAGCGTGCCCGACGCCGAGCGGCGCGCTTACCTGCAGCGCCACCTGGCGGCGCTGCGCGACGTGATCGACGGCGGCGTGCCGGTGAAGGGTTACTTTGCCTGGAGCCTGGTCGACAACTTCGAGTGGGCCGAGGGTTACGGCCGCCGCTTCGGCCTGGTGCACATCGACTACGACACCCAGCAACGTACGCTGAAGGACAGCGGCAAGTGGTACCGCAGCTTCCTGCGCCAGGAATAACGCACGATCAAAACACGGAGACGAGATGAACAAGAAGCTGCAACCGAGGTTACGTATACCTGCGTTGGCCCTGGCCGTCGCCTTTGCCTTGCCCGCCATCGCCGCACCAGGCGCCGCGCCGCTGACCGATTGGCCGGCGCCGAAAAGCGCCATCGCGAAAGACGCGAAGCTGGAAGCGCGCGTCGCCGCGATCGTTGGCAAGATGACGCTGGCGCAAAAGATCGGCCAGATCACGCAGGCCGAGATCAAGACCGCCACGCCGGACGACGTCAAGCGCTACTACCTCGGCTCCGTGCTGAACGGCGGCGGCAGTTGGCCGAACAACAACAAGCATGCCACCGCCGCCGACTGGATGGCCCTCGCCAACGCCTACTACGACGCCTCGATGGCCACCGACATGGCGGTCAAGGTGCCGGTGATCTGGGGCATCGACGCCGTCCACGGCAACAACAACGTGGTCGGCGCCACCATCTACCCGCACAACATCGGCCTGGGCGCGGCCCACGATCCGAAGCTGGCCGGCGACATCGCTGCCGCCACCGCGCGCGCCGTACGCGCCACGGGTCTTGCCTGGGTCTTCGGGCCGACGGTGGCCGTGGTGCGCGACGACCGCTGGGGCCGCACCTACGAAAGCTATTCCGAAGACCCGCTGCTGGTCAAAAGCTATGCCGGCCCTGTCGTGAAGGGCTTGCAGGGCCGCTTCGACAAGGACGCGAACGTGGTCGCCTCGATCAAGCACTTCATGGGCGACGGCGGCACCGAACACGGCAAGGACCGCGGCGTGACGAAAGCCACGGCGCAGCAGATGATGAACATCCACGGCCAGGGTTACTATCCAGGCTTGGAAGCGGGCGCGCAGACCGTCATGATCTCGTTCAACAGCTGGACCGACACGGCGACAGGTACGGAACACGGCAAGCTGCACGGCAGCAGCGTGGCGATCACCGACATCCTGAAGAACAAGATGGGCTTCGACGGCTTTGTCGTCAGCGACTGGAACGGCATCGCCGAAGTGCCGGGCTGCCGCAACGACAGCTGCGCCCAGGCCGTGAACGCCGGCATGGACATGTTCATGGTGCCGGACGACTGGAAGGCCTTCATCGCCAACACCACGAAGCAGGTGGAATCCGGCGAAATCCCGATGGCGCGCATCGACGACGCCGTGACCCGCATCGTGCGTGTGAAACTGCGCGCCGGCCTGTTCGGCAAGCGGCCTTCGACCAACGCCTACGCCGGCAAGGCGGCGGCGCTGCAAGACCGCGAACTGGCGCGCCGCGCGGTGCGCCAGTCGCTGGTGCTGCTGAAGAACGAGGGCCCGGCGCTGCCGCTGGCAAAAGGCAAGAAGATCCTGGTGGTCGGCAAGTCGGCCGACAGCATCTCGAACCAGACCGGCGGCTGGTCGCTCACCTGGCAGGGCACGGCCAACACGAATGCCGACTTCCCGAATGCCGACAGCATCCTGGCCGGCATCCGCGAAGCGGCCGGCGCCGCGAATGTGACCTACAGCGTCGATGGCGCAGGGGTGAACGTGGCCGACTTCGATGCGGTCGTCGCCGTGATCGGCGAAACCCCGTATGCCGAAGGCGACGGCGACATCGGCCCCACCGGCACCCTGCGCCACAGCGGCCGCTATCCGGAAGACCTGGCCACCCTGCAGGCGGTTGCCGGCAAGGGCAAGCCAGTGGTGACCGTGTTCGTGGCCGGGCGTCCGCTCTGGGTCAACGACTTGATGAACCTGTCGGACACCTTTGTCGCCGCCTGGCTGCCGGGCAGCGAAGGCAAGGGCGTGGCCGACCTGCTGGTCGCGGGTTCGAAACGGTATGACTTCACCGGCACGCTGTCGTTCTCGTGGCCGAAGACCGTCTGCCAGACCGATTTGAACGCCGGCAGCGCCAACTACGACCCGCTGTTCAAGCTTGGCTACGGCCTGCGCACAGGCACGCGCTCGACGATCGGCCAGCTCGATGCCAGCTATCCGGCCGGCGGCTGCGGCATCAGCAACAGCTTCCCGGTGTATGGCCAGGCCGACCGCGCCAGCTTCCCGCTGGCGATTCGCAGCGGGAGCGAATTCAAGCCGCTCGGCGCCGACTTGAACGCCACCTTCACGCTGCCGAACGTCAGCGTGCAGACGGCGCAGATCAACACCCAGCAGGATGCGAAACAGGTCACCTGGACCGGACCGGCCAGCATTGAGGCGCGCGGCACGAAGGCGATGGTGCTGCCGGCCGCCGCGAGCAAAGACGGCGCGCTGCGCTTCGATACCATCGTGACCCAGGCGCCGGCCGGCAAGGTGACGATCGCCATGGCATGTGGCGCGAACGCCACCTGCGGCACGCCGCTCGACGCCACTGCGCTGTTCGCGCGCCTGGCCGGCAAGGGCAAGCAGACGGTCAAGATTCCGCTGGCCTGCTTCACGGCGCGCGGGCTTGATCTGGCAAGGGTCGAGGCGCCGTTCGTGGTGGGCAGCAGCGCCGCCTTCACGGCCTCGTTCACCAACATCGACATCCTGGGTGGCGGCGCGAAGGAACAGGATGCCGTGCGCTGCGAGGAGCTGAAATGATGGCGCCCAGCCTGGTCGCCGACATCGGCGGCACGAATGCGCGCTTCGCCCTGCACCACGAGGGCCGCTTCGATTGCATCGAGGTGCTGCCCTGCGCCGGCCATGCGACCCTGGCCGACGCCATGCACAGCTACCTCGGTGCGGCCGGCCAGCGCGGCTTCGCGGTCGACGGCATCCGCCATGCGGCCATTGCGATTGCCAATCCGGTCGAGGAAGACCGGGTCAGCATGACCAACCACCACTGGAGCTTTTCGATTGCCGGCCTGCGCGACGAGCGCGCGCTGTCGACGCTGCTGGTAGTGAACGACTTCGCGGCGCTGGCGATGTCGCTGCCGTTTCTCCAGTCATACCAGCGCCAGCGCATCGGCGGCGGCGTCGAGCTGAGCGGACGCCCCATCGGGCTGATCGGACCGGGTACCGGCCTGGGCGTGTCGGGCGTGATCCCGGCCGGTGGCGGGTGGACCGCGCTGGCGGGCGAGGGCGGGCATGCCAGCTTTGCGCCGTGCACGCGCGACGAATGCATCATCCTCGAACGCCTGCAGGACGAATACGGCCATGTGTCGGCCGAGCGCCTGCTGTCCGGGTCGGGCCTGGAGGCGATCCACCGCGTGCTCTCGGGCGAGTCGCTGGCCGCACCCGACATCACGAAGCAGGCCCTGGACGGTTCATGCGACGCCTGCATTCGTACAGTCGAGACGTTTTGCGGTATCCTCGGCAGCGTTGCCGGCAATGTCGCCCTGACCCTGGGCGCCACCGGCGGCATGTACATCGGCGGCGGCATCGTGCCGCGCCTGGGATCCTTGTTTGCGCAGTCTTCGTTCCGGCGGCGATTCGAAGACAAGGGGCGCCTGTCGCCCTATCTCGCGCGCATTCCGACCTGGCTGATTACCGAACCTTATCCGGCGCTGCAAGGCGTGGCGGCCATGCTGTCCGCGCACATCGCCAACCAACAATAAAGAAGCACTGAAGGAGGCAACATGGAACACACCGCAGGCAGCCCACGCATCGACAAGGGCGCCGCTGCTGCACACGAGGGCGAGTTCAAGTCGAACACCGGCCCGCTGGTCATCGTCACGATCCTGTTCTTCATGTGGGGCTTATTGACCTCGCTGAACGACGTCCTGATCCCGCACCTGAAATCGATCTACACGCTTACCTACGTGCAGGCGATGCTGGTGCAGTTCTGCTTCTTCGGCGCCTACTTCATCGTCTCGATGCCGGCCGGCGCGCTGATCCGCCGCATCGGCTACCAGCGCGGCGCCGTCACCGGCCTGTTGATCGCGGCGGCCGGCTGCGCGCTGTTCTATCCTGCGGCGCAGAGCGGCTATGCGCTGTTCCTGTTCGCCTTTTTCGTGCTGGCCAGCGGCATCACCATCCTGCAGGTGGCGGCCAACCCTTACGTCACTGTGCTCGGACCGGCGCGCACCGCGTCCAGCCGCCTGACGCTGACGCAAGCCTTCAACTCGCTCGGCACCACCATCGGCCCGGCCCTGGGCGGCGTGCTGATCCTGTCGGCAGCCACGATCGGCGCCGACCAGCTGGCGGCCATGTCGGCGGCCGAGCAGGCAGCCTATAAAGCGCAGGAAGCGGCCACCGTGCAGGGCCCCTACCTGGCGCTGGCGGCGGCGCTGGCGATCCTGGCGGTGCTGTTCGCGCTGGCGCGCCTCCCTAAAATCAACCATGAAGAAGGTCCTGCCGCCGCAGCCGTTGCCGGCAAGGGCTCGGCCTGGAGCTACCGCCACCTGGTGCTGGGCGCGGTGGCCATCTTCGTCTACGTGGGCGGCGAAGTGAGCATCGGCAGCTTCCTGGTGAACTTCCTGGGCGAATCGCACATCGCAGGCCTGGACCACGCGGCAGCGGCCAAGTACGTCAGCATGTACTGGGGCGGCGCGCTGATCGGCCGCTTCATCGGCTTTGCCGTGATGCGCTACGTCAGCCCGGGCAAGACGCTCGCCTTCAATGCGCTCGGCGCGATTGCGCTGGTGCTGCTGGCCACCTTTGCCCAGGGTTCGGTGGCGATGTGGGCGATCATTGCGGTGGGCCTGTTCAACTCGATCATGTTCCCGACCATCTTCAGCATGGCGCTGCATGGCCTGGGCCGTCATACGGGCCAGGGTTCGGGCATCCTGTGCATGGCGATTGTCGGCGGCGCGATCGTGCCGTTCATCCAGGGCGCGATGGCGGACAGCATCGGCCTGCAGATTTCCTTCCTGGTGCCGGCGGCGTGCTACCTGTTCATCCTGTTCTTCGGGGTGAAGTATGCGGGGCTGCACCGCGAAGGGACCGGGAAGTAACAACGGCCTGCGGCTGAAACCGTACGATGGGCACTCCGTGCCCACGCGGAACTCCGCGCTGTGTTGACGTTTGATCCCGCCGCAAAATAAACGCCGCGTTAGCGCTTCTGGAAGCGTCAACGCGGCGTTTGTTTTTCGATCGATAGATGCGTCAACATGACGCGACGTTCCGCGTGGGCACAGGGTGCCCACCCTACGGTCAACGTGCCGGGCAATACTGGCGCACGTACGCCTCATGCGGCGGCAGCTGCGCTACCGTCCGGTCCACCGATCCGCTGATATTGTCCAGGAAGCCCTTCAGCTCCGCGTCGCCCATCAAGTCCGCCGTCTGGTGGTGCGTCTCCGGCATGATCCCTTGCCCCAGCATCACCTGGATCCACGAATTCTCCGCAAACAGTTCGTTCGGCGCCCGGAACACGCGCCCTGTCTCGCGGAACAAATCGATGCGGTGCTGCAGCGATTCCGGCACCGCCATCTCGGCGCAGGCGCGCCAGTAGGGCGTGTCGCGGCGGTTCGTCACCTTGTAGTGCAGCACGATGAAGTCGCGGATATGCGCGATCTCGTCGGCGGCCTGGCGGTTGTATTCAGCCACGTCGCTGGCGCTGATGCCGTTCGACGGGAACATCTGCATCAGGCGCACGATGCCGCGCTGGATCAGGTGGATGCTGGTCGATTCGATCGGTTCCAGGAAACCGCTGGCCAGGCCAATGGCCACGCAATTACCGACCCAGACCTGCTCGCGCTGGCCCGGCTGGAAGCGGATGATCCGCGGCTGCATCAGCGCTTCGCCCGTGACGTTGCGCCTCAAGGTGGCAAGCGCCGCCTCGTCGTCGATGAAGCGGCTCGAGAACACGTGACCGTTGCCGACCCGGTGCTGCAGCGGAATACGCCACTGCCAGCCGGCTTCGCGCGCGATCGAGCGGGTGTAGGGCACGGCTTCGCCGCTGGACGCGGTCTGCAGGGCGGCGGCGCTGTCGTTGAACAGCCAGTGCGACCAGTCCTCGTATTCCACGCCCAGCGCGCCGCCGATCAGCAGCGCGCGGAAACCTGTGCAGTCGATGAACAGGTCGCCTTCCAGTTCGGTGCCGGAGTCCAGCTTGATCGAGTGGATCGTGCTGGCGTCGGCAGCTTTCACCACGTCGACGATCTTCGCTTCGACCCGCTGCACGCCGTAGTGCTCGGAGAAGCGGCGCAGGAAGCGCGCGTAGGCGCTGGCGTCCATGTGGTAGGCGTAGTTCATGCCCTGCTTCGGCAGGTGGGCAAAGCGGTTCAGCTGGGCCGCGCGGTGCTCCAGGCAGTAGTCGCCGTAGTCGCCGGCCAGGCCGCGCTCGCGGCCCTTGTGCCAGAAGTGCTGGAAGCCGGCGGTCCAGTGGTCGATGCCGGTATTTCCGAAGGAGTGGATGTAGTCCTGGCCCACGTCGCGCCAGTTCTCGAAGCCGATGCCCAGCTTGAAGGTGGCGTGGGTGGCGGCCATGAATTCCTGCTCGTTGATCTCCAGCAGGTGGTGGAAGTTCTGCAGCGTCGGGATGGTCGCTTCGCCCACACCCACGGTGCCGATTTCGTCGGACTCGACCAGCTTGATCTCCAAGCGCTTGCCCAGCGATTTGCTCAGGCAGGCGGCCACCATCCAGCCGGCGGTGCCGCCGCCGGCGATCACGACGCGGCGAACAGGTTTCTTATCCATGCTTGTCTCCTTAGCGGTTCATCCGCTTTAGTAATTGGGCGCGCAGGGCGCGGACGGCCGCATCGTCGAGCGGATTTAACACGCCGCGCGCATGCGGCGGGATGTGGGCCGCGGTCTCCTCGCCGGCCTCGAACACGTAGCGATTGAACAGCCCCTGCCAGGCGCGCCGCTGTTCGGGCGGCAGGTCGCGCACGCTCATCAGGGCGTGCATCAGCGCGTTGATCGGCGTGTCCATGTAGTCCGGCGACTGGCGCCACCAGTAGTTCACCAGCACGTTGAACGAGGACAGTGCCTCGATGTGGTGCCACCACATGCTGGGGATGAACAGGGCGTCGCCCGGCGCCAGTTCGGCCACGCGGGCATGGCGCATGGCCTCGGCGAACTTCGGAAAGCGGTTCAAGTCGGGCTGGTGGAAATCGACCAGGCTGATGGGCTGGCCGGCCGGCGTCAAATCGAGCGGGCCGATGTACAAATTGTCCACCTGTTCGGGCGGGAACAGGGTAAAGCGGCGCCGTCCGGCTGCCACGCAGGCGACGTTGTCGGGCAGGTCGTAATGGGCGGCGATGCGGGTGCGGTTGCCGATCCAGATGCTGGCCAGGGCGTCGCGGCTGCCCAGGTCGATATCATTCTCGGCGCGCAGGCCCGGCAGGCAGGTGTCGATGGTGGTCGAGCCGACGTAGATCGCCGGCGGCTGCTCGTCGCGCAGGTGGCCGCGCAGCTCGGCCAGTACGGCGTCCAGGCGCGCCCGCACCGGCGCAAAATTGAAGCCGGTGAAATCCTGGTTGTAGAAGAAGCGGCCATTGATATCGGGCGCGCCGAGCATGGCGGTGACGGTGGCGTCGCGGTAGAAGCGGCGCAGGTAGGCGTCCGCACTGTCGAACGACGCAATCGCCGCGCGCACCAGCGGCCAGCGCGCCACCAGGCCGCGCAGCACCAGCGGCTCGGTCGAGGTCAACAGCGCGTCGGTCAGGACGCCGGGGGCGCTGGCGTCGATCTCGCGGATGGGTTCAGCGGCCGGCAGCATTGCGTTTGTTTTTCCGGTCGATCAGGGCGCGGAACTGCGACAGCGAAGCGAGCACCATGTAGATCGCCTGCAGGTGGCCGGCAGCGTGCAGGCTGGCCAGGGCCGCGCCGTCGAGTGCCGCCAGGCGTTCCTCGTGGATGGTGTAGAAGCCGGCCAGGCGGTTGTCCGAACCGTCGTCGAGGGTGATGTCGAGGAAGAAGGATTCGAGCAGATTGTGCTGGAGCAGGGCAGCGGTGAAGCTGCGCGCCCCCTCCAGGCCGAGGTGGATCGTGCGCAGGACCGAGGCCATGCGCTCGGTGTACTCGGTGTTGCCGCCCTGGGGCAGGAACAGCGGCTCGCCCTGGTCGCGGCTCAGGCGCGGGCTGTCGAGGTCGACGTGAACCACCAGCTCGCTGCCATCGGTGCCGATCAGGAAGGGCTGGCGCTGGATCGACAGCGGGATCTCGGGCGCGTCCCAGCGGTCTGCGTCGAGGAACAGGTTCTCGCCCTGCTGGAAGCCGAACAGGGCCAGGGCATCGTAGCCGCCTGCGCCGTTTTGCTGGAAGACGATCGGGTAGTGCGCCTGCAGGGTGCGAAACTCGTCCGGCCAGGTCAGGGCCGACATCACGTTGTCGCCGTAAGCGGCGCCGCGGGTGGCGATCACGCGCATGGCGGCGTGGTCGATGTTGTTCAGTAAAACGGGATTCGGCATGAGCTGTCTCGTTGTTGTGGTTATCTAGTGGCGCGGCAGGCCATGGCTGCGGATGTGGGCGAGCAGCTCGCGATTCGCCGGCAGGGCGGGCAGCATGCGCCGCGTCAGGTCGGCCGCCTCGCGGAAGTAGCCGTCGGCGAGCAGGCCGTCGCCGCGGCGGGTAGCGCCGGCCTCGTTCCGCCAGCCCATCCCGTACAGCACGTACTGCCAGCTGGCGGTCGGGAAGACTTCCTCGATGCGCGGGAAGTCGCCACGCATCGGCGCGCGGTAGCGCCACAGCGACAGCAGCTCCTGCAAGCGTTCGGGAATCGATTCGGGCGCGCGGTTGTCGCGCCAATAAGAGCTGCAATAAGCATTGTCTTCGCGCCGGCTCAGCACATAGTGCAGCTTGAGGAAGTCGATCACGCGTTCCCAGCGATAGCGGAAGGTGTCGTTGAAGCGGCGCGCGACGGCATCCATGTGCGCGCGCGTAACCGGCATCTCGTCGACGATCATCGCCGCCGACAGTTCGACCATGGCCAGGGCCGAGGCTTCCAGCGGTTCGATGAAGCCGCTCGACAGGCCGACCGCCACGCAGTTGCGGTGCCAGAAGTGGTCGCGGTAGCCGGGCTGGAAGCCGATCTTGCGTGGAGTCGGGCAGTCCTGCGGACCGCCGCTGGCGGCGATGTAGGCGCGCAGGTCGCGCTCGGCCTGCTCGTCGCTCGTGTGGGCGCTGGAGTACACGTGGCCGACGCCGCGCCGGGTCGGCAGGCCGATGTCCCAGATCCAGCCGGCGCGTTGGGCGGTGGAGGTGGTCTGCGAGGCGATCGGGCTGTCCTCGCGTTCGTAGGGTATCTGCACCGCCAGCGCGGTGTCGTTGAACAGCAGGTGCTGCTGCGACAGGAAGGGCACGCCGTAGTGCTGGCCGAGCAGCAGCGCGCGCATGCCGGTGCAGTCGACGAACAGGTCGCCCGCCAGCAGGCCGTGGCTTTGCGTGCGCAGGGCGGCTATGTCGCCATCCTCATGCGACTCGATGCCGAGCACGTGGTCGGGCACGTAGTGCACGCCGAGGCGCTCCAGGCAGTGCTTTTTCAGGAACTGGCCGAACTTGCCGGCGTCGAGGTGGTAGCCGTAGTTGGCCACCGCCGCGAATTCCGGCGTGGCCGCCTGCTTCGGCGCGCGGCCGGCCATGCACAAATGGGGCTGGTAGCTGGCCAGGTCGGCGAAGGGCACGCCCGCATGCGCTTCCTGCCAGCGCTCGACCAGGTTCGCCTCGCCGTAGCCTTGCGGCAGTGAGAACGGGTGGAAGTAGTAGTCGTTGTCCTGGCCGCTGCTCCAGCGCGCGAACAGCGAGCCTTGCTTGAAGGCGGCGTCGCATTCGCGGAAGAAGTCGGACTCGGAGACGCCGATGCGGCGCAGGGTGTCGCGCATCGAGGGCCAGGTGCCTTCGCCGACGCCGATAGTGGCCACGTCGGGCGATTCGACCAGGGTCACGCGCAGGCCGTCGGGGGAGTTCGCGCGGTGCTCGGCCGCGATCAGGCCGGCGGTCAGCCAGCCGGCGGAACCGCCGCCGACCACGACCACGTGGCGGATGGTGCTACTCGCCATGGAAGGGTTTCCAATGTGAAGAAGTTGCTGGAAGTTTATTGCACTCTGACCAAAAAAACCACGAAAAATGGCGGACCGGAACGGTCTTTCTGGACGGTGGCACGGACCGTACGGTGGGCACCCCGTGCCCACGCGGAATGCGGCGCCATGTTGGCGCTGTTGCTATCGCGACGATGGATGCCTGTTGAAGCATCCAAATGATCATTCGAGACGTTTCGATCGGCTCGGGGCACGTGTTCAAACGGCGCCAACACGACGCGACGTTCCGCGTGGGCACGGAGTGCCCACCGTACGGTTAGCGCCGCGGCTCGATGCAAGCCCAACGATCATCATCGAAAAAAAGCCACGGCGATCCTCCGCCGTGGCCTCTTTAACTCACCCGATCAGAACTTGTACCGCGCACCCAGCATGTAACGCGGCCCGCTCTGGGTCGCATACAGCACCTGGTTCTTGGTACGGCCATGCGAGCGCATGGTTTCATCGGTCAGGTTGATGGCCTCGAACTGGAAGCTCAGCTTGTCGTTGTACGCGTAGCCGATCGAGAGGTCGACCTGCTTGTACGGCTCCTGGTAGATCGGGTTCGGGCCGGCGCTGTCGAAGGTCGCCGACAGGAACTCGTCGCGCCAGTTCAGCGCCGCGCGTACGGTCCACTTGTCGTTCTCGTAGATGCCGACCAGGTTGGCCGAGTCGCTCAGGCCGACCAGCGCGAACTGCTCGCCCATGCTGGCGTTGTTGTACTTCAGGCCCGAGTCGACGAAGGTGTAGTTCGCCGAGAGGCCGAAGCCGCTGTTGCCGAACATGTGCTGCACATTCAGCTCGGTACCGTACAGCATGGCGCGCTTCTGGTTCGAGAACGAGGTGATCTCGAAGTTGGCGATCGGGTCGCCCGGCTGGCCGACGATCTCGCCGCGCGGGTTGCCCGAGCCGTCGACGCCGTTCTGGATCACGCCCGGCTGGCCCGCCTTGTTGCGGAAGATGTAGTTGCGGATGCAGGTCGTGTCCGAGTTCGCGCAGCCGTTGGCGATCGCCTCGTTCCAGAAGGCGCCGCCCACCGGGGTGTGCAGGTTGAACGGCTGGGCCGTGACCTTCGACTGGCCGGCGTAGTTCTTCAGGTTCTTGCGGAAGTGGCCGATCGAGAAGAAGCTCTGCTTGTCGTAGTACCACTCGTAGGACAGGTCGGTGTTCTTCGACTTGACGGGTTTCAGGCCCGGATTGCCCTGCGAGCCGTCGCCGCCGATCACGCGGCCCAGCTCCACCAGGATCTGGCCGCCGGCGATCTGGTCCCAGCGTGGACGGCCGATCGTTTCGCCGTAGGCGAAGCGCAGCTTCATGTCCGGGCGCAGGTCGACGTCGGCGTCCAGGGTCGGCAGGAAATAATGGTACTTGCCGGAGAGGCTGGTGAAGCTCGGCTCGCCGAAGCGCACCTTGAATTCGTTCTGCGACTCCCAGCTGTAGGCGGTGGCGATCGGGACCAGCGCGGTCGAGAACACGTGGGTGTTTTCGTAGCGTACGCCGATGCCGGTGTGGACCGGCAGGCCGAAGTCCCAGTCGGTGTTGAACTGCAGGTACAGGCTCTTCGAGCGTTCGCGGGTGCGCTGGTCGGTATCGTAGGTAGTCTTCGGCAGGTACAAATTCGGCTGGCCGGAAGCCTGGGCCGCGATATCGCGCACCTGGCCGAAGTCGAAGGTGTAGAAGGTGTTGAACAGGTTCGGGTTGTCGTGGCCGTTGATCTTGTCGAAGTACTGGCGCAGGCTTTCCTGGTGCCAGACGCTGCTCGGGTAGTCGGCCGCGCTGGTGGCGCCGCCCCAGGTTTCGCGCTGCTGGTTCGAGAAGGCCGAGCGGTTGTTCTGTTCCGTCAGCGCCAGGCCGAAGTTCAGTTCCGACGCTTCGAACAGCTTCAGGCTGCCCTTGGCCTGGGCCTGCTCGACTTCGCCCTTCATGTAGCCGTTCTGGAAGGTCGAACCGGTGACCTGCTGGCCGGCGCGCGCGAAGTCGGCGCCGACGATGCCCAGCACCGGGAAGTCCTGGGTGAAGTCGGCGCTGGTGGTGCCGCGGCTGAAGCTGGCGGTGCCGAGGGTGTTCGACGAACCCCATGGGCTGTCCGGGGTCGATTCGGCGCTCGATTTGTGGGCGTCGAATTCCAGGCGCAGGTCGCTGTTCGGCTTCCAGACGGCGTTGAAGCCGAGCGACTTGTTCTGGGTGCGGGTGGCGAAGTCGGCGCCGCCCATGGCGATGTCGCTGGTGGCCGGGTTGATGATCTCGGTATAGGTCAGCGGCGGCGCGACGCCGCCCACCGGGTCGCCCCAGCTGCTGCTCGACGGGCCGAAGTTGAACCAGGCCGACATGTCCTGGCGGCGGGTGTGGATCTTGTTCTCGGAATAGGTGTAGTCGAGGGTCGTGGTCAGCGCCTTGCTCGGCGCGTACTGCAGCACCAGCTGGCCGTTGGTGCGCTCGCGCTGCACGCCGCTCATCGAGTAGTTCAGGTTCTGCGGCACCGAATAAATGGTGTCGCCCGACGGACGGTTGACGATGTTGGCGCCGCCCGGCGTGTTCGCCTGCGGGATGTTGCCCCAGGCGCCGCTGTCGCCGGCGGCGATCGGGCCGCGCCAGCCGCCCGGCACCGCGGCCTGGTTGTAGCCCAGGTGGCGTTCCTGGTAGCTGCCGCTGATGGCGATGCCGAACTTGCCGTCGGCGCTGGCATTGCTGTAGATGCCCGAGATCTCCGGCGTCACCTTGTCCATGCCGCGCTTGACGTCGCCCGGCAGTTCGCTGGACGAGGTGTCGTGCACGCCCTTGATGCCGATGCTGGCCTGCTTGCCGTTGCGCTCGAGCGGACGCGCGGTCATCACGTTCAGGGTGGCGCCGATGCCGCCGGTCGGGGAGTCGGCGCGCGCCGTCTTGTACACCTGGATCTGGGAGATGGCTTCCGAGGCGATGTTGGCGAAGTCGTAGGCGCGGCCGTTGCGGTCGCCCAGGTTCGAGGTCGGCATCTGGCGGCCGTTCAGCAGCACCAGGTTGAAGTCGGGGCCGACGCCGCGCACGGTGACCTTCGAGCCTTCGCCGATTTCGCGGTCGATCGAGACGCCGCTGATGCGCTGCAGCGATTCGGCCAGGTTGGTATCCGGGAACTTGCCGATGTCTTCGGCGACGATGCC
>Ga0265780_10002234_pt1 | contig 26561 bp, 13 predicted proteins | sample P1T30metagenome_FD_192432 | JGI IMG/M metagenome (GOLD analysis project Ga0265780, IMG submission 192432) | Plant litter microbial communities from East Loma Ridge, Irvine, California - P1 T30 | ecosystem: Environmental > Terrestrial > Plant litter > Unclassified | place: USA: California...
CGCTGCGCACCGGCCAGCCGGCCACCCAGCGCGTGGGCCGCGACGTGATCGGGCTGTCGGGCGTGAACCTGGTGGTCTGGCTGGAGGGGATCAATGACCTCGGCGGCGGTTTGCTGACGCCGGAACCCGTCATCGCCGGCTACCGTCAGGTCGTGCAACGCTTGCGCGCGGCGGGCCTCGGCGTGATCGGCGCCACCGTCACGTCGAGTTACGTACCGAACGGCCAGGTGCCGGCCAACAGTCCGCTGGCCGCGGTGTCGCCCGCGCTGGCGGCGCAGTACGGCAACGCCCAGACCGACGCTTATCGGCGGACGCTGAACCGCTTCATCCTGACGGGTGGCCTGTTCGACGGGACGGCCGATTTCGATGCCGTGACCGCCGACCCGGCCACCGGCACGCTGTTGCCGCCTTTTGTGCCGAACAGCGAAGGTAGCGCCGGCGACTATCTGCACCCGAACCGGGCCGGTTACCAGGCGATGGGGGTGGTGGCGGCGAACGCGGTGGCGGGCTGGCTCACGCCCACAGAGCCGGCGGCACAAGCCAGGTAACCGGATCCCGGGTGCGCCGGCGCGGGCGGCTGCACTCCACGTGCCGCTGTCGGCGCCGCTCGATACCCGGCGCTGCGCGCGCCTACTGCACGATCTCCAGCGGCACGCCGCCGCGCGCCGCGCGGAGTAGCACCAGCTTCACCGGCTCCAGCGCATTTTCCGGCTTGCCGTCGGTGGTCACCGCCAGCGCGATGGTGTTATCGCCGTTCGGATTCAGGATGCCCGGCGGGATCACGAACACGCGCTGCGGCCCGATGTTGGCAGCAAACTGGCCCATGTTCCAGCCGTTGACAAAGATGAGCACGCGGTTGTCGCGGTCCGAGCGCGGCTTATTCGTGTCGCCGAAAGCCAGGCCTAGCTGGATGTCGTGGCCTGCGGGCAGTGCCAGCGGAACCCGCGTGCGCAGCCAGTAGGTGCCGGGTGCGGGCGGCGCATCGCCCGGTTTGGCCTTGTCCCAGCAGGCCACGACCGGAGCGGACCCGCCCAGCGGCAGGTGCCAGCCTTCGCGTTCGCCGTACAGGCCGCCGTTGTTCAGCGGTCCGCGCAGCTTGTCGCTGCCGTCTTCGCCGCCGCGCCGGCCCTGGATGCGCCAGGCGATCGGTACGCCGAAGCGCTGGCCGCCGCGCACGCTCAACGATGCTGCGATCAGGCCGCGCGCTTCGCGGTGGGCATCATCGGCCATCAAGTCCCAGTTGTGCGAGTTGTTGCGCACCATGACCGCGATGGTGTGCACACCGGGGGCCAGCGCGCCCAGTTGCAGCTTGATGGTGTCGGTGGTTTCGGGGAAGGCGCGGCCGGTGTCCAGTTCGTGCTGGCCGGCGAAGCGGCCGTCGACCCAGACCTGCAGCATGCCGCCGCCTCCGCCGCCGTAAAACAGGTCGAGTTCATATTTGCCGACGGCCCGCGCGCCGGCTTTCGCATCCGCTTTGATCTCGGCGCGGCCACGGTACCAGACGTCGCCATGGTGGAAACCGTAGTCGCTCATCGCCAGCGTCGGCTGCCCGCGTTCCGGCAGGGTCCAGGTCTGGGCCGCCGAGGCACGGTTGTCGACCTTGAGCCAGGCACTGTCGTCGAAGCCGGGCTGGGCTTCCGGGCTGTCCATGCGGCGTGCCCAGCCTAGCGTGGCCAGGTCGGGCAGTTTGATCGCTTCGGGTCCCTTGACCACGCCGGTGCGCAGGCTGCCGTCCGGCTGGGTGATCGTGCTCAGCGCGCTACCGTTGAAGCTGACCGCGCTGACTGCCGGCGCCCACAGTTCCAGCGCAGCGTCTTCAGTCGTGTCGCCGGTCAGCGCCAGGCGCCCGCCTTCCATGCGGGCCGAGCGCAGCAGCGCACCGCCCAACTGCAGCACGCGACCGGCGCGCATGCCAGTACCGGTACCGGTACCGGTACCGCTACCGCTGCCGCTGGTGCCGCTGCCGGTGCTGCCGCCGCTGCCAGTCCTGCTGGTGCCGGTGCCGGTGCCGGTGCCGCTGGCGCCGGCACCGCCTGCGATGTCCGCCACCCAGAAGCGCGTACTGGTCTTTTCATCGGCCAGCAGCAGGAGCAGCGGCGCCCGCCCACCGCCCGTGATGCGCACGCGCGCCAGGCCATCGTGCGTGTAACCCAGCTTGAGGTCACCCCGCGCGGCATCGAAGCTCGACGTCACGCGCCCGGCCAGCACCTCCACCTTCGGCGCGCCGCTGTAACGCAGCACGGTCTCGCCAGCCTCGCCGCCGCGTCCCTGCAGCAGCACCAGATCGCGTTCGCCCTGCGCGAATTGCGCCTGCAGCTCGGACGTCGAATACACCAGGTGCTGGCGCTGCAAATCGACGTCGGCCAGCAGCATCTTGGCATCCTGGCCGTTCAGGCGCGAGGACAAGGTGTACTTGCCGTCGCGCGTGCTCAGCTCGAAGCTGAAGCGGTCGTCGCTGAGCAGGTCGGACGGCTGGTGCACGGCAAACAGCACGTGGCCGCCGAGCGCCGGGTTGACGTTGTGGTAGACGCGCACCTTGGCCGACGAGGTCTTGATCTCCGGCCCCTTGTCCATCTGCGCCAGCACCGGCTCGGCCGCCTGCACGAACATGCCCTGCTGTTTCAGCGTCAGCGCTTTCGGCCGCAGGCCGCGGTCTTCCGAGATCGGCGCGCCGTAGTCGTAGGAGGTGTAGACGATCGGTCCCGGCAGCCAGCCCCAGGACGTGCCGCCAAAGGCCATGTACAGATTGTGGATGGTGATCCGGTTGATCAGGTCGGTGCCGTAGAACACGCGCTGGTAGCCCTTGCCCTGGCGCTCGGCGGTGCAGTTGTAGGTCCCGTTCGAGCCCCAGTAGTCGAACCAGCCGGAGCCCAGTTCGGCCGCGAAGCCGGGGGTGTTCGGCGAGGTCAGCGAGCCTGCCTTCGGTCCCGGCTTGGCGTAGATGCCCCAGTCCGGCGCTTTGTTCGGGCCGGACGGATCGGCGTGCACGTTGCAGGTGCCGCCCGGGTAGCCGTCGAAGGCGTACAGCTCGGTCGGCCCCCCATTGGCCCAAGGGGCGCTGGAATTCTTCGGTGCCCAGTCGGGCAGGCGTCCGGCGGCGTTGTGGAACATCGGCACGCTGATGCCATCCGCGCGCGCCTTGGCCGCCAGGTGTTCCATTGCGCGCACGTGCTTGGGTTCGACCTTGCCCAGTTCGTTTTCGAGCTGGTAGGCGATGACGCTGCCGCCGCCGTTGGTCACCTGGTGGCGCGCGATGATGGCGTTGATTTGGCCGAGCCACTCGTCGGCCGCGGCCAGGTAGACCGGGTCGTCGGTGCGCGCTTCGGCGCGGTTGCGGAACATCCAGCCGGGGAAGCCGCCGCCGGACAATTCCGCGTTCACGTAAGGGCCGGGGCGCGCGATCACGTACATGCCCTCTTCCTCGGCGATGCGCAGCAGGCGGTCCATGTCGCGCACGCCGCTGAAGTCGTAGACGCCCGGCTTGGGCGAGTGATAGGCCCAGTCGAAGTAGAACGAGACGCCGTTGAAGCCGAGCGCCTTCATCTTCTGGATCACGTCGCGCCACAGCGACGGATTCGGCAGGCGGAACGGGTGGATCTCGCCCGACCAGACCACGATGCGCTTGCCGTCGACTTTCAGCGAGTACTGGTCCCAGGTGACCTGTTTTGGCGTACTGCGCGGCGTACCGCGCGGGGCCGACGATGCCGACGATGCCGGCGACGCAGCCGCCGACGACACGGGCGCCGTCGCAGCGGCCGATCCAGCCGCCGATCCAGCCGCCGGCACCGGCGCTGCAGCCGCCGGCGCTGTTGCCGCAGCCGCCGGCGAAACCGGCTTTACCGCAGCCGCATCCGACGCCTGCGGAATCCCCAGCTCCTGCGCCAGGCCGGCGCTACCAAGGCCGGCGCCGAGTCCGGCAATGAGTAGCGCCAGCAAGGCGGAAGGTGGCAGCGATCGGCGCGGCGTGGAATGGGTCACCGGGTGGTCTCCTGTGGAAGGTGTGGCCGTATTGTCGCCGCGATGACCGATGTGTTGGTGAAATGCCATGCAAGCGCTCAACAACATGATTATTACCGGGTCACAAGGTAGCGTTACCACTTGCTGCGCGTGATGGCGCTACCATCGACATGTCCATACAGCCGGGCCGCCGTGCAGACCCAGCCATGCCCCCAGCGGCGCCTCGTTCGTACCGACTCACCACTAATAAAAATGGAGACATCGAACAATGAGAAACTCAGCCCCATCCGCAACACCGCGCCACCGGCGCACCCTGGTCAGCCTCGGCGTGCTGACCATGCTGGCCCTGCTGCAGACCACGGCGCAGGCCCAGCAAAGCGCCGCCCAGGCCGACCAGGCGCCCGCGACCAACGAAACCAGCCAGGCCGACCAGGCCAGGCAGGTCGGCGACAGCGCCGCGCCGCCGCCGCGTGTTGCGCAGGCCCAGACCCCGGCCCCGGCCGGCACCGGCGTCCAGCCCGAGGCCGTGGTGCAAGTAACCGGCTTCCGGGCCAGCCTGAACAGCGCCCTGAATACCAAGAAGAATTCGGACGGTATCGTCGACGTGATCAAGGCCGAGGACATCGCCAAGTTCCCGGATGCGAACCTGGCCGAATCGCTGCAGCGCGTGCCCGGCGTGGCACTGGCGCGCGGCGACGGCGGCGAGGGTAAACAGATCACGGTGCGCGGCCTGAACGCCGGCTTCACGCGCGTGCGCATCAACGGCATCGAAGGCGTGGCGGCGACCGGCGCTTCGGACATCAACGGCAGCACCAACCGCGGCCGCGGTTTCGACTTTTCGGTGTTCGCCTCCGAACTGTTCAACAGCCTGGAAGTGCGCAAGACCTCGGAAGCCGCGATCGAAGAAGGCTCGCTCGGCGCCACCGTCGATCTGCGCACCGCGCGCCCGTTCGACTTCAAGGGCCGCACCTTCAGCATCGGCGGCCAGGCCATGCACAACTCGCTCACCGAGAAGACCCAGCCGCGCGTGACCGCGCTGTACTCGGACCGCTGGGACACCGCCTACGGCAAGGTCGGCGTGCTGCTCTCGGGCGCTTTCTCGAAACGGCGCGCCACCGAAGAGGGTTATGAGGCGGTGGAAATCCTCAGCGCCAGCAACGATGGCGGCTTCTGCTCGCCGGTCGGTGCGACGCGCCAGAACCCGGCCAACGACCCGATCAAGGGCATCACGCCGACCATGTGCGGCACCGGCATGCCACGCGCCACCGACCCCGCCGCCTACAACGCGGTGATGGGCCGTACCGACAATTTCGGCGGCACCGTCGCCAACCCGGCCGCCGGGTCCGGCGCCTTCCACCCGCGCATCCCGCGTTTCCGCCGTTCGCAGACCGACTACGAGCGCACCGGCATCACCAACAGCTGGCAGTGGCGCAACGCGGACAGCGAGTTGAATCTGGACCTCATGTACGGCAAGTTCTCCAACGAGCGCTACGACAACTACATCTCGGCGGTCTCGTTCGGCCGCAACCTGGGGTCGAACGGCAAGCCGCAGACCTCGATCGTGGATGCCCACTTCGACGACAACGGCAGTTGGGACTACGGCAAATTCAACGGCGTCGACATCCGCTCGGAAGGTCTGCTCGACGTCTACACGACCAAGTTCCGCCAGCACGTGCTGTCCGGCAGCCACAAGTTCAGCGACCGGGTCAAGCTCGACTTCATGACCGGCACCTCGAATTCCGGCCTGAACGAACCGATGCGCGCCACCGTGCAGTTCGACGCGCCCAACGTGAACGGCTTCTCCTGGGACTTCCGCAACAACCGCGACGTGCCGACGATGAACTTCGGCATGGACATCAGCAACCCGAACAACTTCCAGTTCAACACCCAGGACGCCGCCGGCAACGTGCGCGGCATGTTCGTCGGCCGCTACCTCGACACCACCAACAAACTGCAGACCCACGCCGCCAACCTGCACGTGGAACTGACCGACAACCTGAACGCCCACTTCGGCATTTCCAAGCGCAAGAACACCTGGACCAACTACGAGATCGGCAACAGCGCCAACGGCCTGGCGCTGCCGGCCGGCGTGACCATGGCCGACATCTCGCGCCAGATCAGCGGCTTCGGTTCCGGCCTCGGCGGCTCCGGCGTGCCATCGTCGTGGGCAGCGGTCGACCTGAACAAGTTCCTCGGCGTGTACAACATCGAGTGCCACTGCGCGGCGGTGCCGGGTTCGGAATACAATGTCCTGGCGCAGACCAACCGCGCGGTCGAAGAAAAGATCGACGCGCTGTACGGCATGGTCGACTTCAACTACGATTTCTGGAACATCACCTGGCGCGGCAACGTCGGCGTGCGCGGCGCCGAGACCAAGGCGACGTCGATGGCGCTGATCAACGTGCAGGGCCAGCTGCAGCCGAACACCGGCACCAAGAAATACCGCGACTGGCTGCCGGCCCTGAACCTGACCGCCCAGTTGCCAAAGGACGTGTTCCTGCGCTTCTCGGCCGGCAAGACGCTGTCGCGTCCGGAATACACCGACCTTGCCCCGAACGCGACCGTGTCGCCGATTGTGCAGTCGGTCTCGATCGGCAACCCGAACCTGGACCCGATCCGCGCCAATACCTACGATCTGCAGGCCGAATGGTATTACGCCAAGAACGCGATGGTCTCGCTCGGTCACTTCCGCAAGGACATCAAGAGCTTCATCCAGTCGGTCAACGAGCGCGTGCCCTACAACACCCTCGGCCTGCCGAACGAGCTCTTGATCCTGAACGGCTGCTCGCTGACCGGCGCACCGATTTGCCAGACGCTGCCGACCACGGAAGTGAACGTCAGCCGCAAGGTGAATACCGCCGGCGGCCCGCTCAAGGGTTACGAGTTCAACCTGCAGACGCCGTTCAGCTTCCTGCCCGGCTTGTGGAGCAATTTCGGCCTGCTGGCCAACGCCACTCGCGTAAAATCGCGCATCACCTACATCACCCGTGTCGACAACCCGGCCACGCCGGCCAACGAGCAGCTGACCCAGGTGGCGGACTTTACCGGCCTGTCGCCGCGCACGCACAACCTGACCCTGTACTACGAGGATGCCAAGTTCAGCGCGCGCGTGTCGTCGGCGCACCGTTCCAAGTACATCCTGGCGGTGCTGGGCGATGTTTCGGGCCACGACTACACCATCGTCGACGGTTCGACCAACATCGACATGAGCCTGTCCTACAACCTGACGCCGGCGCTGCGTGTGTCGGTCGAGGGGCAGAACCTGACCGACACGCCGCTGCGCTACGGGCGCGATACCCAGCGTAACGATACGCTTCTGTATGTGCACTCGGGGCGTTCGTTCGTGGTTGGTCTCAACTACAAGTACTAAGCTACAAGGGTTGACCCGCGACGCGCGCCGGTGGTTTCCACCAGCGGGCATCGCGGGTGTGTCAACCGCGGCGGCGGCCCGGCGTTATTCCTGCATACACGTATCTTCGTGCTCTATTCTGGAAAACGCATGACATTGAAGTCCATTATCGCCGCCCTCGGCCTGCTCGCCGCCCTTCCCGCCTTCGCGCAAGTCACCACCGTGCCCAATCCGCTTGCAACGGACGGGCGCGCCGCTCCGGCTGCACAGGCTGCGCCGTCCAGGGAGGCTACCCCGGCTGCGGCCGCCAAACCCGCGGCAAAGTCCGGCACCAAGTCCAGCACCAGCGCGGCATCGCCATCGACGCAGGCACCGGGCGGCGGCGCCGGCAAGGTCTGGGCCAACAGTTCGAGCAAGGTGTACCACTGCGAAGGCACCCAGTACTACGGCAAGACCAGGAAAGGCGAATACATGACGGAAGCCGACGCCAGGGCCAAGGGCTTCCATGGCGTGGGCGGCAAAGCCTGCGGCGCCGGCGCCTGATCGATCAGGCAGGCGGCGCGATACGCCGCCGGGCTATCAGCGTCACTGCCTGGCCTTCAGGTAGCCGTGCATGTCCAGCCAGCGCGCAAAGGCGTCGAACCAGCCAGTGCTGGTCGTGGTCTTCGGATACATGCCGAAGCCGTGGCCGCCCTGCTCGTACAAGTGGAATTCCACCGGGCGGCGGGCAGCGCGCCAGCTGTCGACGAGGCCGAAGCCGCCGTTGCCGAACAGCGGATCGTCGGCGGCCAGCGCGATGAACAGCGGCGGCGCGTCGGCCCCGGCCTTCATCGGCGCCAAGGGGCCATAGACGTTGCCGAGGAAGGCGGGCCGCGCATCCTGCCCGTGCAGCGCGGTGGCCATGGTCAGCATCGCCCCGGCGGAAAAGCCGACCATGCCGATGCGGTCGGGGTCCACGTGCCAGGCGCCGGCGCGCGCACGCACCAGCGCAAAGGCGGCGCGCGCATCGGCGATCTGCGGTGCCAGCGCCTTGGCCGGGTCCTGCTGCTGGGCGGCCCTGGTCGCCGCGCCGTCTTTCGCGCCTTCCGAGAACATCCGCGCCATCGATTGCGAAAATGCCGCCATGTCGGCCGGCGTCTGGTTCAGGCGGTATTTCAGTACGAAAGCGGCGACACCCTTGTCGGCCAGCGCCCGCGCCACATCCCAGCCCTCGTTGTTCATCGACAGCGTGCGAAAGCCGCCGCCCGGCGCGACGATCACCGCCGCGCCGCTGGCCTTGCCCGGCGCCGGCAGGAAGGGCGTCAGCGTGGCCACCGTCACGTTGCGGGCGAACACGCTGCCGTACTGGCGGTGCCAGCTCTCGGCGACGGTGGCGCCGGGCAGCGCGCCGGTGTTCAGCACGATGGCGTCGGGCTGGGCCGGTATCGCGATCGGCGTCATGGTGTCGTCCTGCGCCAGCGCCGGCAGCGCAAACGTCGCCGTCAGCGTTACTGCGCCGGCGGCAAGCGCGCTGGTCAGCAAGCGGGCCAGGCGGACAACTGCGGGCATGCGAATCGTGGTGTGCATAGCGTCTCCTGTTTATCGTGTTTACTGCGGCAGGCTGATGGTGCGGCGCAGGGTCAGCGGCGCGTCGCGCCCCGCGACCCCGGTGCCTGGTTGTCCGGAACCGACGCTGATCCTGTACTGTCCCGGCGTCAGCTGGCGTTCACCGTCGCGCGTGACGAAACTCAGGTCGCGCGGCGACAGACGGAAACTGATGCGGCGCCGTTCACCGGCCTTCAGCGACAGGCGCTGGAAGCCGCGCAGCGCCAGCCGCGGCGCCCCGTCGAAGCCTGGCGGCGTCAGATACAGCTGGGCGACTTCGTCGCCGTCGCGGCTGCCGGTGTTGGTGACCTCGGTGCTGACCACGATGCCGTCTTCCGGCGCGCCACCGATGTTCTCGATCGTCAAAGGCGCGTAGCCGAAGGTGGTGTAGCTCAAGCCGGCGCCGAACGGGTACACCGGCGTGCCCGCGTAGTAACGGTAGGTACGGCCCTTCATCGCATAATCGTCGAAGGGCGGGAGGTCGCCCAGGCCGCGGTAAAAGGTCAGCGGCAGGCGCCCGCCCGGGTCTTGCGCCCCGCTCAGAACGTTCGCCACCGCCAGTCCGCCCGACTGGCCCGGATACCAGGCTTCGAGGATGGCGGCGGCATTGTCCCTGGCCCAGGTGAGGTCGAGCGCGCTGCCGTTCATCAGCACCACCACCAGCGGCTTGCCCAGCGCCCTGGCGCAATCGAGCAGGCGGCGCTGGTCGGCCGGCAGCTCAAGCGTGGTCTTGTCGCCGCCCGCGAAGCCCTCGGCCTTCACCGCCATCTCCTCGCCCTCGAGGTCCGAGGTCAGGCCGATCACGGCGACCACCACGTCGGCGTCCGCCGCACTGGCCAGCAGGTCGGCCCGCAGGTCGCCGTCCACGTGGGTCGAGACCCGCTTCCAGAACAGTCCGGGCACACCCGAGCCGCCGGTCTCGGCGTGGAAGCGCAACGGGTAGCGCTGGCCCTTTTCCAGGCGTACGTCGGTCAGCTGCAGCGGTTCGGCCCACTTCGAGTAGGCGCTTGCCTGGACCGCCGGCTTGCCGTCCACCGTCAACGCGCCCTGCACGCCACTGACGCCGAGGCGGTAGGTGCCGCTTTCCGGCGCCACCAGGTAGCCGCTCCATACCACCTTGTGGCGCTCGGCGACCGCCTTCAGTTCGAGCGCGTGCGATTCCAGTCCCGGCTCGACGCGGCTGGCGGCCGGACTGGCATCATAGTCGGCGCCGTTCCGGTTGAAGTACTCGGCCTGCAATCCGGGCTTGCCATCTGGCGTCAGCAGGGCCATGCGCGGGACCGGGTCGCCGTCGGTGATCGAGGGGCCGGCCGGCACCAGCCGCACGCTGCCAGCCGGCAGGACGCGGCGCAGGCCCTCGACGACCGACACCGGCGGCGCCGACTGCGTCGACGAGTAATTCCCGCGCAAGACCCGGGTGGCGTCGGCCAGCGGGCCGATGACGGCCAACTTGAGGCCGGGACGCAGCGGCAGCACGCCGTCGTTCTTCAGCAGCACCAGGCTTTTGGTGGCCGCCTGCAGCGCCAGGTCCTGGTGGGCGCTACTGCCGATGGCAGTGACCGGGACCGGCGCCTTGCCGGCGCGCTGGCGCAGTCCGGCCAGGTCGCCGGTGCGGTAGCGCGCCGAGAACAGCCGCACCAGGGCGCGGTCGATATCGGCCGTGCCGATCAGGCCGCGCTGCCAGGCTTCGCGGTAGCGCGCTTCCAGGTTGGGCACGTCGCCCAGCGTCTTGGTATTGCACTCGTTGTCGGTGCCGGCCTTGAGCGCCACCGCCACCGCCGCGGCCGGGTCGGGCGCGTATTTGTGCTGCTCCGCTATATCGGTCACCGCATCGCAATCGGACACCACATAGCCCTTGAAGCCCCAGGCGCCGCGCAGGTGTTCCTTCAGCAGCAGCTCGCTGCCGCAGGCCGGCTGGCCATCGATGCGGTTGTAGGCGCACATGATGGAGCCGGCGCGGGCATCGACGATGGCGGCGCGGAAGGCCGGCAGGTAGGTATCCTCGAGGTCGTGCCGGGAGACGAACACGTCCGCCACGTGGCGCGTCGATTCCGGCCCGCTGTGCACCGCGAAGTGCTTGGGCGTGGCCACCACGTCCGGCAGGTCCGGGTCCGGTCCCTGCATCCCTTGAATGAAGGCCACGCCGAGCGCCGACGTCAGGTGCGGGTCTTCACCGTAGGTTTCCTGGCCGCGGCCCCAGCGCGGGTCGCGGAAGATGTTGATGTTGGGCGACCAGGTGTCGAGGCCGGTACCGATGCGGCCAAGGTGGCCGGTCTCGCGGCCCAGCGTATGCAGCGCGCGGACCTCGACGCTGATCGCCGCGGCCACCTGGCGCAGCAGCGGCGCGTCGAAGCTGGCTGCCAGCCCGATCGGCTCCGGGAAATTGGTGGTCGGGACCGGCCCCATGGCGCCGTGCAGGGACTCGGTCCACCAGTTGTAGGCGGGGATGCCCAGGCGCGGTATGGCCGGTGCCACGTTGAGCAACTGGCCGATTTTCTCGTCGAAGCTCATGCGCGCGACCAGGGCGCGGGCGCGAGCCTCGGCATCGTTCCGGGCATCGGGAGCCTGCGCGGCGGCCTGGGCGGCGCCGCAGGCGGTCATCACCATGATCAAAACGCCATACCGGGCCGCGCGGCCCGCCTCATGTCTCCACATGTGCTCTCCCCTGCCCGGATGGCCGGCAAGCGCTGGCCCCGGTGCGGTCGTTGTTATATGTTAGCCACCACGTTTGCGATAACATCTGGCAGACCGCGTGGCGGCTGCGCAAGACATCGTAGGCTTGCAGGGGAATGTAGTGGATTGCGGCTGGGCGGACTAATTACTTTTTACTGACGATCGATATAGAAAACGGTATCACTCGCGGCGGTATTCTCTGCCGTCAGTAGCTTTCCGATTGAGCTATAACATAAATGTTATGCGCAATCATCGCGGCGCGTGATGGAACATCCGGGCGCCGCTGTCTTGCCGCCGTCTCCCTGGCGCCGTGCGTAAAGCGACCGCCTGGCGCTCAGCCGCGCTTCGCCGCCTCGATCGCCGCGACGTCGATCTTGCGCATCCCCATCATTGCCGTGAACGCGCGCTGCCCCACGGCAAGATCCGGATCGGCCAGCGCCTCGGTCAGCACGCGCGGCGTGATCTGCCACGACAGGCCCCAGCGATCCTTGCACCAGCCGCACGCGCTTTCCTGGCCGCCGTTGCCGACGATGGCGTTCCACAAGCGGTCCGTTTCGGCCTGGTCCTCGGTCGCCACCTGGAAGGAAAAGGCTTCGCTGTGCCGGAAGGCCGGGCCGCCGTTCAGGCCGAGGCAGGGAATGCCGATGACCGTGAACTGCACCGTCAGCACATCGCCCGCCTTCCCGGCCGGGTAATCGGTGGGTGCGCGGAATACGGTGCCGACCGCGCTGTCGGGGAAGGTGTCGGCATAGAATTGCGCCGCGTCCAGTGCCGTGCCGTCGTACCAGAGACATATCGTGTTCTTGCCCGTGCTATTGCTGACCATGTGCATTCTCCGATGAGGTGTGAAGTCCCAGCTTAGACCAGCCGCGCGGGCACTTCAATCGGCGGATGGCTTGACGGACATGTCAGCGCCCGCCGCATCCGCCACCGGCACCCCGAAGTCCGGCGTCCCGTCGGCGCGCCAATGAATGACCTGCGCCCGCGTATGCCGGTTCGGATCGCGCAGCGGATCGCCCACGATGTCGCGGTAATTGCGTGCGTGGTAGACCAGCACGTCGGTCTTGCCGTCCGGCGTGGTGGTGAAGCTGTTGTGGCCCGGCCCCCACTGGCGGTTGGCGTCGCTGGAGGCGAACACATGCTGCGCCGACTTGGTCCAGGACTTCGGGTCGAGCAGGTCGGCATCCTCGCGCGCGCTCAAGAGCCCCATCGCGTAACTGGCGTCGGTGGCGCTGGCCGAATACGTGAGGAACACGCGGCCGTTCTTGACTAGCACCGCCGGCGCTTCGTTGACCTCGTACTTGACCTTCTCCCACGCGTATTCGGGGCGGGTCAGCAGCGTGGCCGGGCCGGCGATTGTCAGTGGCGTGTCCATCTTCGCGATGTAGATATTGGTGCCTTTACTGCCGTCGGCTGCGCGCTGGGTCCAGACCAGGTAGCGCTGGCCGCGGTGGGCAAAGGTAGTGGCGTCCAGCGAGAACGATTCCCAGCCGGTTTTCAGCTGGCCGCGTTCCACCCACTCGCCCTTGAACGGATCCGGCGACGCATTCTCCAGCACGTACAGGCGGATCTCCCAGATCTTCTCGGCCGGCGCGGCGGTGAAGTAGATATACCATTTGCCGTCGATGCGGTGCATCTCCGGCGCCCAGATGTGGGCACCCATCTCGCCGCGCGCATGCTTGCGCCACACCACGCTGGCTTGCGCCTTGCCGAGATCGTCGAGCGTGCGGGCGCGGCGAATCTCGATGCGGTCGTATTCCGGCACCGTGGCGGTGTAGTAGTACCAGCCGTCGGGCTGCAGCGTGACTTGCGGGTCGGCGCGCTGCAGCACCAGCGGGTTGTGGAAGACCGGGTCGGCAGCCAGCGCCGGGGAGATGCTACCCATTGCAAGCAAGCCGGCCAGGCAGGCGGCAGACCAATTCGCACGCATCATCGAACCTCCACGAAAAAAAACCGGCCATGATGAGTGGCCGGTGCAATGAGACACAAAGTGAGACGCTTCGACATTTATTCTATGCTGTCGCGCGGCGTTGCCAAGGCCCGGGGGCCAAACAATCACCGCGCTGAGCGCATGTCCGGCAATCAGCCGCCGAAGCGGAAGTTCGCACCCGTCATGATGCGGCGGCCCGAGTAGCTGTAGTCCAGGATGCTCTGGGTGCCGTCGCTGAACGGCACGAAGGATCCCTGGCTGTTGCTGGTCGTCGCATTGGTCAGGTTGCGGCCTTCCAGGAACACCTCGATGTTCGGGGTGATCTTGTACGAGACCTTGGCGTCGACGTAGCGGGTCGCGTCGCGGAAATTCGGCGAACCCGGGTTGTATGGAGGCGGACGGGTGTTGCCGCTGGCGTTCGGGTAGTTGTTCAGGAAGTTGCTGCTGCTGCCCGCGATGTTGTTGAAGAACGGCGCCACGCCCTGCACCGCGATGCGTGCCTGCAGGCGGCCGTCGTCGTACCAGACCGCCCAGTTGTACTGGAACTCCGATTCGCGCAGCGGCGGCAGCGGCGCGCCAGTCAGCAGGTCGACGAAGTTCTGGGTCGAGGTCACCGAGGCCAGCTTGGTGTAGTTGGCATCGACGCCGGTGTATTTCAGGAACCACGGCAGGAAGGTGAAGGCGGTCCTGGCGTTCAGTTCCCAGCCCGAGCGCGTGGTCGGCACGCCGTTCATGTAAGTATTGTACGAGTAAGGAATATCACCCAGCGACATGCCGGTGACCGGGTCGGTCACGTTCAGTCCGAGCGTACCGGTACCGCTTTGCACCATCGATGCACCGACGAGACCCTTCTGCTTGAAGTAGGACAGGGACACGTTGGTATCCTTGTTCGGATAGAACTCGGCGCTCCAGTTCTGGTTCAGGTTCTTCTGGGCCAGCAGGGCCGGGTTGCCGATGGTGCTGGTGCAGCGCTGGTCGACGTTGTCGTCGTCGCTGCGCTCGTCGTACACGCAGGTGCCCTGCGCCAGCAGGTTGCCGACCGGCGGACGGGCCACCGTGCGGGCACGGTTGTAGCGCAGCACGAGCTTGTCCGGCACAATCCACATCGCCAGGTTGTAGATCGGCAGGAAGTCGTGGGTCGACGCGTTGACGGCGGTGTTGATCGTGACCGAGCTGGTATCGACACCGGTCGCCGCGGTCGGATTGGCCTGGGTATAGCTGGCGTTCTTGGTGATCGAGGTGAAGGTCATCGTGCCGGTGCCGTTGACCTTGGTCTTGATGTAGCGGTAGCCCAGGTTGCCTTCCAGTTCGAGGCCGAAGGGCAGCGAACGGCTGGTGAACGGGATGCGGTCGATGTTGAAGTCGCCCATCAGGTAGACCGCTTGCGAACGTTCCTTCATCTTCGCGACCGGCGCATTGTAGGTCTTGCCGTCGCTGCCGACGCAGGTGTGCAGGCAGTCCATGTTCATGTTCGGCACGCCCGACAGGGCGAACACCTTGTCGACGTCGATGGTCGGCCAGTTCACCAGCGCGCCCGAGGGAGCCACGTCGGTGCCACTGAAGAAGCCGGTGTTGGTAGCGTTGCCGCCCAGCGACTGGCCGATGATCTCCGCCAGCCGTTGCGGCGTCACCACGACATTGCCCGAATTGGCGGTGTTGTAGACGTTGCCCGGGTTGTAGCCGTAGTTGCACTTGTTGCCGCCGGCGGCGAGGGAACCGGCGGTATCCTGGCAGCCGACCAGGAAGCTGCGGATGCCGCTCTGCGGCACCACCACGAAGGGGTTGGTGCTGGCAATGAATGCGCCGCCCGTATAGGCGTTGACGAAGGTGTCGCGCAGGTTGACGCCGGTCTTGAAGCGGGTGAAGAAGGGGATCGTGTCCGGCACCGCATAGGTCAGGTCGAGCTTGGCCGTGCGCTCTTCGGTGTCGCGTGCCGTCGGGTTATAGGTCAGCTGCGGCTGGGCATAGGTCAGCTGCGGCGATTGCAAGGCGGTGTAGGCCGGAATCGACCGGATGCTGCTGCCGCCGTTGGTGGTGCCGGCGGTGGATGCGCCCGTGGCCACAGGGCCGTTGAGCAGCACGTAGGCTGCCGGATTGCGCATGTCGAACGTCGAATTGGCCGGGAAGGTGTAGTTCCACAGGCCGTTCGGCAGCACGTTCATCGTCGCGGTGCCGTAATACTGCGAGAAGGTAGTGCGCTTGCCTTCGCGCGTGAAATCGGACATGGCGTCGCCGATCAGCCACTCTGCCTTGAGGCCGCCACGCGTCCAGGTACCGCCAGTCTGGAAATACTTGGTCACCACGTTGGAGACGTCGTGCAGCTGATCGAGGCTGGCCGAGCCGTTGGTCAGCGTCATCTGCGTCACGTGGTGGCTGGAGTCGATCACGACCGACGACGGGTCGACGTTGGCGGTGGCGCCCTGCACCAGTCCGGTATTGGCGACGTAGCTCGCCGTGCTCGGATACAGGTAGTAGCTGGAATTGCGGCCCAGCGGACTCAGGCCGCGCACGCCGTTGGCGTCGGTGAAGGTGTTGGCCGTGTTGACTGCCACGTTGCCGAGGTTGAAGTAGGTCTGCTTGTTGTCAGCCGTGTACTTGGTGTAGCTGCCCTTGGCATACACCGTCAGTTCGTTGTTCACCTTGAAGTCAGCGCGCAGGTCCAGGTTCTGGCGCTTCTCGACCTGGGTGGTGATGCGCGAACGGATCAGCGACGGCGTGTAATCGTTCCACTGGTTCAGGCACGAGTTCACCGCATTCTGCATGGTGTTGATTGCGGTATTGCGCACATTGCCCGTGGCGAGGTTGGCCAGCTGCGGCGAGTTCACGGTCAGCTGCGGGAAGGCGGTATAGCAATCGGCCTTGGTCTTGGCATCCGCCGACCTCTGCACGATCTGCAGCGGCGTCGGCGAATTCCAGCCGCCGGCGCTGTACACCGGGGTGTTGGAGGCAGAATCGGCCGTGTTGACGGTCGCTGGGTTGAAGGTAAAGGTCTTTTCCGGCGAGTTGTCGAAGTCGAGCACGCGTGCATAACCGGCGGCCTGGGTGGTGGCCACCTGCTGCTGGTGCTGCTCGTTCGCCACCGTCGACTTGCCGGCATTCAAAATCAGGCCGACGCGGTTGTCGAACAGCTTGCGCGACAGGATCACGTTGGTGTCCGGCTGCCATTTCTTGTTCAGATTGTTCTGGGTGGCGCCCACGCGCACCGAGGCGAACGGTTCCTTGAAGTCGAGGCCGGTACGGGTGGTGACGATGATGCCGCCGCCCAGCGAGCCTTCGGTCATGTCGGCGGTCGAGCCCTTGACCACGTCGACGCTCTTGATCAGGTCGGCCGACAGCTGGCGGAACTCGGTGCCGCGGCCGCTGCCGCCACCGTTCAGGTCGGTACCGCCGGCCGATTGCACGGCCATGCCGTCGATTTCGACGCGGGTCAGGTCAGGGCCGTTGCCGCGCACGGCGACGCTGACGCCATCGCCGAAGTCGCCACGGTCGAGCGCGATACCGGCCATGCGCGAGATCGCCTCGCCGATATTCCGGTCCGGCAGCGAGCCGACATCTTCGGCCACGATCGAATCGATGGCCGTGGCCGCGTTCTTCTTGCGGTCGATCGACGACTGTTGGGAGCGGCGGGTGCTGACCAGCACCTGGGCGACCTGACCGCCTTGCGAGACCGAGGCTTCCGGGGCCGAAGCCGCTGCCGGGGTCGGGCTGGTGGTCGCCTGCTGGGCTTCCTGGGCGACGGCCACGTTACCGGCCACCAGGGATGCCAGTGCGAGCGATACGGCATAGCTCAGGCGCTTGGGAAGAATTTCGTATGAGGTGGTGCGCATGTCTGTCTCCATTGTCCGGCCGCCTCGAGGGCGTTGTCGTTGTTAGTACTTACGTTTTTTAGTGTATGGCCAGGAATCTCAGACGAAACATTCAAATAGTAAATACTCAAACGTTTGAGCGAAACGCGCAGGCCGGCAGCAAAGCTGATCTGTTTTTGCGCGTATTTACCGATTTGGCGTCTGCGACGTTGTTTTTATGCACCAGCTGTAGTGACTTGTCTCCTTCGGACAATCGGGCTTTCTTAGCCGGATTTTTTACGGCAAAGAATCAACAACTTGATCGTTCCCGCGCGTTTCTGTTCAGCTACACTGTCCCGATTCTTCTCGACGCTGACAAAAACAAACAAGGAGACGCAAGATGAGAATCCTGAACACCCAGCCGCGCCGCGCCGCCCTGCTGGCGGCGCTGGGGGCGCTGTCGCTGACGCTGGCGCAACCGGCCCTCGGGCAAACCCAGCCGGCCGCCGCCCCCACGGCAGCACCGTCGCCCGCGCCCAGCACCGTGGTCGTCACCGGCACCAAGGGCGGCGCCGACGAATCCGACCGCGTGATTGCTGCCAAGAGCAAGGTCCTGTCGCGCAACTACGCATCCTCGTGCGCCTTCATGAGCAGCCCGAACGCAGCCGAAGACGATGTCGCGCTGGCCTACATGCGCGACTTCGGCATGGATGGCGGCATCTCCGACGACGCCGAACATTTCTCTGCGCTCGCGCCCGACGGTAACGTCAAGGACACCAAGGATTCGAGTTCGCTCAGCGGCTTGACGGATCCCAACGCAAACCGCAACGACATGGAAACGCCGTCGGTCAAGTGCGGCTCCTCGGACCGCCGCTTCGCCGCCGGCCGCCAGCAAATCCTGCAGAAGGACAAATCGCTGGCCGAGGGCTTCGTCGCCCTCGATTCGCGCGACTACCCACGCGCCATGCAGCTGCTGACCACCGCTTACAACAAGATCGGCTACGACGAAGCCGGCCTGGCGCTGGCCAAGATGCACCTGTACGGCATGGGCACGCCGAAGGACACCAACGCAGCGATCGGCTGGCTGCGCAAGGTGGCCGAAGCCCGCTTCGACCCGATGCGCGACCGCATGACGTTCAACCCGAAGGAACCGCAGCTGATGAGCGAAAAGGTCGAGGCGGCCTTCATGCTGGCGCGCATCTACGAACGCGGCATCGGCATTCCCAAGAACCCGGCGCAGGCGCTCACCTGGTACGGCAAGGCCGCCGAATTCGGCTTCGTGCCGGCCCAGAACGTGCTCGGCCAGGCCTGTGTGAACGGCTACGGTGCGCCCGCCGACGGTGCCAGGGCGGTGCGCTACCTGAAATCGGCGGCCGAGGAAGGCTTTATCCCGGCCCAGTACAACCTGGCCAAGGTGTATTACAACGGCGATGCCGGCATCACGCGCGACCTGAAGCAGGCCGGCGCCTGGTTCAATGCCGCTGCCAAGGCCGGCTACCCGGCGGCCCTGTTCGCGGCCGGCCGCATGTACGACATGGGCGAAGGCGTGCCGGCCGACCAGAAGCGCGCCATCGTCTATTACAAGGAAGCCGCGATGAAAGGCGATCGCGACGCCGAATTCGCGCTCGCCACCTTCTTCTACGACGGCGAAGTGGTCGAGAAGAACCGCGCGACGGCGCGCAAGCTGTTCGAGGCGGCCGCCAAGCAGGGCCAGGTCGACGCCATGTTCAACCTGGGCGCCATGGAACTCAACGGCGAAGGCGGCCCGGCCGACCTGGCGATGGCCTACGTCTGGCTGAACCTCGCCAGACAGGGCGGCCACGCCCAGGCCGACGCCGCGCTCAAGGCGGTGGCGCCGAAGCTGAGCGCCCAGGACCGCGCCAAAGCCGACCAGATCCTGAAGCCGACGGCCAAGTCCTGAACACCCGGCTAGAATGGCAGCCTCACCATTCAATGAGGCGACGATGAACCTGCGACAATTTGGCAAGACCGGACTGGCCGTTCCCGAAATCGGCCTTGGATGCTGGCAGCTGGGCGGCGGCTGGCGCGACGACTGGGACGACGCGGTCGCGCGCCAGACCCTCGAGAATGCCTATGCGGCCGGCGTGCGCTTCATCGACACCGCCGACGTGTATGGCGACGGCGCCAGCGAGCGTTCGATCGGCTCGTTTCTGCATGAGCGCGCTCCACAAGGCCTGGTCATCGCCACCAAGCTGGGACGCGCCGGCATCTACCCCGATGGCTACACGCGCGCATCGCTGCGCGACGCCACCCTACGCTCGCTGGAGCGTCTCGGCGTGGAATCGCTCGACCTGACCCAGCTGCACTGCGTGCCGACCGAGGTCCTGCGCCAGGGCCACGTGTTCGACTGGCTGCGCGAGCTGCAGCAGGAAGGCTTGATCAAACGCTGGGGTGCCAGCGTCGAGTCGGTCGAGGAAGGCATGATCTGCCTGGAGCAGGACGGCCTGGCCTCGCTGCAGGTCATCTTCAACATCTTCCGCCAGAAGCCGGCCGACGAACTGCTGCCGCGCGCCGCCGCGCAAGGCGTCGGCATCATCGTGCGCCTGCCGCTGGCCAGCGGCCTGCTGGGCGGGAAGATCACGCGCGCCACCACCTTCCGCCCCGACGACCACCGCAACTTCAACCGCGACGGCGCCCACTTCAACGTCGGCGAAACCTTTGCCGGCCTGGAACTGGAACGCGGCATCGCCGCCACCGAGCAGGTTGCGGCACTGGTGCCGCCGTCGATGACGATGGCGCAGATGGCGCTGCGCTGGATCCTGGATCACCCGGCAGTGTCGGTGGTGATTCCGGGTGCCAGTTCGCCGGCGCAGGTGCAGGGCAACGTCGATGCCTCGAACGTGGCGCCGCTGTCGGCGGACCTGCATGCTGCGCTGGCGCGCGTGTATCGCGACAGCGTGCGCGAGTTCATCCGCGGACCCTACTGAGCCCGCGCGTTCAGAAGTTGTAGACCTGCTTCATCGCGGCATTGTCCACCTGGCGGAACCCGTCCGCATCCAGCACCCAGGCATCCAGGTACTGGTTGGGCGGGACCAGCGCAACGTTGCTGGCCGCCAGATAGCTGGTCAGCGCCGCATCGTTAAAGGGTGTGGTGTTGCCCAGCTGGAAAGGGACATAGAAGCTGCCGAGGTGGTTCGGTATATAGGCCTTCGGCTTGAGGATCGGCAGCGCCAGGGCCGCCACCGGCTGGCCGCCGGCGCCGATCCAGACGTCGACCGCGCCCAGCCCGGCATCCGTCATTGCCTTGCGCAGGCTGTCGAGTGGCTTGCCATAGTTGATGCCGTCGGTGATGCTGTCGGCGTCGAGATCCTGGGCCGCGCCGGAATTGGTGACGAAGAAGGTCAGCTGGCGCGCGTTCGCGGTGGCGACGGTGAACAGGTAGCCGCGGTTGCCGCCGCCGTTGGGAAAGTCCTCGGCCACGCCGCCGCGCAGGTTGCCGCCGCCATCGGGCGTCGGCACCTTTTGCAGTTCGATCGGGTCATGCTGTTCGGGATTCGTCTCGTGGGTGCCGCTGTGGTTCCAGCGCACCACGCGCATGGTCACATATTTGTTGAGCGCGATCTTTTCGCCGCCGTAGACGGTGGTGCATTGCCGTGCCGGGATGCCGAGCGCCTGCACCTGGTAGCAGGTGGTGCGGGAACCGACGACGGGCGCGCCGGTGAGCCGGGCCCAGTACGGCGTGTCGAAGCTGTGGTCGAAGTCGCTGTGGCCGGTGATCAGCAGGTTGACCGGGCTGCCGGGGCTGGCCCTGAGCACGGTGTTGAGCCGGTCGACCCCGGCCCTGTCGATCGGCCATGCCGCCCTGGTGTAGGCCAGGCCGCCGCCCCCGCCATAAAAATAATCCTGTGGGATGCGCGAGGTGTAGCCATCCATCAGGATATTCAGGCCGCCAATCTTGAAGGTCCAGTTGGAAATGCCGAACCAGGTCATGCGCACTTCGGTCGGCGCCACGGCGCCGGTATCCGGCACCAGCGGGCCGCCGGGCGGCGGGCCGCCATGGTCATCGTGATCGTCGTTGCCGTGGCAACCTGCCAGCGCCAGCGCGACGCCTAGTGCCGCTGCGGCCAGCAGCTGCCTTCCATTCCAGGCCATGTCATGTCTCCCCGTGATCTGTCGTCCTTGTTGGACTATTCACGGTACGGACAAATCCGGCCTCGACATTGAGCGAGGCCAATACGGCTGATCAGCAGCCGCCCAGCTTCACGCGCTCGACCTCGAGCCCGAACAGCGGACGCAGACGGGTGCCGAACACGTTGCCGACGAACGCCGCCACCAGCCACAGCCAGCCGTGCAGGCTGCCCGACACGATGCCGCTGAAGTAGGCGCCGATGTTGCAGCCGTAGGCCAGGCGCGCGCCGTAACCGAGCATCAGGCCGCCGGCCACGGCGGCGATGAAGGAGCGCAGCGGCAGGCGCCACACCGGCGCGTAGCGGCCGGCCAGTGCGGCGGCCAGCATCGCGCCGAGCACGATGCCGACGTCCATCACCGAGGTCACGTCGTGCGTCACCGGCGCGGCCAGTGCGGCGGCATTGGCCTTGGTGGTCCAGAATGCCCAGCTGGCGGTATCGATGCCCACCGCGGCCGCGGCCTTGGCGCCCCACAGCGCGAATGCCGAGGTCACGCCCCATGGACGGCCGGCCAGCGCCAGCGTCGCAAAGTTCAATACCACCAGCGCCAGCGCGCCGGCCACCAGCGGCCACGGGCCGTTCAGCCAGCGCGAACCGGCGACCGGGCGCAGTTGCGCGGCGACCAGGCGGCCGTGGCGGCGTTTTTCGACGACCACGGTCACCGCCGCGATCAGCGCGAACACCACCCAGTTCAGGGCCAGTGCCGGCGCCAGGCCGAGCGAAGTGACCATCGACACCGGCTTCAGTTGCGGCAGCGAGGTCCAGAACGGCATGTGGGCAGTACCGATCAGCGAGCCGACGATAAACGCGATCAGGGTGACGATCATGCGCGTGCTGCCGCCGCCGACGGTGTACAGGGTGCCGGAGGCGCAACCGCCGCCGAGTTGCATGCCGATGCCGAAAATGAAAGCGCCGACGATGACCGAGGTGCCGGCCGGCGACACCAGGCCGCTGACCGGGTTGCCGAACAGGGTGCCGGCGGACAGCGCCGGGAAGAACAACGCCACGCCGACGGCCAGCATCAGCATTTGCGCGCGCAGGCCGGCGCCGCGGCCGTCGGCGATGAAGACGCGCCAGGCCGAGGTGAAGCCGAAGGCGGCGTGGTACAGCGACAGGCCAAGCAGCGCGCCGACCACGTACAGCGCGGCCAGGCGGCCGCCGACGTTCTGGGCCAGGTACCAGGTACCCAGCACGATGAGCAGGATGGAAACGCCAAGCGGCGCCGGGTTGATGTCGGCTCGGCGCGGGAGCGGTAAAGATGCAGTATTGGACATGGAATGCGGATGCACGTAAAGACTAATCCGCTATTTTCGCGCTTTTTGCGGTTTTCTGCAGGGGACGGCTAGACCACGTCGTCCCCGCGAAGGCGGGGACCCATGCTGCGTATCAGGATTCGGTATGCCGGGGGCAGCGCGACAACGCCGGAAGTGTAAACGTCGGATAGGCAGTATGGGTTCCCGCCTCCGCGGGAACGACGAGCTTATGGCTGCTTCCTTTTCGCCGGCCGCCTGTCCTCCATCCCGGCCTCGTCGATGTCGCTGGATGCCGCCTTCGAGCGCTTGTATTCCACCTCCCCCACCTCCTCCGGCAAGGCCGGTCCCGCATACATCACGGCGACGTCGGCCAGCGCGCTGGCGCGGTCGTTGCCGAAGCCGGACAGCGACGTCAGTTTCAGGTAGCGCGCCGTCACCGCCGCGTCGAAAGCGACGGTTTGCGGATCGAAGGTCGAGCCCAGCGCCGCACGCTTGACGTTGCGCCAGGCCTGGCCGTCGTCGCTGACCTGGACCAGCAACTCGCGCACGTCGCCTTCGTGCTCGCGGTGGTTCTGGCGCGGCATCAGCACCAGGCCCTTGAACGGCACCGGCTGCGGGAAGGCAATGGTCAGCTCCGGCGTCGGGCGCACCGTCTCGCCCTTCGCCACGCTCACCAGCGAATAGGTATTCGGATCGCCGTCGATGGCGTTGGCCGCATCCGGCCAGCCGCTGGCCTGCGCGCCCAGCTTCTTCATCACGCGGGTATCGAACAGCACCGCGCGGAAAGCGGCTGGATCGATCGCCGTCTTCGGCTGGAAAGCGCCGCCCGCCATGTAGGCCAGCACCGATGCACGCAGCTGGCGCGCCACCGGACGCTGATCCAAGCGATTCTCGAGGTCGAAGGTCGACACCATCAGCCGGCCCTTGCCGACGCGCGCCTCGAACAGCGTGCCCAGTTTGTAGTTGCGGTTCCAGTCGTCGATCGGCTGCACGATCGGCTGCAGGCCGCGCGGCAGGCGGTCCAGGTTCATGGCGCGGGCGCCGGTCACCAGTTCGGTCCACTGCCAGTCGAAGTGTTCCGCGGTCGGGAAGCCGGCCAGCGCCGGGTGCTTGTTCTCGATCGACAGGCCCAGCATGCGGCCCCAGCCCGGGTTCATCAGGCGGTTCCAGAACACCGGCACGTCGGCCAGCGGCGGCGAGGTCCAGTCCAGGTCGGCCTTGCGCGGCATGTACAGCACGTCGCCGCCGGCATTCAGGCGCGTCTCGGCGTCAGGCCAGGAATGCGTGACCAGCACCGACGGCGGAACGTCAAGCGGCACCGTGGAAGGATACAGCCAGAAGGTCCAGTCGTTGGCCACCTTGGCGCCATCGTCCAGCCCCACCACCAGCTTGTAGCGGCCAGGCGCCGGCAAGTCGGCCAGCGAGGCCTGGATGCGGCCCAGCGGCGTGTTGCTCCCGACCGGGATGTCGCGCACGTCGAACTTGCCGCTGCGGACCGCCTTGCCGTTCGCATCCTCGACGCGCCAGTAGGACGCCGCGTGCGCCAGCGCCTGCGCGCCGTAGTGGGCGATCTCCACCGGCACGTCGAGGCTGTCGCGGGTCGTCATCACGTTGCGCGTCAGGCGCGCCAGCGGCACCGTGACGCCATTGAAGCGGCGGAACTCGTCCGGCGTGGCATAACCCTTCGATTCCCAGAAGGTGTCGAGGATGCCGACCAGCGCCGTGCCCTGCCCCAGGTAATCGTGCAGGTCGAGCAGCTGGTAGCCGCTCAAGCCGCGCGTGCGCAGCGCCGCCTCGATCTCTTCCTTGTAGCAGATCAGCTGGTAGTGGCCGGAGGCCAGCGCAAATTCACGGTTCTTTTCCAGCACGCCGTGTTTGGCGGCGGAGTCGCGGAAGATTTCGTAATTCCCGGGCTGCAGGTAGCCGGTGAACTTCTTGATGATGCTGAAATCGGGATAGGCCACCCACTGCCCGGTCTCGTGCGACAGCACCGGCACCGCAATCCCTTCCAGCGAGGCCGAATAATCGCGCCCGAACCAGCCGGTCTTGTTGCGCAGCGGTTTGGGACCGATACGCTGGATGGCGAGGTAGTCGGTGCCCTTGTCGACTTCCGGCACGCTCGGCTCGGTGTGGCCGGTGCCGTTGGTATACAGCCGGCGCGGATCGACGCCGCGGTAATGCGCGATCCACTTGTCGAAGGATTCCTTCCAGCGCCCCGACGGCTCGTTGCTCGGGCTGAGCATCAGGAAGGACGGGTGGTTGCCGTAGGCGCGGATCATGCGCTCGGTTTCCTCGTACAGCATGGCTTCCAGCGGCGAGCCGGGCGAGATGTTGTTCCACATGCCCGGTTCCGGCTGCAGGTAGACCCCGACTTCGTCGGCCGCCTGGAAGGCCGCTTCCGGCGGCGTGAAGGAGTGGAAGCGCATGTGGTTGATGCCCCAGTCCTTGTTGATCCTGAAGATCTTCTTCCAGTAGGCGACATCCGTGGGCGGGAAGCCGGTCAGCGGGAAGTCGCCGCCATGGTGGGTGCCGCGCATGAAAGTCGGGCGGCCGTTGACCAGCAGTTCGGTGCCTTTTGCCGCGATCTGCACGAAGCCGAACGACAGCTCGCGCGTATCGTCGGCGCCGCCACCGCTCAAGGCCAGCTTCATCTTTTGCAGCACCGGATGGAATTCATCCCAGGTCTGGGCATTCTTCGGATACTGGACGCGGAATTCGGCCGCGCCACCCTGCTCCGTCCAGGTCACCGGCACGCGCTGCCCGTTGGCGACGACGACACCGCTGCCGGCCTTGCCGCCGGCGTTGCCGATGCGGACCCGCACCAGCGCGCTGCGCTCAGCCACGTTCGGATAGACTTGGGCATCGTCGATGTACACCGGCGTGGTCGCCCGCAGCGCCATCTTGCCGACGATGCCGTTCCAGCTCATGCCGAGCGAATCCGAGATGCCGTGCGAATCCGGCCGGTAGTTCAGCAAATTGCGGTTATCGACCCGCACCGCGATATGGTGCTTGCCCGGCGTGAGCGTGCCCAGTTCGTAATCGTGTTCGGCCACCAGACTGCGCACGCTGCCGACTTCGCGGCCGTCGATCCACACCGTCGAACCCCAGCGCGGGCGCTCCAGGCGCAGCTGCACGCGCTTGCCCTGCCAGCCGCGCGGCACCTCGACTTCGCGCGCATACCAGGCGGCGCCCAGGTAGTGGCGCGGCGGCTGGCTCAGGAACGGCACCTTGACCTTGCCCGGCGTGGTGTAGTCCTTGTAGTCATCGCGCAGGTTCCAGCTGCGGTCGTACAGCGACAGCACCCAGGGCGTGCGCGGGCCGATTTCGTCGCCGTAGCCCTGGGCGTTCAGGATGCCGGGCAGGCGGATGCGGTCGGGTAGCGCGCGCGCGGTCCAGCCCTGGGCCGCGCCCTGGTCGTCGCGGTCGAGCGCGAACTGCCAGTCGCCGGCCAGGTCGATGGTGGCGTCTTTCGGGGCGGCCAGCGCTGAAGTGGAAACCAGCGCCAGCGCCAGCGCGTAGGGAAGCAGTCGGGATGTCTCGATCATTGTTATCGTTCCTGCGTAGAGAGGATGGCAGCGTACATGGCAGCGCTGCAGCCGCGTCAATATAAAGGAAAAGCCGGGCAAACAGGCCTGCTGGAGGCGCATCTGCCCGGCTGCGCGGGAAATACTCAAGATGGTGAGCGGCCCCGCTCCAATCAGCCGCCGTAGCGGTAATTCAGCCCCACCATGATGCGACGGCCCGAGTACGCATAGTCCAGCAGGCTGCGCGTGCCGTCTTCGAAACCGCCGTAGCTACCCTGGCTGTTCGAGCTGGTCGCGTTGCCCAGGTTGCGGCCTTCGGCGAACACTTCGAGCGCCGGCGTGACCTTATAGCCGATCT
>Ga0265780_10002236_pt1 | contig 26549 bp, 24 predicted proteins | sample P1T30metagenome_FD_192432 | JGI IMG/M metagenome (GOLD analysis project Ga0265780, IMG submission 192432) | Plant litter microbial communities from East Loma Ridge, Irvine, California - P1 T30 | ecosystem: Environmental > Terrestrial > Plant litter > Unclassified | place: USA: California...
CAGAAAGATCTCGTGCGTTGAGGCGGCGTGCGACTTAGTGCTGGCGCAATTGTTGCGCCAGGCGCGACGAACTTCTTGTCGATAAGGTTCCTGCGCTAGTATCGATATCGCGCTAGTGATCAGTATCGTACGTAGGCACCACATGCACAGAAGTTCGAAACACACGAGCGTCTTTTTGAAGAACCCAGAACAAATTTAAAGCTGTACAGGACACAACAAGCTGGACTCTTTGTTAATGGGCCTTGTGTGGAACGCAGCTCTACTGCCATGCGTTGGGATGAGAATTGGGTCAGAAGTTCCGTACGCCACGAGAGCACGACGCTCATCGTTCTTCTAACATTTATGACTCTAGCTGCGACAGGCGACCTTTGCTCTTCAATGGATCTCGGGTCCGAAAATTCTATGCATCTATATTCAGTCTCTCGCAAGCCTTGTCATCTTGCGACAGGATGAACTTCACAGCGCTCGAATTAACGTTGGCTATCGAATTCGTCCGACGACGTATTAGGTTTTCTTTCTACTTTTAAGTGATCTCACATGTCCCGGCGCGCCTTTTCCCGCCCCTTGAGTCATGCGTAAAGCTCTCTCACCTGTGTCAATCCATTAGCTTCTACTAGTATACTCTTTATCTGACCGCTCACAAACAACAACATCCTCAAGCAAACTTCTCTCAAGCTGGATACACTGAAACCCTTATAACCCAAAATCTGGTCAACCCAACACCTCAATCCACCACCAGACTTCACTATCTCACGAAACAAGCCTCTCCAGTCTCATCTCTGCCTACCACCCCAAAGATGGCCCCCACAAATGTCCCTCTCAAGGACTACCCCACCACTGAGGATGCTGTACTGGCAAACATCAACACCCAAATCCGCAGTCTAGACGCCCAGATCGCCGAACTCACTACTCACAGACACTGCCTCGAACAAGCCCGAGACTACATCCTTCACAATACTAACACAGCCAAGTCCAACTTTCTTCTCCAACGTACAAGGGCCTATCTCACCCCGCCCACATCAATCAGTAAACCCCCGTCCAGTGTCCGTCACAAAGCCATGGTCCGCAGCGCACTAGGCCGAGACGACTCGCCTTCACCACCAGCAGCTCCCGGCCTGCTCGCTTCAGACGACTTCGAAGCTGGGTTTCGCGAAGGTGATGAGATCTTGGCGTCTGTAGAGGCTCCTACTATGATAACAGGCAGGGCTCGCTCGACGTCGTCTGTTGCGAGTTCGAGCAGTGTTAATAGTGCCGCGAGTGCCGCGAGGCTGGGAAGGAAGGCGAAGAAGAGGAAGTTGCAGGAGAATGCTGCGAAGGCGAGGGAGGCGAGGAGGATGAAGGTGAAGGAAGGCAATTAATGATCGGAAATGAGACTGGGCGGTAATTAAGAGTTTGAAGGCTTTTGAACATGATGTGGAAGGAATATTCATCGGATGGGATGAGCCGTCAGGAATGGATGCGACAGGCAACAAGAGTTTCGGATATCAAAAAGGACGTTGGGCGGACACAAACAAAAGTGCAATTATGCGATCCTCAAAAATTACTCACTAAAACTATCAACCAGAAACTGCAAAACCTCATGTCAAAAACTCCCACATCTCTCACGAAAACCAGATCCACGTCCCGAATCCCAGCCCTTCACACAAAAGCACCATAATCCCCACCGCCATTCCACTCCCCACTCTATCGCTTCTCTGCCTGTCCACCGTAGTCCTCCAGCCCGTACCACCAGGGCCAAAGAAGACCCACAGCAGTGCCGCCGCAATACTCAAGACCAGCATGAGTGTCAGCGCCGACAGTATGCGCGATACAGACAGGGTGTGTACAAATTGGACAGAAGTCAAAGAATCGGGGACGTCTGACGACCGCGTGGTGTCCACACGCCGCGCCCAGTGAACCCAAGTGTAGCGCGCTTTGCCTGATGATGGTGTCCGATATAGTTTCATGATGCCTTCCTTAGTGAACGGGCTGCGGAGATCGGCTTCCATATCTATACCAGCACCGACTGCGAGAAGTCCGGGAGATGCGTAAGCAGATGATTGCGATGGCCTACCGCTCCACGTACTGACTTGTCCAAGTGAAATGTGCCTGAGTTTACGTGCGCTGAATGTTCGTCGGAACCAGTTGCCAGCCAGTGAGCGATGGCCTACTCGAAGTCGCTCAGCGAGGAAATTGTCGTCGCAGTCGATTGGCTCGTCGCTACCTTTCTTCTGTTCGGGGTCTGAACTAGTAGCCAAGTTCGTCGGTATAGTGATCTTGACTAGATTGCGCCCTTGGTGTACGTGGTGTGCCTTCCGCCACGACCTGCGCTCCAGACTCAACCATATCGCGCTCTCGGTGCCTCCAAGACCTGATCCTACGCGACTGCGTATGATACCTTGCGCGTCCTCATTTCGCTCGAGACGGCTTCGGAGATCGTAATCGCCTTCGCTGGTCATGAGAACCAGGACGTGTTTTCCTTTAGTGTCGTCGACCTCTTTGCTCTCGAACTCTTCGCCGTATCCACTGTCCAATCGTATGAAGCCGTCCAAGTCACCACTGTATGGACTTTCCAAGCCAGCGTCTCCTCGCGGCCTGCTCTTAGGCTTTGGAAACTCCTTTTTTGCTGAAAAGGGGTATGGGGTTCGGACGAAGTGCGCAGGAAGGTGCAAGGGGCGTTCGCGGTCAGTCGAAGTTAGGGGTGACAGCTTGATGTGGCGTCGATCTTCTGTGAAAGAAGGGCGTTTGGTGAATTGCTGGCTGTTTGAGTCGACGAGGATACTGGATGGCAAAAGATTCAGTGACTCTAATGCGCGCATAGTCATGACATGAGCGTCGATGATGGAGCCAGCAAGAATGCTTTCGGATGTGTTCCTCCTATGCCGTCCCTGAAAGCCTTCCAATCTCGTCAAGCCCACATGCGTGCTCGCAGCGTCTTGCGATACATCGATGGGAGCGGAACTCCTGATCGAGTCGGTGCTCTTGAGAGAGTTCCGTGGTGTATTGCCTCTCGATCGGGTTTGTACGACGCGCACGTTGTCCTTGCTGAGCCTCTTCAGAGATACTGGTCGCGCCCTCTTGCCACCATCGGCATCTACTGGACTTGACAGAGACTTGCCGTCCGCTCTGATGTCCAAGCCAGAACGACTGGCGGGCGGTAGCTTGAATGGTGGCAATGTTGTCATACCACTTCGCCATCGGCTTCGGCCCCTCGAAGAATAATCGGTATGTGTTGTCGTTCCAGAAAGTCTTCTGAGGCCTATTCCCTCGCCCTCAGGTAGTATCTGTGTCACGTCTGCCTCTGGCTCCCATTCCGAACCGGACGTCTCATCATCGAAGAAGTCGATCCCTGGCTCAAGTCCTCTCTGAACTTCTTTTTGCATTGTGTCGCTCAAGGCAGGATACACTGAGCCTCTTCGTACTGGTGATGGATCCGCGATACGAGGTGAGCTTGCGGGACTGGACGACCACCTCGCTGACGGGTGGTCAAGGAAGATGGTACGCGTCGCGTCTGGAGACGGTAGTGGATCCGATGAAATGGGATGCTGCTTGAGAGGAGACAAGTTCGTATATGAAGTTCGAGGCGATGTTCTCGCCTGAGTGGTCTCCATCTTCGCAGGCTGTTCCACAAGCTCCAGACTTGATGAAGCTGCCTCCAGGACCAGAGCGGTTGTAGCCCGGTATATCTTAGTCGATCTCGACTTAGGTCGTTCCTGGGTGGTCAAACTCTGAAACAGTCTAGCAGACGTACAATGAACCCGTGCCTGGTCAGAACAAAGATACTAACAAGTTTTCAAACCAAAAGTGGTGGCGAACATAGACGAGGTGCGTGGGAGATGAGCCATAACAAAGAAGGCACGTACGAGAAATTACAGACCTGCTTCCGGCAGTTGTGGGTTCCGACAGAATGGTTGAGGGCGCTTGTGGTAGGAATGTAAGTCAGCGGACGCCAAGAGCATTGATCTTGTAGCCGCATTCTGTTTCCGCCCTTACCTCAGGCGGCGACGGTGCAAGGATCCACAGATCAGGTTCTAAGCCATCAGTGAAGAAAACTCAACAACGTTACATCTTATGATTGAATTGCTGACAGGGATATATCCGTATATAGGGCCGTCTATGCACAAGTGACCGCAAACGCCAGAGCGATGCAGAGCTGCCGAAATTTCAGTTGTACGGTAGCTGAAGAGGAAAACGAAGTCGTGAATGTACTTGGTTACTCTCCATCACGGTCGAACATTCTGGTCATTGCTTTTTGCGCCAGCTCGACGCCAGCGAATGTTGCCGCATTCGCTGGGACTGCTCGAGCCATGGCAGGGCCGATGCCAGGGAAGAAGGCTTTGAGACCACCGCTTGCGTGTATGCCTTTGATGGTGCCGCTGATTGTGGGTCGTCCCTCTGCGCTCTGCAGCCTGGACTTGATTGTGTCGACTGGGAAGACTGGGATCCACATAGCGATACCAGCGGCACCACCGGCCACCATAACAGCAGACATGCTCAATGGCCCAGGTTTTCCAGTCACGGGGTCCTTGGGCGTGAGTTTCCTCTTGACTGTCTCGTACGTCGCGAAGTAGAGAGCGGAGCCGGGTCCGTCTCGTGCGAGTGTCATGGCAGAGCCTCGGAAGACTGAGCGGATACCGCCTTCCTTGTATAGTTGCTTTACAACATCGACACCACCAGCGTATCTAGGCTTCTCGCCGGGCGCGAGGGTCTTCTGGCCTTGGATCTGGAGGAGCACTTTTACGCGCTCGAAGGGCGCAGTGATGATGGTCATGGGAATGGCGCTGAAGAAACCGGCAGCCGAGACCTGCGCGACGCTGTACTGGTTGTCCTTGACGGTCGAGAAGCTGGAAACGAGCTGTTTGCCAACATCATAGCCCCAGAATGACACGGCGACTGCGAATGGTCAGATTTGCACATTGTTGGAGCAGATTTGCAGTACTTACACATAGGCGTTACACCCACCAATGGTGCAGATACACCCGCATACAGCCCGCGTGCCAGACCTTCCTTCGCGATGGTTTTCCGCACCACATCCATTGCGCCTGTGTATACGCCCTTCTCTGCAGTCTGTAGCCGCACCTTGACCAGATCAAATGGGTGGCCCACGACTACTGCGAACACACCGCCCACGCCGCCGGCGGCCAGGGCTCGCAGCGACTGCAACGAGGACTTGGTCGCCACCTTGACATCTTCCTTGATCTCCTCTGTGGAAGGCAGCTTCTCGGCTACCGCATTCTTGGGAAAAGACATTTTGTGCTTCGAGACGGAGGGCTGGTATGCGCTGTATGTTGGGTGCAATTGTGGGCCGTCCGTTGGCGTAGAAGCCCAGAAGAGTCGTAGAAGTGGTATGTGACCCTCGGCGATTCAGTTGCTCAAGAATCAACAGCAATTTTGCGCTGTGTGTGGGTGGTAGCGAATGTTGTTTTGAAGCATGTGAGCTCCAGTGCTCCGGACCTTGGCTCACGTAGCTCGGAGCGCGTTCGGCTGAGATTGGTCTGCCGAGGCAAAGTCCCCCTCCACGACCAGCCTGGCCTGGTTGCTTTTTCACGGTTCATGACTTGGAGTCAGTTACCTGGAGTGAATTGTTACACAGTGACGTGGTGTGGAAGACATCGACGCCGCGCCCAAGGAGACTGCATTAAGGTTGTCCGTGGAGGATCCGCAGCATGGGTGCGGCCTCCAGCTGTGGAAGGAACCTTGGAACCATCCGTAGCATCGACAGGTGCTCGAACGTGTGAGAAACCCAGTGCATATATAATACACGAACTGGCACTCGTGACGCCAGCCTGCTTGCACATGCGATGAGGCTGTAGCTTACAGCGGCAAAATGTACATTCATTTGTAGAGCATCCAGGCACGTGAAAGTCGTGTCACGCACGTTGGGGCATTGAGAAAGGAATTTGTAGACGATGCCGCGCAGTGATTGGCCGAATACATATTTAACACTCGAATGCGGGGACAATGTGCTTCAGGTCAACTTGGTCTTCATTCGTCCACACGGCTCAGATGTCCTTGTACGTGTCCTCGAGTATCTCTTGGTCTCAGTACGTAGACCTACTTAGGTATCATCTATTTCCCAACATTCGTGTACCTCAAGTACTTCTTCACCTCCCTCACATTCCCCTCTCCAAATTTCTTCTTCGCATCTTCCGTGCTAACGCTCGGAGGGACAATCACGTCCTCTCCAGCCGTCCAGTTGATCGGCGTCGCAATGCCCTTCTTGTCCGCCAACTGCAGGGCATCAATAACCCTCAGCACCTCCGAAGTGTTCCTTCCCGTCGACGCCGGGTACGTCATAGTGAGGCGGATCTTCTTTTCCGGGTCAATGATAAAGACCGAGCGAATGGTGAATGCAATGCCGCCTTTCTTAGCCAGGCTATCGAGGTCGTCTTGCGAGATCATGTCGTAGAGAAAGGCGACGTGGCGGTCTGCGTCGGCGATGATGGGGAATTGAACGGTGGTGTTGGAAGTCTCGTTGATGTCTTTGACCCATTCGTCGTGGGATGAGAGGTCGTTGGCACTCTGAGGAGACGTTAGCGGAACGTGAAGCAGGATGGTAAGAAGGAGTCACGGTACCAATCCCAGCATTTGAACGCCACGAACATCGAATTCTGGCTTAAGCTTTGCGAACGCTCCGAGTTCGGTGGTACAGACTGGTGTGAAATCTGCGGGACTGTGAGAGTTGTAGGTACGAAGTTATTATATGTCTCACATACATTTCGTACATATATACTCACTGAGAGAAGAGGATGGACCATTTGCCGTCGAGGAATTTGTGGAAGTCGATGTCGCCATGTGTAGTTTTGGCCTGGAAGTTCGGCGCTGGGAAAAACGTTAGCCATCATACTGTGCTTTTGTACATCCATTTCATACCGATGGATCCCAGTCTCAACCGTGGCTGCTCAGCAGGAAGAGAGATTCCACGACGGAGTGAGGGGAGAGCAGGGCGTTGGAAGTTCACTGTTGGTCGTGCTGCTGAGCGAAGAGCTCGAGAAGCTGCGCGAGGAAAGAAGGATGCCATTGTGAGGATCAGATGAGTTCACAGTGGAGATGGATGTTGCTCGCTGCTTTCTTGCAAAGATTCATGTTGGATGTAAACTTTTTCTACATGCAATTGCGTCATTCCGACGCCGTTCCGAGTTCGGCCAATCCTGCCCCTGTGAAAGATACTTGGATCTCTCTATCTCGAGATTCTGATGATTGTCACAATCTTGCAGATGTATGTCCTCAAGCACTACGCAGCAGTACATTCAGATGTTGGATGTAACACTTCCTAAGGTAAGATCCCACGTGGACAATGCCATGACTCTTGCGTCATCATGCATTTGCTTTCCGCGATGTGTCTGTGCTCAAGCCTCATTTGAAACTTGGCCGTTGAGCTAGGATTATGACAAGGACAAGTGTATGGTATGGTTCGCTTCAAAAGGCAGAACGACCCCAGGCGATGCGAACGATCTTGACGATTTACCTGAAAACTTCCGCTTGCAAAAGTTAACTTACACAACATGTCCATCACATCCTTCGACCAAAACAGCGGCCGATTCCTCAGCTTCAACAACGGCAATCCCCGTGTCTGGATAACTGCTACATACGAACCCTCAGAACGAACACTCCTGAACTGGAAAGAAGAAGGCTTCGACGCTCGATATCTAAAATTCGATCCCGCCAACGGTGCAGCCTATGTACAAACCCTCAAGCGGCTCAACGAGGACCTGAGCCTAGGAGAGCACTATGCCATCATTGCCTACGGCGATGCCGCAAGCGTGGTGCTCAAGACCGCGATGAAGCCACTAGCCAAGTGCTGTGCGATCGTCGCGTTCTACCCTCCCTTACTACCCGGCGCGAAGACGAAGTACCCAGGATCCCACCAGCTGCAAGTGCATGTAGCCGGTCTAAGCCAGGCGAGCCCACGACCAGACATGTGCGAGTGGAAATTGTACCAGTACAAACAATGTGCAACAGGCTTCGCAGATCCGTCATCAAAGGCGTACTCAGAGGTAGAGGCCAACCTGTCATGGAGTCGAGCACTAGCAAGCGTACGGAAGGGCTTTTCAAGGAACGTCGACCTGGAGCCAGTTGTGCAAGACATGTGGAATGCAAAGTACGAAGATGACGTTCCGGAGCGGGCCAGTATGAGCGTCGTGACCAACATGACACAGAACAGCCCGCACGTGTCTATCCTGCCCACACTACAAGGAAGTATAGGAAGGAAGAAGCTCGAGGAGTTCTATCGTGAGTTCTTTGTGCCAAGCCTGGTAGAGGACTTCAAGATCCGCTTGGTCTCGAGAACGATGGGTGTCGACCGAGTCGTAGACGAGATGGTGGTGTCTTTTACGCACTCCGACGAGGTGGATTGGATCCTACCAGGCGTACAACCCACAGATAAGTTTGTCGAGATACCCATGGTCTCTATCGTGGCGATAAGAGGAGGTAAGCTCGTCAGCGAGCACATGTACTGGGACCAAGCTTCCGTCCTTGTCCAGGTTGGTTTGCTGGATCCGAAGATGGTGCCTAAGAAGTTCAAGGGTGAGGGCCTGAAGCGATTGCCTGTCACTGGGGCAGAGGCGGCGAAACAGCTGGTCGAGCCAAGACAAGAAAGGTACAACAAACTGCTCCAGGAACATGGACTGATGGACGGCTTGAGCGGAACGAATGGCAATTGAACAATTCAGAATATTCTCCGCCACACGCCGCGCCCATGACTTCTCTCTCAGCCAATGAATGTACAAGTTGGTAGCTTGTAATTCTTGAGCGCCCAATACTTCCTCTTCACTCCCTCCCATTCGCCTTGTTCGTCGAGATCCGGTACGGGCAGAGTCTCCCACTCCGTGTCGAATCCGGCCTCAAACAGATCAATTTCCACAATCTTGTTATAGACATCATATGCAACTTGTCGGTCCGCACCCATGCCGCAGAAGAAACCAAACTTGCCAACTTCGCCAGTGGGACCACCTGCAGGATCCAGTAGTCCAATGACATGTTCACCGAAGAACTCGCGCAAAGCCTTGTACTCCTCGGCGAAAGTGTCGAAATATATGGCATCAAACAACTCGTTCTTCTCCACTAGTCCAGGGACGACGTCCTGCCATCGGCCCTCATGAACGACAACACCTGGCTTGTCGTACCACCCTTGCTCTTTCATGCGCTTCAGTACGTCTGGATGCGCTTCGATGATGTGATGTGACTTTGGCTGCTTTCCTTGGAAGATGCCATCGATGATACCCATGCCATGGCCAACGTTCAGTACGCGAAGACCAGGCGCAGGTGCGAGCAGCTCTGCAGACCGTTGCATGAGCGTTGTTTCCCACTCCATCATTACGCCGTTGGCAGAGCCGTCCAGTATGCGATCTCGGTCGAATGTGAGGGTGGACGCGAGGTAGTTGGGATTTTCTGTAGACTCATCGCCTTGCATTTCGACATCGTCTAGCTCGAGCACTTCGCTGCCCTCATTGACATCGTCTGCCTCTTCTTCTTCGTCATCTTCGTCTTCGTCTGATGCGGCGTCTCCGAGCGGTTGGTACTGGTCCATGCGGCTTAACAGCAGCTCGGCGCGTACTCCAGCATCGACGCATAGCTCATAGAGCTCTTTGAGACCTAGCCTGTATGCTATACATCCTGGTGTCTCGCCATTGACATCAAGATCATTCCAGATCGCACCATTCTCAAACAGCAACCTCATGGTCTTGACGGCGGCCTCGATTTCCTGCTCTTTACTCTCCAGGCCTTCATCTGTGTGTCCGTTCGTTGCGCCATTCGCAGAACCATCATGCTCGTCTTCTGGCTCAAGAGCTGCGATCGCTGCATGTAATGGCGTGAAGCCAGTTTCGGAGTCCTGAACATTGGCGGATGTATTGCGGAGAAGATTGCGTAAGGAAGCGACGTCGTGGTTTGCGGAAGCAAGCAGGATACTTTGCGTCAGAAGATCAGTATCGGTATCAAAAGCAGGGTCGTCCATCGTGTAGTGTCTTGAAAGTTTCGCAATATGATTGTTGCGCCGCGTTGGGATGCGGCGGGGCTCAAGAAATTATGTGTGAAAGAGTCAGTTACGCCGTTAGCGTGAATGCACACGTGTCAGTCTTTTGGAAACTAAGTTGCACCGAACTACAGTGACTGCATCAAAAGACTTTGTTCCTGATGCCACGGTTGATTCACCCCTTTCAAATTTTGTCATAGCAGATCGACTACGAATGCAAGGTCACAACAGGAGTGAACAAATGCCATGTGAACTTAATTCATTCTCTCTATATTCGCGCCACCAAACCACCAACCTCTCTCCCAAAATTTCGATAATAGAAGTTGAACACAAGTATCAAGACGGTCGCGCAAGCAATATGCATCAGCGTCTAGTGTGTATCTCAAGAGACCCATCCAACCCATGTACAAACAAGTTTCTCCATTTTCACACGCGCCAGAAATGCACAATCAAACGCCCATTTCATCATCTTACATCACATACCGCTTAGTACGCAGCATACGCCTCACCAAGAGCCGAGAGCCCAGAGCCCGAGTTGAGCTGGTTCTCGCCGCTGCCAACCATGAACCAGGAGTAACCCTGGACCTTGTCGGAGCCATCGAGATACGCCATGGCGTCCTTAAGGAACTTGAGAGCCTGGTCGGGGCTGGCGGAGCCGGGGTTGAGGCCGAACTCGGTGACCCAGACGGGCTTTCCGTAGATCTCCGCGGCCTTCTCGACCTGCGCGATGAAGCGGTCGATGGTGGCGTCCTCGTAGATGTCGTAGAAGTGGATGTTGGTGGCGTGCACAATGGCGTCGGGGCAGGCGGTGTGGAAGTTCTCCAACCATGAAAGACCCATGGGAGCAGGTCCATTGGTAACGCTGGGTCCGATGATGGTGACCTCGGGGTGAGCCGAAGCGATGGGGTTCATGTACTGCTTCCATGCGGAGCAAGCAGCCTCAGGAGACAAGTTGGCCTGCGCCGCGTGGTCGGGCTCGTTGAAACCCATAACAGCCTTGGTACCCTTCTCGCACGCCTTCTTGACGTTGCTCAACCATGCCTCAGGGGTGCTCTCGCTGGGGCGGTGCATCATGGGGATGTACTGGGTGCCGACATCGTTGTTCTCGACCTGACCCCAGTTGTAGGCGAAGCCAAACTTGCTGCCGAAGTTCTTGCAGAGGGAGGCGTCGTTGTAAGCAAGACCACGCTTAGAGCCGGAGTAGCTGCCGCCAGTGCTGGGAGTCTTGGAGGGAGCAGCAGCAGATGAGACGGCGGCAGAGGAGGCCTCAACGGGCTTCTGGACAGAGCTGGGCTTATACTCCTCAGCCTTGGAGGAGGGGACGGGAACCTCGGGCGCCTTGGAAGAAGGAACGGCAGGTGGTGGGGTTGGCTTCTCGGCCTTGGACGATGCAACAACGGGAGGTGGGGTAGGCTTCTGCTCGCCCTGGGGAGTAGAGTTGACGGGGTAGCCCTCGCCCTTTGACTCGACAGCCACCGATGATGCAGGGACACCGGCACCACCGCCTGGGGTGACAGTCACGGTAACAGCCTCGTGTGCAGTCACAGTGATGGTAGCGGGGCCACACTGGCCTCCTTGGCCACCAGCACTGACACTCTCAAGACCGGCGACCTTGACGCTGCTCACGGCAGCAGACGAAGGCTTGACAGTGACAGTCTTGACGATCGTGGTGGTGGAAGTAGAGGTAACGTCGATGGTCTTGTCACCGCCATAGCCACCAGGACCAGTCGCTTGAGGAACGCGAGTGCTGTTGGTGAAGGCACCTGGCCACCCGCCGGTGGGGTAAGGCTTACCAGCTCCGTGGACAGCCTTGCTGCTGTGGTACTTGCTGTGAGCAGCGGCGTGGCCACCGTAGTTGGGGACGGCGGCGACGGCCGTAGCCAAAGCCAGAACGCTGATCTTGATGGAAGGCATTGTGAATTTTTGATATGTTGATGATGGGTAGTATGAACGTGAAAATGCAAATGCTGCTTCTGGAGCGCTTGGATGTTACTGGCCGACCTGGGCTATTGCTGTTGGATAAAGAGGGTGGAGTCTATGGAGACAATGAATGGACCGAGCAAAAGCTCAAAAAGAGAGACTGGCAACAGCACCGTGGTATGACTGAGAGTGATGGGTGTCGGAGCCACCAGGGGACGGGGCCGCTGCAATTAATAAAGGAGCGGCACAAGCAAGCCATCCTGTGGACTCTGCCTAGAGCCTGGATGTCAGCGGGCGTCAAAGCGCACAAACTTCTTTTAGCCCAGGTGGCACCAAAGGAGCCAGCGAAGTGATCCGGCGGCAGGTACCCATTCAGGGGTAAGGGGGAACAGCCATACAGAACAAAGAATAGCCTCAGGGATGAAAGGAGCGCCAGCCCAATTTGTCAAGGCCGCCGACCAGCGATCGGCAGCGAAAGGCTTGACTCTGCCAGCGCAGTTCTCATTTGCAGGCGGCGCGCAGCGACCGTTTCAGCTCCCACGCCACCTCAGGTACACCCGTAGACGCGCTCGAGTGTGATGAGGACGCAAGCCCTGCCGCCCCGATTTGCTCGTCTCTTGCAGCTGCACGTTGTCTATCGATAGCTCACGTCTTCATCCGGTCAGCCAGGTATCGGAACATTGAAGTTGACATGAAAGACGTCAAACGAGACAAGTCGTCTTAGCAGCAAATTCCGATTCTCAACACTTGGTGTGCGGGTCCGGACTTGGAGCGCGGGAAGTGTGCCGTATGGCGCGAATTCCCATTCGATTCGCACTCATCTCGGCCGGCGGCTGATCACTCGGCGCCATCCTTCATCGATTCGCGTCTCATCTTGCTGAAATAAAAGGTGACGTTGGCAGACGCCTCACGACGAGGCGCTGTTTCGAGATCTTATGTCGTGTTTGCTTGTTGAGCAGGTTGAGTTTGCGCCAGTGCGTGAGGAAAGGAAGGGAATGCAACCTGAGTCAGCTTGCAGGCAGACTTTGCGCACCTCCTTCTGGATGCAGCGCCGAGCAGGAAGAGGCACAGCGACCGGAACGGAGCTGACGACGACGCAATTGGCGGTTGTCGCACTGCAGAGCGATGATGCAGTCGGCTCGAAAACAAGTCGAGTGCAGTAATGATTGTAACACCGATTCAGCCCCAAGATTGCTCGTAGTCATATTATCTCGCTACAATTCCTCGTGTCTCCACGTGGAGAATCCGTGGCATCGACCACAGAAAACGGGGCCGAAGCGAAGCCGCGAGTTCTCGAGATTGTCTGTTCAGCTCACCACGTCCACGTCATCACCTCCACCTCGTCTTCCCTCTCTCCATCCCAGATTTGCGCTCTCGAACATTCTCCCCCACCAATCTCTCCACCTCACGCTCCATCGTTCGCCTGCGATTATCTAAAATGCCAGTCGCTTGTGTGGGCAACGGCCCCCCCTATCGATAGTACTTTAAGGCTAGATATCGATAGGATGATTTCTATCTTTGCAGGTACGACCTTGCATAAGCGCTGCACGATTCGGCGCGTGGTTTGGTATTTTGGACGCGGACATTGTAACAGCACGGCAATTAACGATCACGACTTCCGATGGTCGTGTGCTTTGCGACATGACGTTCAAGTTAACATCGCTCATGAACGACCGTTCGTTTCACATCTATACACACACTACATCCACTTGCGAACTACGACATGTTTCGAAACAACGAGGGTAGCATGTCGCGCACCTGTCAATCGTCGTTCACGGCACGCAGTAATAGGGTCACCCTTACATCAAAAGTATGGAGTGAAATTCACTTCATATTAATTCCCTCCAAGATGCGCAGATGCGCGGGTATACGCCTCAATTGCTGCCCACCGCACAAGATCTACTGAATGACCTCACCTTCCAAGAACGCCGTTTAGCACGCCTACCCGATGCTACGTGACGCCGATGCTATGCATGCGCTGTGGTAATCCGTCCAAATGAGAGAGGTATATTTGCGCCCATGCGCCAGAACAAATGCAATGTGCACAGGACGTGCTTTTACGCCAGGTACCGATACGAATCCACCTTTGCGCCTTCGATTCGCTCGAGATATTCGCGCTCGATGAGCGATTCGATGCGCTTCTTGATCATGTTGACTTCTGGCTTGAATTGATTAGCGAGTTGGCTGAGCGTCTCGGAGACGAGCTGTTGATGCGAGAGCTCCTTGCGTTGCCTGTGTGCTGGTTAGCAATGGTTGCGGTAAGAGGGGGAAAAGAACACGTACTTCATGATCCGCACCACGGCCGCTTCGATGCAGAAACCTCGCGAGGCATCGTTCTTCTGCTCAGTCTCGCGCCGCTCTCGATCGCTCTCGACCTTGTTGCCGCCGCTGATAACACCGACCTTGATCTTGACGAACTTGCCGCTGAAGCCTTCGTTGAACGAGAACCGATCTGTGGGCTTGACGTCCTTCGACATCGGCTCTTTGATCAGTATGCGAGTCTTTGGCGCTACAGCGAGTGATTGCAGGTTCCGGATGAGATCGCTACGTGGAATATTGGTCTGGGCCTGAATCTCCTCAAAGGTAAGATGCTTATCCGCGGGCAGCTCATTGAACAGGAGGAGGATGACCATGCCGTAGGTTGACACATTAAGGTCGTGTCGTCGCTCCTTGAACGATCCATCCTTCTGCGCGACTTTGGGGAACACTGCCTTGATATCCGCCGATCCCATGTTGGCGAGCCAAGTGAGCTGTCGGCCAGAGTGCTTTTGGCTGTAGAATTTTTCGAAGCCGCGCTTGATCTTGTCAACCGCAAGGGGGAAGTTGCAACGCGGTCGGGCCCCCTCCTCCTCTGAGGCAGTGCCGCCCATCGATTCGAGTGGCCATGTCATACTAGTCAAGACGTTGATCGCAAGCTCGATGCGCTTTGGCTCCTTCTCGCCGAGACCCTCCACGTGCTTCTTGAAACCAGCCGTGAGATCTTCGGATATCGTCATGTCCTTGAACATGGCCTCCAACTTCAGCGTGAAGTTATTACCGAGCTCGATCTTCATCTTCGAGATCATCTGCTTCTCCACTTCGTTGCTGATAGACTTGTTCATGAGGAGTCGGCGGCAAAGATGCTTCTTGTAGTACCGCTCGAACAAGTCCTTGTCCTGAACATAGCGAAGAAGCACAATGGCCTTCTCCAACACGATGTCGATTTCCATCTCGGTCTTACCCTTGATGCCCTTCTTCATGTTCTCGTCGATGAAGAGCGAGATGTACTCGGAGGATCGTGGGAACGTAGATGCGTTGATGAAGTCGCCAAAGCTCCTCGTAATGGCTGCTTGTAGCAGATGGTTGCTGGCAAAGGCTTCCCTCCAAATCTTGTCGAACTTGTCCTTGAGCGCAAGAACGTCCTCGACCCACTTGATGGCTGCCACGGTCTGTTGGTTCAGCGACTTTTCTTGCGCCGCACCCTTGCCCTTCTCCGCAGGATCGGCTGGCACGGCTGGTGCTGTGGCCTGTGATGCTGCAACTGCATCGTTGTTGATGTCTGCACCCATGTCGACAATGCGCTTCTGGATGGCCCGTGTGATCTCCAACTTCATGTCGTCCACGCGCTCGTTGAGGTCGTATACGAGGTTCAGCTCTTCGATCCTGTCGTTGTCCACCATGAATCGCACGCCGCTCTCCATCTCAACGAGCTCGTGGATCCGGTTCTTGATCAGCTCATCTTCCACGACCTGCCGGATCTTGGGTCCAGTGCCCTCGAGAAGCATCTGCTTGCAGCGCTCGTCCTCCTCGTATATCCTCCGCCGTGCGTGCTTGCAGTATGCGCCGGCATCAGAGTCTCGCAAAAGAAGCTCTGACTCCGCCCGGTAGAAAAGCCTGCTTGTGTTAAGATAGTCCTTCTCGAACGAGACATTGTATAGCCGGTGCTCTTCACCCTCGCTCTCGCCCTCGTGGAGGCCCTCCAGCATCCACACGCACGACTTGATCAGCAGCTTATTGATGACGTCGCCGTCGCGCTCCATCTGGATGTGGTCGAGAAGAACGTGATTCAGGAGTTCAAGGACGGCGCGGTCGTCGGATGCGGAGACGGGGGAATTTAGGACTTCGTCGCGGAAAAGGATCATGGCAGCATCGTAGATGGGCATGCGCCTGTGATCCGCACAATATACGCGATCCTTGAATCAGTCCGTGTTAGTCATGCCTGGTTGCTGCAGGTTGTAGGGTGCTGATGCTGGGCAGCGGAGAACTTACCATGTACATGAGAACATCTGCCAACATGCTCATGCAGACCCGGTGATCGTACCACACGTGCCTAAGACCAGTGAGGAACTTCTCGCCGGCTGCACGTCGCTCATTTGGGCTGGTCAAGCCCGCGCCCTGAGCCTCTGCGAGCAGGTTCGGTGTGAATTCCCGTTGTATGCATACGCGCACCACGCTAGCTAGCCAGTGGCGCTCGAATTCGTGGACCTTGTCGTAGAGCTGCTCGCCTTTCTTCTTAAGCACGATGCGGTAGGCATTGCGGTAGAGCTCCTCGTACGAGAGCTTGGACGCATTCTTAGTGTGTATCTCGCGGAAAGCGGCCTCGATGATGGCCCACGTGTTGTCGAAGTCGAGCTCGTCGCCGTGCAGGCCCTGTACCGGCATGGTTAGTCGTAGCAATGTAGCGATAGTGGTGTTGAGGGCGGAGGCGCGTGTTGCGGAAAGAATGTGACAGTATAGTATGGATGTTTGGGTAGGTAATGGGTGGGGGATGATGTGAAGGTGAATGCTAGTACCCACCCTGCGCGGCGGACGTATGCGCTGCCGGCCCCTTCCTGCGATCATCTTCACCTGCTGTCTCCTTCACTCAAGCTCCAGGCGGTTCAGCTGTGCGGCAAGAGCGGAGGTGTGCGGCGAGGAGGCTTGACTGTGGCCTGTATAGAGTGAGTGAGTAGGGTAGACTGGCACACAGCTATGCAGCAAGCAGGCGGTGGTGGCGAGGGAATGGTCTGCGGCGTGATAATGGGGAGCTCAGGCGCAGGCGTAGAGTGGTGGTCGAGAGTGAGTGGTGGGGCTGCCTCTACGCCGCGAACAGCGTCATGGCTCTCACCAAAGCTCTGGCATCGCCGAACACGACTTTTATCCGCACCAAACTTCACCTCGCACGTGCGACACTACCAAGACACCAGCACTCTTGAATACATTCAATAGTGCCTATAACTCTATAATCATGGCTATGCCACCCTCTTACTCGTCGTTGTGCGCTTTTGCACGCACATCGGCGCCGCGCCTCTGCAGAGCCTCCCCAGCAGACCACATTCCAGCGAGCGCAAAGCGACTCTTCCACACGCCGCGAACGTCACATGCCGTCCGCCCGTCACGCATCCTGTCACGCACGCGTCTACCGTCCGCCGTCCGCTTTGAGTCGACCGTGCCTCCCACCACCTCCACCAACCCTCCCGACTCGCGGCTCCAGCGCGAACAGGTCCCGTCCTACGAGTTGACCTTCACCTGCAATGTCTGCAAGACACGCTCCTCGCATCGCCTGTCGAAGCAGGGATACCACCACGGCACCGTTCTGATCTCGTGCCCGGACTGCAAGAACAGGCACTTGATCAGCGACCATCTCAAGGTGAGTGACGTGGGTGTATGTTTGAAGCCATATCTAACATGAATAGGTATTCTCTGACAAATCTGTCACCATAGAAGACCTCATGCGGGAAAAGGGCCATCTTGTCAAGAAGGGTTCTTTGAGCACAGATGGCGATGTAGAATTCTACGACGATGGCACCTCCTCGCAGACGAGATCCGCCCACTTCCATGCAGAGTCCAAGCCAAAGGGTGATGAGCGCTTCGTGGAGCAGCCATCATCACAGAAACCTTCGTCTGATCGAGGCGACTAGTTGCAGTGAGAGTTTTGCGTATAACCTTGGGACTTCTGTCCAGCATGTGCTTTCGATACCCTGTACAAATAATGACGAATTGTACGATACTGTCTCGACAGAAGCGAGCTCGTGTAAGATCATAGAGTTCAAGTCTACCGCGCATCAGTCTGATCAGAAAGAGACAGAACGTCCCATCTCTGCTACTGCCATTAAAACTTCACTCCTTACTTCCCACTCCTCTCCTTCTCCTCCCTCAGCACCTCAAGCACCCTCCGCGTGACCCTATCCCTCTCTCCAATATCAACGGCGCCATAAGTCTCCTTCGCCTGCCTAAACACCTCTTCCTCCCACCCTTCCCCTACATTCACCTTCCCCGCATCATCCCAACACGCCTGCACCGTGCCCCCAATATTCTGAAAGAAGCCCTCTAGACCAGCAGGTCCACCGCCAGCATGATAGCTCTTGAACGGCCCAGCAACAGCCCACCGCGGCCCCATACTCGACTCCACGATCTGATCTAGCTCCGAAACCGATACAACGCCTTGATCGACGAGGTGAATTGCTTCGCGCAGCAGGGCAAAAGCCAGTCGATTCGCTACAAAGCCCGTTGTTTCGCGCTTGATGTGGATCGGTACTCTACTTCTCTGGCGCCAGAATTCTTGGGTGCGGGATATGACTGAGTCAGATGTCTGCGGTGAAGGCACGAGTTCGAGAAGAGGCATAATGTGTGGAGGATTGTATGGATGTACGACTAGCAAGCGTGATGGATCTTGCATGTTTTGCGCCTGTTGTGAGGCTGGTATGCCGCTTGTGCTACTCCACAATAACGCGTCTTTCGGTGCATGTTGCTCTACGTTTTTCCACAGGTCTTGCTTGACTTGCAGATTCTCTGGGCCGGATTCTTGGATAATGTGTGCGTCCGCAACGGCATGTTGGAATGACGTAGCGAGTCGGATCTTTGCGATGTCACTCGGTGTTTCTTGGTCGGTGAATAATTTTGGGAATTGTTCTAGTATATAGCCGTGGAGGTTTGGTCGCGTGTCGTAGATGGTGAGTTGGCAGGGTGTATCATTTGCAAGGTGGAATGCTGCGAAGGAAAGGCCGATTGTGCCAGCGCCAATTAGTGTGATTTTGACTTCTTCCATGTTTAAGAATCGAGCTGCTCTGATATTGGTAGCGCGAGTTGAGGCTCTGTTGCTTGCTCCATGGACCAGACGTCATGCACAATACATGTTGACCTTACCCGTTCGAGACGCCTCGGATACTACTTCCAACCCCGCCTCCACATCTTATCCCCGCTGCACGCACGGCACGGTTGACTCGACGGCGGCGACGAACGACCCGCATTAGAAAGATGATGCCAAAGGCCTCGTGGAGCTTGGACTTGATGTCTCTGTTTCTCCCCCGCCTTGAATTCCACACTCTGAGCCCTAGAACCTAAGTCTACCATAGGTATAGTTGGACCTCACCCAGACAGTCCAAGATGGTCATCTTCAAGTCGCTTCAGCCGCCAATTGATTGTCCGTCCTCTCCAAGTCCTTCAAATAGCCGCAACTGACGGTGTGTAGTACCCACTGAGCTCGACGCCTGGCATTGGCTGTTCGACTCATCACATTCGCCCATCGACAAGCATCCAGAAAAGGATCTGGCAGGCTTTACAAATGCCTTGACGAAAGAGAGAGTCAACTGGGCTGAAGTCAAGAAACACTCAACCTCCATATCCACCGCCCTCGTCAAGAAATATGGCCTCAAGACTGGTGATACCGTCTCGCTTTTCTCGCAGAACACAATTTGGTATCCAGTAGCAATGTTTGCTGGTCTCCGTGTGGGCGCAAAAATTAGTGGTGCCAGTCCGGCATATAACGCTGAGGAGATGACGTTTGCGCTCAAGACGGCGGATGCGAAGTTCCTGATGACCACACCTGGAAGCATGGAGATTGCAGCTGCAAGTGCGAAAGCAGCTGGACTCCCGCAATCGAACATCTTCCTCCTCGAAGGCGAGCTCCCTGGTTATACGACTGTTCGTGACCTCATCCGTATGGGCGAATCATACGGCGAGTCCGGACAAGCGACTGCGTTCAAGATCCCACCTGGCAAGAAGAGCAAAGATGTCTGCGGCTTCCTGTCGTTTTCGTCAGGAACCACTGGCTTACCCAAAGCTGTGATGATCAGTCATCAGAACGTCATTGCACAGTGTCTTCAGATCGTGCAGATTACGCCACCTGCGCAGAAGAAAGTCATGGCCGTACTACCACTCTTCCACATCACAGGTCTCGTGCACCAGATGCATTTGCCGGTGCTTCGCAATGCAGAAGTCGTAATGTTACCGCAATACTCAATGGAAGGAATGCTGGACATCGTCGTGGAATACAAGCTTTCAGAGCTACTCCTCGTTCCACCCATTCTCATAAGACTGGTCCGCGATCCGATCGTCGACAAGTACGATCTTAGTCATGTTACGCGCTTCTCTTCAGGCGCTGCACCTTTATCTGAAGAGATCATCCAGCAACTACAGAAGAAATTTCCGCAGACTGGCTTCAAGCAGGGCTACGGTATGACCGAAAGTTGCTCCTGTATCACTGCGCATCCGCCCGATAAGTTCGACTACAAGTATGCGCACAGCGGCGGTGCCATAGTCGCATCTACCGAAGTTAAGATCATCAAGGACGACGGCACGGAAGGCGATGTAGGCGAAGATGGCGAAGTCCTAGCACGTGGACCCCAGGTTGTGATGGGCTACCGTACGTAACTTCTACATTCGAATTGCACATCAACAAACACTAATCTCACATATAGTCAACAACGACAAAGCCACCCGCGAAACATTCGATTCCGACGGTTTCCTGCACACTGGAGACCGCGGCGCCATTGACGCCGAAGGCATGATCCACATAACGGACCGCATCAAAGAACTCATCAAAGTAAAAGGCATCGGCGTCGCGCCCGCGGAGCTCGAAGACCTACTCCTCGGGCACCCTAAGGTCGAAGACGTAGCTGTGCTAAGCGTCAAGGACGACTGGAGCGGCGAGGTGCCCAAGGCGTATATTAATTTGAAACCGGGCGTTGAGGAAAGTGCGGCGGTGGCCAGAGAGATTATCGCGTACGTTAAAGAGAAGAAGGTGAAGTACAAGTGGATCAAGGAGGTAGAGTTCATTGGGGAGATTCCGAAGAGTCCGTCGGGGAAGATTTTGAGGAGGGTTTTGAGGGACAAGGAGAAGGCGGGGAGGTTTGGGATGGTGGTCAGGGATGAGGAGCGGGCGAAGTTGTAAATTCCAGCCATGAAGAGTGGAATGATATACAAATTCAAGTCTAGTCTTAGTGATGTGATACATAAACTCTATCTACACAATCAGATACAGACTGGTAATTACACTCGGCCCGATGAAGAGGCCAAACCAGAAAATGACGTTTCCTAGCGTAGATCGACCTCGCATCATCTTCGTCTTCATGAACGCCGCAAGCGGAAGCTGCGTCAGTTGAAACGTAAAGAGGTACCCCCTAACCTTCTTAAACAAGCAAAACATAAGAACCTCATGCACAACCGCGCTGAGCAAAAATGTGAAGAAAGTAGCCTGCATCTTCGACAAGCGGAAGAACGATATCGACGAGTGATACACATGCCGCAGCAGGAAATTATGCACAGGCCGATTCCAATCGCGCGCATACTGGTCAAACGACGTACTATTCCACCACGGGCCATAAAAGCCGCGATCCGCAAAGCGCGTAACCTCCGCGAGGACATTCAGCAGGCACTCCCAGATGACGTACCACGAGAGCAGCTGCTCGAGCAACATGGGAAACAGCATGTCGCTCACGACCCACGGGAACTCTTTCCAGCGCTCATCGAGCGACATGCCCGCGTCCTTGAGGCGTACGGTCTCGACGACAATCGGGTAGAGGTACGCTTGCGAGATGATGATCATGACCCAGATGACGCCGAGTGTGGCTGCGGATTTCTCGGCGACGTACCACCAATTGATGCGTTCTTGGCGCGGGTATTCGAGGTCGTAAACGAGCGTTGGCAGGCACGTCCACTCTATGAAGTTGTACAGGGTGAGATTTCGCGGGTACACGTTGTCTGTGGTCGTGCACTTGCCGCGGAGTTCTTCGTCCAGGATTGTGATCTCGGTGTTGAGGACGCGATGGAAGGCTTGGAATTGCTCGGTATCTAGTGGCTGCCCTTTCTCGATGGCTTGAGCGATTTCTGATGCCTCGCTGGAGAGGCTGGAAGAGTAGCTGGGCCCATGGGTACGTCGCTGTGGAAGCTCGTGAGACGCTGGTTTGTCGCGACCGGTGGCTGCTGCTGTTTCGGTATCGTTTGAAACGCTTGAAGAGTCCTGTCTAGCTTCGATATCGTCAAGTTGTTGGAGCTTGTGTTGGAGAAGATTGCGCCTCTTATACACTCGAGATACTGGTCCCTGTTAGCTGCCATTCTTTGGGGGCGTCTCTTCACTTACAATAGCCATTGTAGAACGAGTAGGCGTGTTGCTTCATGAGTAACACGAATACGTGGAGAACGATAAAGACAGTGTGCGTCCACGGCCACTCTCGCCAAAAAGTAACCCAAATCACAGTCAAAGTGAAAAATGTCTGCCAGAGGGACTGTATGATCCAGCCCGAGCCGTTCCAAGTCAAATAGTCGTGCTCGATCGCCTTGTGCAAGAAGAAGCCAAAGCTCGTCGCTGCGCACATTGAGACGTCCGTTGTAAGCATGACGAATAGATCTCTATCTACCATCAGGTGCAGAATTTCTGCGTCTCCGAAGATTGAGCCCTGAGTTTTATAGTTGCCTGCAGCGATTCTTCCCAGCAGGAGGAACATTGATATCCAGAAAAGGGTGAAAAATCCGTGAAATGGCGATTGCGAGACCGGATTCTGTCTGTCGAATGCTGTGTATTGTCGCTTGAAGACGAGGTCCGCTGGATGACTTTTCTTGAGATCGCCACTGCGCCTATCGGCTTCGCGTCGCATTCCAGCTCGCATTACCTCTCGAAAGTCTGGGTCGTCTGTGGTTACAATGTACTTGGATTCCTTCCCCTTCTCCTCTACCACCACTTGTATGCTTTTGCGGCGGTCTCCATGCTCTTTTGAGGGTTCAACCTCGTCGTCCATGTCCATGCTGCTTCCTTCCGATGGTATTGCTGTCGTACTACTGCTTCGGACGTCTGTAGCACTTCCTCTTGATAACGGCTTCAACCGGCTTCTGTCGTCGATCTCGGATGCATCTGATGTAGGTTCTGGCGTCCAAGTATCTCGGCTGCCGGAGAGACCTTGAAAAGCTTGCGACATCCTTGATTGGCCTTTGGTCAAAGGTGTCAAGTCGGCCTTCGGATTTTCTGGTAGTGCTGCCATATTCTCAAGGTCCACTGCGGAGCCCGGCCCCGTGAGGTATGAAAAGATGCAGACAGGTGGATCGGGCGGTGACGTAGGTCACTCAAATGCGGAACAAAGTCTGCAAAGTATCGCACAAGGCGCTTCTCATGTTGAAGTACTTTGTGACTACGCAGCAGAGATGTATCAAGTCACGCGACTCTAGTTTCCGAACCAGCCGGTAAGCAAGTGGAAAAGGGCCGTGGATCGTGAATGTCGCTTGTCACGGCACCAGGCATCGTGGAAGCCAAGACGCAGGTCCCATCGATCTTGCAGTGGAGACAGCACCAGCCACATTTCCCGCCACTCGAGAAAAGCGCAAGGCTGCATGTCTATGTTACACACGGACCTGAAAATTCACACAATTTCAAGCATAAACCTTCCGCTATTTGAAGCACAATCCTTACTCCATCGGGATGGAGACGCTGACAGCCAACAGCCTCGCTCACCGGTCGCTTTCCTCGTATTCGAGACTGATAAAGGTAGCGTCTCGTGTAGATCCTAGGCGCAATGGTGGCTTTGACAGCGCGCTCACCTCAAGCAGACAAGTGTGACTCTGGTCCATGGTTCTCTTCAGTCTCGCTTCAGCCCTCCGCCCGTGTGACGGTCCCCTGACCATTCAAGGCGTCCCAACTGCGCCCCCATCAACTTGGCAAAAGTTTAGACCAGTTGCAACTCTGTTGTGATTCGGTGGAGAAATGAAGGGCTGCAGCGGTTGACAGGGCTGTGCTCAAATATAGGATGTGACTCTGGATAACTGCGCATTCAGGATCGTGGCTTTGCGCTCATTTCAACCCTATAACATCAGGCTGCGTTCTCTGTGCGTTCTCACAGCCAAAGCTTTAGCAGCCTTGCAAAGTGCACCTCGACTCCACGAACAACATCCCAAAATCTCAATCGACGTTCAACATGGCACCTAGGCGCGGAGGCAGCAGCAGCAGTGGTAGCACCAGCAGTTGCCCCGGTGCTTTCTCGAGCACGCTTGAACAGGTCGCATTTGCCTGCGATGTGTTGTTCCTGGCCGTATTTATTGGCATCACTATTGCTATGTTCATGTACCGCAAGAGGACTTCAGGGCTGGGCAAGAAGCTCCTGTCTCTGCCATACATAGCGGCGGTCCTGTTTTATCTCCTGTAAGAGTCGTCCTGCATCCTAGACAGTGGCGAGAACGGCAACGCTGACGATGCAAAGTGGACAGATGTGCTCTGTGGTGGCCAGCGTTCTCCTTCAGTGCCGTCAAACGGACTTTTACAGTGTTTACTCCTGGAACATCGCCACCACCGTCTTCTACAACCTGAGCTATATCCTCCTCCTATTCGTGGTGGTATACACTCTCAACATGATGCTCCGTCAGCAGCTCGGCCACGTTTCAAAGATTCTGAAGATTGCGCTTCTGGTGATCGTCGTGTTCATGGGCGCCATCACCTGTGTGAGGATTGGCTTGAGGAGCTATTACAATTGGACCTTCATGCAGGGCCTAAACTCGAGCTGGAGCTCCCGTGCCGCACGCGTTCAGTTCATGTTAGCCGTCCAGCGTTTCAGCATGGCATGGGATGCCCTATATCTTCTGAGCGTCCTCGCCGCAGGAGCACTGGCCCTCATGACCATCGTTCAACTACGATCGAGAAGGAGCCCTGCAGGGGTGAGCTGCACCGAAATCTTCTTCCGGGAATCGACTAACAATGGTATAGGACCTCATCGGCTGGGTAATCGCTTTGTTCCTTGCCATGTTATTCTGGATCATATTAATCATCGTTTTCGCGGCCTTCGGCCTTGGATATGTCGACTATTCTATTGAGCTATCTACCACGCTGACCTGTAAGTTCAAACTTGTGATATGCTTGTTAGACTATTACTGACTTCAGATTCACACTTCGTAGACCTGCTCAGCTTTAGCCAAGCCTTGAGCTTCATCTTCATCATCTGCATCGCCAAGCATGCATCTTGGAACACATCGACCGTTGTCGCAGACCCAGTGGGACACCTGGACACATATGCCGGTGTCAAACAACATCAGCAGTATGGCAACAATGGCCACCCCAACGGACAGCCATACTACTATCATGAAGTTCCTGCTACCACGGCGTACAATGGTGGGGTGCATGCAATCAAGCCTTGAGCGTGGGATCGGAGGGATCGAGCATGCCCTAACGGCCTTGAGTATCGGGCTTCGTTGCCAGTTCATCTTGATATAATGTTTTGTCACCAACCGCAACGCAGCTATATACCCTTTCCAATTTTATGACCACTTCAATCAAGACTCGTGTCGAGATGCTTCGGTGTTGTCGACCAGAAGTGACGGTGCTGCACTTTTGCGTGATGAATGTCTGACCCTCATTGTTGCTATGGGATGTGACTTGATTTCCCGTGTGCGAAAGCTCTTGCGCGGATTTCCATTCGAGACAGGACAGAGTCTGGGCTGTACAGACATACCACTGTGGTACTGTAGTAATTAGAACAGCAGATTCGGCCCTACTATGGACCCGTGCTGGCAGCATCAAGATGTGAAATGCGGGGAACGGAGCATGCGAGCCACAGCTGCGGGCGCGGGAGGCCTGGAGCGATCCATGACGTCGTGCCTGCCTAGGCCATCTAGAGTTAGGTCAAACCACGCCGCGCAGTCGATCTTCCGCGGCGACGATTCCGCTGTTCGTCATGAACACCTAGCTGCTAGCTGCGCAACACAAACCTGCATTCGGTAGTGCATTGTGCATGCTATTGCTGCCTGCTACCCCAAACCCCAGTCTCCAAGCTCCTCTTCTTGCACACGACCAACTTTGCCATTGTTGCAGAAGACAGTCCTCTCCTTATATCATGTCTTCGTGTCTTGGCTTCGGCCGCAACGACGATGATCGGCAACCGCTGCTCCCCCAGGTAGCTACAGTACTCTGAAAGATCGCACGCGTCGGCTAACGTCAAGTCCAGTACCGGGATGACACCGTCCTGCAGAGAGAGGTTCACCAGAAGCTCCACTCTTACCAGATGTGGAGAGCCCTGTCGATGGGCTTCATGCCATCAAATGAGCAAACAGTCATCAACCTCCGCAGCTTGCTCTCTGCAGACATTCTGAACCCCGACAATCCGGAACTCAGCGATTCTGGCCGCCTCTTGGTCAAGTTCACAAAGCAATGGCTTCACCAATTCATCGACCTTCTGCAGCATAAAAACAGCGAGGACCAGATCCAGGACTTCGTATGGTACCTTACCAAGGCCAGAATATCCATAGACATTGAAGACATCGCACGTCGTACGACCAAATCGAAGGCAAAGGCGGATGCGACTGCAGGTCTGATATCACGAACCCGCCTTATGGCTCTAGGCTGACATTCAGAAAGCATATCAGAGCCTCCAGACCGTCGGGTCGCTACTCCTCACGAACACCGACTTCCGAATTTTCCTCTCAGATCTCAATACTGTTGGTCGGGAAGTCTTCAAGGACAGCGCCT
>Ga0265780_10002237_pt1 | contig 26546 bp, 49 predicted proteins | sample P1T30metagenome_FD_192432 | JGI IMG/M metagenome (GOLD analysis project Ga0265780, IMG submission 192432) | Plant litter microbial communities from East Loma Ridge, Irvine, California - P1 T30 | ecosystem: Environmental > Terrestrial > Plant litter > Unclassified | place: USA: California...
ATGACGGGGATTGGTTTGTCGTCTTCGATGCGTTCCCCGTGCGCCTGGATTGCGAGCGTGTTGGCGTCGGCCCTGAGCTGCGCCATGAGTGACGCGTTGGCGTACAACGATCCCCCGCTACCCGTGCTGCGGGGCTTCGAGAAGTAGATGCACGGGACGCCGAGTGTGCGGGTGACGGTTCGTGGGGCAGGTTTGTAGACAGTGAAGGTCATGGGGTGGCCTCGGTTCCGGTCAGCGCACGGATGGTCCTGTAGGCCTCGTCCCTTTCCCTCTCTGCCCGGTTGGCTTGTTTACGTTCGGCGGCGTGAGCATGGACGAGTTCGCTCCATTCTTTGAGCAGGTAGTCCCCGTGGCAACCGCTAGCGCCCCACCCAGGAGTGCCCGGTGTATGCCTGATCGTCCCACCGCGACCTTCAGGTGTCTTTATGAGGTCACGTTCGATGCCGTGGATGGTCATAGAGAACGGTTCGAAAGGGGTCGGGATGGTCATGCGTAGTCCTTTACAAGGTTAATGACGAAGTACCGACCCGTGGTCCGGTACAAGCGGTCGCAGGTGTCGAGTGCGAATGCGTATGTGGGTGCGCCTGAGTGGTATGACCCGGTTTTGGCTTCGTGGATTTGCCAGGGCAGCAGGTTCATCGGTGTCGTACCTTTCGGGGTTGTGTGACGTCGCGTGCGTAGAGGGTGTATCCGTAGTCGGCGCAGATGTGGCGTGCGGCGAGTTCGGTGGTCCAGGTGATGCGTGCTGAACCGGTGGGGGCGAAACCGTACTCAGGGGCCGCGATCATGCGGTCATCCCCAGACGCCGCTGCTTTCTAGCCATCGACGCAGCGGACCAAACATCAGTGCAGGGCCGGCATCTGCATCCGTAGTTGCCGTATGCGTTCTCGGTGCCGTGCAAATGAGCGGGGACGAGCTGAGATGCGCGTCGTTCCTTAGCACGCTGCACATCTTTGGCCCACGCGTCGCGGCAGGGTTGGCAACGGCACTTGAGATTGTTGTAACCATTGGTCGTTCCATGCCGGGCATCGCTCGAGTCGTTCCAGAAGTCGGGGCCGCGTGCTTTCACAGGACGGCGCTCCATTCCCGTGTGCGACGCAACGACTCTGTGAGCGTGAACAGCCCCGACCATTCCACGAGACCCTTGTCCACCAGTTCGCTACGACGTGTCCGCAACGACTCAGGCGACGGCATCACATCACCCGTACGCACCGCCTGCTGGTAGTAACGGCGTGCGATCTGATCATCCGCAATAGGGCCGTGCTGGCAGATGATGTCGAGGATGATCGACTGGACACGCGACGGGCACCAGGCGGACTCAAGGGCCTCGAGGGACGTTTCGACGGGGGTTCTGCGGGATCTAGGCACGACGCCGGCTCACGCTCGTCAGTGCTGACTCGAACGCGTGACCGTACGTGTCTGCGAACTTGTGATACCAAGATGGTTTGAGGCAAATAGCGCAGTAATCATGCATGTCTTTCTCCTCTGTGCAGTTGCAATTACGTGGTGCTCGTCGTGGGATAGCTGGCTAGGCGTCTGGGTACCCGGGGTCTGAGGGGAGCTTTCCGAGGTCTCGTAGTGCTGCGTCGTATCCGGCGTAGAAGTGGGCGCTTGCACCCTCTGCAGGGCTGTAGTCGTGCCTGTACTCGAACCAAGACATCTGCTTATCGGTTACTTCGTCGCTCATGTCTTTCTCCTCTTATGTAGTTGCGGTTACGCGAAAGCGCTGGGAAGGTTCGGGCCAATCCCAGTGCTAGTGCCCCCGGAACGACTTGAACGTTCACGATCCCGGGTACGACTCGGGGGCTGGTCGGTTACAGGTGCATAACAAGCGCTTTGTACAAACGGGCCTGTGCATCACGGTTGCCCGTGGAAGCGAGAGCTTTCGCGTCGCGTTCGCTTGTTGGACCCGCAACCCATTGGCGCGTTTCGAGGTTCTTGACCCCCCAATAGATCTCAGCCATATCCCTCTCCTCTGTTGGTTGTCGTGCCCTATTGACGATTCGCACGTCTCGCAGTCGTGGCTGCGTTCGCTTTCGCTAGGGCCACCTCGTCAGCGTTGGGGCGCATGGCCCGCTTACGACGCTCCGTAGAGGTGAAGTAGTTGATGGGGCGTGTGCGACGGGTTGTCCACTAGGGGGTGCCGTGTACGCATCACGCCGGCCCCGTTTCTTCTTCGTCGGGGCCACGCTGTGTAGTTGTGAAAGAGCAAGCGCACGACGTACAAGCCGGATGAGGCGTTCCGAGGGCACAACAAACACCGCCGTGTCATGGGCGGGCTTGTAGACGGTGGGGGCTAGAGGGCTAGCGTCTTTCCGAGGGGAGGGATTCGAGGTAGCGGTCAACCTCTGCGGGGAGGATGAACACTGCTCGTCCCTTGCCGTACCTTGCGGCCAGTTCGCCGTCAGCAATCAGGTTGCGGACGAACTGTTCGCTGCGGTCACCGAGTGCCATTGCGGCTTCCCGGATCGAGTAGGCGTGCCGCTTGACCTCGGGTGTTGCGGTGTCTGTGTTGCTCAAGATGCACCTGCCATGAGGGTTGCGGGGTGAACAGAAAAGAGGCCACCGATACGGCACAGCTCGTCCCATGTGACTTCGGTCAGGTTGACGAAGAAGTCGTGCGGGTTCGAGCCATCCGTGTCGGTGGCCTCTGTGAGAGTGGTGAGCGTGGCCCCGGTTCCGGCCGTGGCAATCACGTTGCTGGTGACTGCGGTGGGGGTTCTTCTCGACGACTTCATGTGGCAAAGCTACTACCCGGATCCGGGTAGCGCAAGCCCGAAACAGCATTTGTTTGTCACTAGTTGTGCTCTTTGGGGCATACAGTGTTCTACGTGGCACAGACATCAGACACTCGGACACCCGCAAACCTTGCCCTCGCAGCTGAACTTCGCGCGGAGGCAGCAGCAGTAGGGATGACCCATAAGCAGCTTGCAGAAGCTGCTGGGATCGCTTACGGCAGCATCGTGAAGACGATGAGTGCGCAGAGGCACACGACGGCAGGGGAGCTTCTGCAGCTCGCCGTCGCACTTAACCTCACCCCGGCACAGTTAGCTGAGCGTGTCGTCACCCGCATGGGTGGCATGCCCGCGCTCGAGGCCAACACTCGTCGCCCATTGTCAGTCGTCACCGATAACGTGACAAATATTCGACCCGACACCACGGGCGAGATCGACGCCTACGCCGGCGACAAAGCTGCGTACCGCGACGAGGAAGCTGACACAGACGAACCGACCTGAACATGACCGAGGGGGCCTGCCATTTACGACCCATACGAGGACGCGGAACAACGAGGTATCCACGTCATCCACCGGAAGATCCGATCCGCGAACGGGTTGTGGTTACCTGATCACAACATGATCGTGATCAGGTCGGGGATGCGGGCGGTACATGACCGGTGTGCGTTGGCGCACGAGCTGGCACATGCAGCGTTGGGGCATCGTGATGATCGGCCTAAGCATGAGATGCAAGCTGACTTCCTGGCAGCGCACAACCTGATCGACCCGGACAAGTGTCGTGAGGCCATCAAGTGGGCACCCGACGTTGGGCGGCTTGCGACCGAGTTGGACGTGTCGACACGGTTGCTGATGGCGTTCCTGCATCACAACAAGATGGCGTCGTGAGAACACAAAAGCGCCCCACCTCGGATGAGGTGGGGCGCTTCTAGTTCTACTGACCCGTAACTTCTTCGACCGGACCGCGTGTCGTGACTACCCTCTGGCGGAGCACTGCAGCATCGGTCAACCCGGCCTCGTCGAGGGCTTGCCGGATAGCGGCGTACTGCTGCCCGTCGTACATGTCGATGGCACCCAGGCCAAGCTCTGGTACGAACGCTGTCCACGTTCCGTCCGTGCCGTGGTCTATCTGCCACTCGACTCGACCATCAGGCAGTCGGAAACCCCACTCGTACCACATTGTCTCTTCGCTCATCGCCTCATCCTTGCTCACAGCCCCAGCCTCCGAAACATCTTCTTCACGGGTCGCCAGACGAGGTGCACGCTTACGCGCAGAATTGGTACGCGGACATTGCAGATCATGCCTACCAAAAGCTGATCGTGAAGGGCGACTGGTGCGCCGCAAATCGGGCACTCGCTCACAGCCCCACCTTCCAACAGTCGCACCCGTATCGCGGCGGGTCGGGTACCGGGATGAGGGATGAGCAGTGCGGGCCATGGGGTGCGTCTGCGAGCATCTGGCGGGCCTGGTCACGTTCAGCGGTCACAGCGGCCATCTCGTCCGCATGACGATGCTTGATCAGCTCAAGCACGGTCCAGAACTGGCCGATCTTGCCGTTGACGTCATGTAGCAAGCGGCCCATTGCTGAGCCTCGAGGCCGGTTGCGACCGTCCACTTCCTCGTACGCTGCAGCCACCATGTTGGCGATTGCCTCGTTCAGCCGCTGCCCCTCCGTGACCAAGCCCTGAACAGTCTTGAAGTCACGGTCGTCTATCGCGGCTCGCCTAGGCGTGGGGGCGGTCATGCGGTGGCCTCGGAGCGGTACGGGTTGTCGCCCCAACTGATATTGCCGAGGGACTCAGGATCGTAGAAAGTTGCGTCTACTCCTTCGTCCCACACCTCTGCCAGTCGCGCTTCTGCCCGGTCGGCCCTGTCGGTTTCGGCAGCGAGGGCGGCGAGAATGGCGCGGAGGTCAGCAGCTTCCTCAGGGATCAACCTCGCTGGCCACGTTTTGACACGTGCGACTACATGATCGAGGTCAAGTCGCACTTCGATGTTGCTCTCGGTAGACTGCACAGCAGCCCCTCTCGTTGTCTACAGCAATGGTGGGGTAAAGCCGCCGCAGACTGCATCTGTTGCGGCTTTCTTCATGCCCCAGGGTACCGCCGGTACGGCACATTTACTACGCTGTTTCGGGTAGTTCTTTCGGTGTCTCTCCCAGCATGAACTGTGCCCCGAACATCTCCATCGCCTGACGGAGACGGGTGACGTCGCGGGATGCGTAGGCGCGGGTCATGGAGACAGTGGAGTGGCCGACGAGCTGAATTATGACCTGTTCGGGAACGCCAGCAGAGTAGAGAAGGTCGACGGCGCTGTGACGCAGGTCGTGGAGGCGCACCTTCTTCTGGATGCCGGACGCTTCGAGTTCTTTGATCCACAACTTCGAGTCGTAATCAGGATCCACGGGTCGGCCTGAGCGGGTGAAGACGAGACCGTACTTACCAGGCGGGTTCATGGCCTGGTGCTTCTCGAGGATGCTCTTGAGCGGTTCAACAAGGGGGATGACGCGCCATCCTGCACGGGACTTGGGTCGTGTCAGGTACAGGCCGCCGTAGAGGTGCCGGAACTCGTAGTCGTTGGGGACAACCGGTTCGCCCAGCTGGCCGTGCGACAGCCGCTGCAACTGCCAGGACAGGTCGATGACGTCGGTCACCCGATCCCATTCGAGGCCGAGCAGTTCACCCCTGCGCGCACCAGTAAGCAGTGCCATTGCCCAGCGCGCCCCATACTGCTCATCGGACTCGACGTGGTGGAGGAGGCGCATCGCTTCGTCGACGTTCAGCGCCTCAAGCTTGGCGACGTTCTTCCGGGGTGCCGCCATCTGCTTGCAAGGGTTCCGGGACATGCGCCCCTCACGTACGGCGGCCTCGAATGCGGACGACATGACCTGATGTGCTTTGAGGGCAGACGAGTGCGCCCCACCGTTTCGGACGATGGAGTCGGTGACGGTGCGGATGCTTGTGGGGGACAGCTTGGCGAGCCGATGGGTGCCAATGTTCGGCATGATGTGCCGGTCGATGATCGACTTGTACCCGCCGGCAGTCTTCGGGCGCACCTCTTTCAGAACAATCTGCGAGTACCAGTAACCAAACCAACGCTCAACAGTCATGTCTGCGGTAGGCAGGTCGCCGCGTTCCTCAAGCTCCCGCTGCAACTCACGCATCCGGGCAACCACGACAGGCTTGTCCTTGTGCCGGATCGTCTTACGGCGGCGCTTCCCATCACGCGGCGGGAGTTCGATGACGGCGTTCCACAGACCGCGGGCGTCCTTGAAGAGGCTGCCTTCTCCTTGCCCTCGGGTCTTAGTTGCCACGGTCGACCGGCTCGAGCTCATTCCGATTGAATCCCTGATCCCGGACTTCGCCAGCGAACAGGACGCGGACTCCGAGTGCCCGGTTCGGCTTCTCCTCGACCACTCGGCCGATACGCCCTGACCACCTGACGCGTACGTACTCGTCTTCGTCGCTCATCGTCTCTTCCTCCGTCTAGTTCTGCGTGTCTGCGTTGCCGTTGGCGAGGTCGACGCTGACCTCTGCTGATCTTCTGTTCGTGCCGTGCATGGTGGTGCGGGTTCCTCTCGGGCTAGGCCTGGGCGATGAGCGCGCGGGCCTTGGCGTACTTGCGAGTGAGGCGAGCGATGGTGGCGTCATCCAAAACGGCGAGGCGTTCTGGATCGGTGTTGTCGGCTATGTCGGCCAGCTTCACTGCGGTGGCGTCCTGTGATTGGCCGATGCGGGAGTAGTAGTCCTCGGGGGAGACTTCCTTGGTCCGAGTCACTGCCTCGACGATGTTGATCACGGACCAATCGACGCCAGCGGCAAATAGGTCGTCCCTGGTTAGGGATGAGTCCTCGATGACGTCGTGCAGCCAACCAGCGGCAACAACGCGCTCTGGCGATTTTGCTTCGACCAGCTTTTGGGCGACTCGGGCGGGGTGCCCGATGTATGCGGCACCGCTCTTGTCGGCCTGGCCGTGGTGAGCGACCCAGGCGATTGCCTTTGCGATCGCAACCTGCTGGTCGCTCATCTTCTTCTCCGGTTCATCGGTGTTCCTCGTGGGGGCGGTTAGGGCTGGTCTGCGAGATAGATGCGCAACCAAGAAGCGACTTCATCAGCCCCAGAACCGACAGCGGCGGAAATGGCTTCGTCAAGCCCGCGGCGGATTGCAGTAGCGTCTTAAATTTCGCGCTTCTGTTCGTCCAGGGATCGGTAGTAGTCCCTTACGTGAGTGTCGCAAAGCCCAGACATCCAGGATGCATTCCGAGCGCCGCACCTTACGCACCGGCGATTATTGGTGGACATCATTCCGTCTGGTTCAGCGGGGCACATAAGGCTTCGATCTGCTGAACGCATGGGGGCTTCGTGGGGGATCAGGGCCACGTCGTGGTCCGGACAGTGCAATGAACCGCGTGCCGCCGTTGCTGTCTGGTCGGTCATCTTCTTCTCCAAAACATGGGTGGTTTGTACTTTCTGTCTGCCAAAGGTGTCGCCATCACCCGGCTAGTCCGTGTTGCTCTGTGGGCGATATGGCCACTCTACTGCTCTATTTGGCAAACGCGCAACACCAGGCCGCATAGTTTCTTCTCACTCGTAATGAGAAGGTCTGGGGTTCGATTCCCCAAAGCGGCTCCCTGAAGCCCCCGATCCCATGCGGATCGGGGCTTTTCTCATCGTAGGGCCAACGTCCGTGAGTGAGCCTGAACTGTAGCCGACCGCCGTTTTACCCCCGTAATGGGGGCGAATCGTGGTGCTCGAGAAGCTGTGTGGGCGTCGCTCCGTAGCTGAGTGCGCCAAATAGAGTAGAAACTGTGCCGATCAGGTGTATGGTTACCCCATGCCAACCAGACTCCCCAAGTCGGATCTCATCCGTCTGAACGTCAACCTCAACCCGGAGACCGCGAAAGCGCTCCGGGACATCGCAGACAATCGCGGCATCAGCTTCACCGAGGCGATCCGTCGTTGCATCAGCGTCTACACGTACGTCGCTGCGGCTAGCACGGACGGCAAGCGTGTGTCGATCATCGACGCCACTGCTGGTACTGAACGAGAGTTGGTGCTGCTGTGACCCCCGCATCCCCCACCCCTGACGCCCCCGACACGCGGAGTGCCGTCGAAGCACTGATCCTCGAGGGCCGGTCCATGCTCGCTGACCACGATGACGACCTGACCGGCTGGGCGCGTCAGGCAATCGCTGCTTTAGCTGCTGAGAGCGAAAGAGCGGACCGAGCAGAAGCAGAGCGTGACAGAGCGCTTTCTTTTGCTCTAACCCAGCTAGCTCGACGAACTGAAGAACTTGCAGCACATGCCACGCGGGCAGACGCGAAGCTGGCATCGCTTGAAAACAGGTCTGGGCTTCTCCACGTGATAGAGGCCACCGCATGACCGCCCCCACGCCTGACCTTGAGAGCGCAATCGCGCACGCAGTTGACCAGGCTCACGAAGACGCCTTAGCTGACGCGCGAGGTCTAGGCAAGGACGATCTGACGCGCCTGGCCCGGCGCATCACTGACGAGTTCGAGGCAGAACTTGCCGTCACCCTCGCCGCCGCAACCGCTGACAGTGATGCGTCGTCCCGGATGCACGAGGAGACACGGGCGCTGCTCGACCAGGCGCTTGGTGAACGTGACCAGGCGCGCGAGACCGTCACCGCAGCCCCGCACGCCCCCCACTGTTCATCCCTCATCCCGGTACCCGACCCGCCGCGATACCCGTGTAATTGCTGGAAAAAGGAAGTCAACTGATGAAGATGCCCACCTCTGTCGTTATCGACGTGGAACTGTCCCTCACGCACCTGGCACCCGCCGGGACTGGTCTGACGCGATGCTGCAACCACCTTGTTTGGAACCTAAAGCGCACCGACCGGCTGACCACCGACGTTGCACTCGTCACCTGCCCTGGCGCATGGCTCAGGGAGGTTGCCTCGTGAGTATCTCCAAAGAGGAACACGTGTGGGTCCATGACGGTGACTTCAGCGAACTGTGCACCCAGCACGGCGAAACCCGCGATATAGACCCCACGATTGGCCTATCCCCGCACGATACGGTCCTAGTCGCCACGTACAACCGGATGGTGCGGAAGAGGGACAAGGCGGTGGCGTTGGCCGGGACGTACCTGCGGACGATTCATGCCGCGCCGCACGGCCACATGTGCGAGGTGGCCATGTCGTACGGCACCAAGTGCTGCTGCTGGAAGGCGGGGCTGTGATGGACGCTGGATCTTGGGTCGCTGGATGCATCAGTGGCTTTGCCGCGGCATCTGTTGTGGCAGCAATGATGTTCGACCGATGGCGCGACAAGCAGGAAGAGAAGAAGCGGAAGGCGGGGCTGTGAGCGAGCAAGCGGGGCATGACTTCCGCGTGACTGCGTACGACGGCGAGGGTGTTGGACTCGAATGTTCGTGCGGGTGGGAGTGGCGGACCGGAGAGCAGGCAGAAGACTTCTTCGTCCTGTCCAACAAGGCGGGTCAGCACATGGCCGACGTGATCGCAAGGAAGAAGGCGGGGCTGTGAGCGAGGTCGCAACCACGTTGCGAGAGATCGCAACAACGCTCGAAAGGCCGGCACACATACAGACACTGCTGTACGCGGCAGACTTGCTTGACGAACGGAAGAAGGTAGACGGATGAGTGACCCGGCCAGCCTCGAGCCTGCCGTGATGGCCGAACTGCAACGGCAGGCAGACGCGGACAGCATGTATGCGCCATGGTTCGACAAGGCGTACGACGTGGCGAACCCGAACCACATCGTCGTGAAGATCGATGGCGACTTGGACGTGACCGCGCTGATTGCTGCGGTCGATGAGGCACGCCGGGAAAGGGCGAACGAATGAGCAAGCATCCGATTCAGGCGCTCGATGACCTGTTCAAGACGACGGGCATGGAGTTCGGCATGATGGCCGAGCAGATGCGCGAGGACAGTGATGCGCTGCTCGCAAAGGCGCGGGAGATATCAGAGAAGAGCTAGCCACGCTGCCGTACCCTGCCTCAATGGCAGTTCAACCCGACAAACGCTCCTACGAACGCCAACTGATCGAGTCGGGCATGAACCTGACCGAGAGGTACCGGGTCGGCGCGTACACGTTGCGAGCGCCGGCACGCATCACCAACCCGCGCACGTACGTCATCGCGTGCGACCGCCCAGGGTTAGAGGGTGGCCTGAGTGTCGACTACGACCTGCACGACGGGTGGACGGTCAGTGATGGGGGTGCGTGGTTCATGTCGCGGGTGGGGGCGCTGGTGTGCCTCGAGTGGTTCGTAAGTCGACAAAAGCTCTAGACTTCGCAAGTGAGCACCGGGGGAAGTAACCACATACCATCGCTCGACGGCATTCGCGCAGTGTCAATTCTGCTTGTGTTCGTCGGACACTCTGAACGGCTACCGGCCTACATCAGGCCCAGCCTTGGTGTCACGATCTTCTTCTTCCTCAGCGGCTACCTCATCACCACGCTGCTCCGCATGGAAGCCGACCGCCGCGGGTCGATCAACATCCGCGACTTCTACCTCCGCCGGATCTTCCGCATCTGGCCCGCCCTGTACCTTGTGATAATCCTCGGGATACTCGTCACAATGGCGGGGATTGTTCCGGGCGACGTGTCTCCTGCTGGAATCACCGCGTCGGGCTTACAGGTCACGAACTACTGGTTGATCTTCGACGGCACCGGCGTCCCCAAGGCCATGCGCGTCCTCTGGTCCCTTGCCGTCGAGGAACACTTCTACCTGTTCTTCCCGGTCATCTACGTCGCCCTGCGGAAGTGGGTACCGAACCGGATGCACCAGGGCCTCATCCTTGCCGCGCTCTGCCTAGTCATCCTCGGGTGGCGCGCATACCTCAGCTACGGCCTCGACGTCGACTACTTCAACCGCATCTACATGGGAACCGACACCCGCGCCGACAGCATCCTCTGGGGCTGCGTCCTCGCGATCGTCGCAAACCCCTTCTTCGACAAGATCCGCGGACACCGCAACCTCTGGGTGTGGGTCGGCATCCCCATCGCCGTCGTAGGGCTCTACATCACGCAGCGCGCCGGCGACTCTTGGCAGCCCATCGTCTTGACCGTGCAGGCGCTTCTCGTGTGGGTCATTCTCACAGCCGTGGTCAGCTTCCCGAAGTCCACCGCGGGCCGCATCCTTAACTGGAGGCCCGTCGCGTTCCTCGGTGTCATGTCCTACTCGTTCTATCTCGTGCACCGGTACTTCATCCTCTGGGCAGACGAGCACCTCGCCGACGTCAACCGGTTCTTGGTCGCGGCCATCACATTCTCCGCTTCCCTGGGAACCGCTTACCTCCTCCACCGATACGTTGAGAAACCGTTCCTCGAGGCCAAGAAGCGGTTGACACAAGCTAAGGCCGGTTGACGGCCGAAACCCCCACACATAGGTGGGGGTTTCGGGTGCGCTGCCTCTCGCGCTCTCACCAGCTTGCACCGGATCCCGGGACTCGAACCCGGACCTCATTGGCTTTCGCCTGCGTGCAGTTTAAACTATAGGAACACGTCGAGCAACCTTGCAGTTCTTCGACTAACCGCAAGGAGGGCACATGGACGCCGAGATCGAAAAATGCCTAGCTTCTCTTCAGCGCCTTGCGGTCCGCTTCGGCAGTCGGGTTGCTATCGAGAACCAGTCCGACCCATCGTCACCACGCTACGCACCGCTCGATGGGTGGTCGTGGACTGCGCCGTTCTATTCGGGCCTGCTGTGGACGGCGTTCGACCGATCCGGGTTGGCAATCTTTCGTGAGCGCGCGGAGTCCATAGAGCCGCAGCTTGCCGCTCTCGTGCAGACGCCGCGGGCCAACCATGATGTTGGCTTCTTTGGCCAGCTCGCGTATCGAAACCCGCAGTATGTAGCGGAGGCCGTTGAGGTCATGGTGTCGCGGTGGGTTCCCGAGAGGCGGGCGTTCAGGTCGTGGGACTGGATGGAGTCGGACAATTCCATTGTGGACTCGCTCATGACCACAAACCTGCTTTGGGGTACTCGGTACGAGGACAAGGCCCTGTTCCACTATCACCGCCTCTCTGAGGACATTGTCCGCCCTGACGGCTCGACGTTCCACGTTCTCAAATACAAGGGCGATCATCTGCGCAAGGGCGACACGCACCAGGGTTTAGCTGCAAATTCGACGTGGGCACGCGGCCAGGCTTGGGCCGTCCATGGCTTCACGACCGCGTACCTTGCCTCCAATGCGTTGTGGCTTCTCGAGGCGGCACGGCGGACTGCCGACTATGCGATTGCACAGATGCCTGCAACGGGTGACTCTGTACCGCGCTGGGACTACGACGCCGGACCTGACGCATTGCCAGATAGTTCCGCTGGCGCGATCCTCGCAGACGGCCTGCGCCTGCTCGGGACAGTCGACGGCGCATATGACACACCCGCGCATCGGTTGCTTACCGACCTCACGAGCGGCTATTCCGTGGCTGCGTCTCCTGAGCATGATGGGCTTCTCGCTCACGGCCATCAGGGGCACAATGGGCCGATCTTCGACGGGTCCATGCCCTACGGCGATTACTACTACCTACGCGCGCTCCTCAATACGCCTGAAGCCGCCTAACTACGGCAGCAAGCAGAACAAGCCCCCGCCACTCGTGAGAGCAGCGGGGGCGTTGTTGCGTGTCAGGACTCGACGACGGACTTGGGCACGGATCCGGCACCGAACTTGGTGAGGAATGCGTTGACGGCAGGGATGGCCATGATGCGCGTCAGAATGCCGAGTACGGCGAGTGCGGCAGCGATGACGCCGTTGACCCACAGGTACACCTCAGCGGGCACGTCGGACGCGTTGAAGGCTTCTGCGAGCGGGGGGAGGCTCACGTTGGCGATGGGGACGAAGACGACCAGAGCGGCCAGCAATGACCGCACCACTCGCTGCGACTTGAACCAAATGTCGGGTACCGGGGCGGCGTCGATGTGACTCATGCGTTGTTCTCCTTCATATGGCTGCGAATGTCCTGGACCTTCGCGTGCGGGTAAGACAGCTCGAGGATCTCTGCTTGCTTGTTGAGCAGTTCCTTAGCCTTCGCGTCGATGTCCTGCTGCAACTTCTCCTGCTCATGTTTGAGCCGGTCACGTTCAGCGGTGATCGAATCGATGAGGTCTTGCTGCGACTGGGCGGAGTGCTGCAAAACGGTGATCGTCTCGGTGAGACGGGTGATGGTGCCTTGTAGTGATGCGATCTGTGCTTCTGCGATGGCGAGCAGTTCGCGGACTGTTTTGACCGCTGACTCTTTCGCGGAGCGTTCCTCTGTGGCCATCGTCTGATAACGGGTCACAAGGTCGTTGTCCTCGTCGGCGGTGTTCTTCCGTTCCGCGATGCGTGCGTTGCGCCGGTTGTTCAGGTAAGCGACGAGGCCCGCAATGGCGGCGGAGAGCACACCGGCGCTGATCAGTGCGGAGACAAATATGCCGATGAACTCGGGCTGCTCTTCGACGGCGGTGGCGATCATGCTTCTTCCTCAGGCAGCGGTGTGGCCTTAGCCTCCCCGACTTGCCTCGACAGGTGTCGGTACCGCTTGAGGAGCCAGAACAGCGGCCATGCGCCGAAGATGATCAGGTGCGACCGTTGCGTTTCGCCCAACGTCACAAGGTCGACGACTGTCTGACCTGCTTGCAGGAGCGTGTACGAGAACGGCCCGGCCATGATCAGCAGGACGCCGTATTTCTCGGTGATGAGGTGGTCGGAGACGAGCACGCCGCGGACTGCCAGGATCACGCCGACGAGTGCGACTAGGCCGAACAAGATGATCGTGCCTCGGAACACGAGGCCGGTGATTGGCGCTGGGGTGAACAGCATGAACCAAATGACCCAGAGTCCCCCCCATAGGTAGACGCCAACGTAGTCGCGGTCTTCGGCTTTGAGATGACGCCATTTGGCAGCTATTCGCTTCATGTGACCCTCCCCAGGGCGCGGTGTTCCTACTTGGAGGGCTTGACGAGTTCGGCAAGCTTGGTGCGCATGTCGCCGACAGCGACCTTGATCTTGTCGACAGCGACCTCCATGCGGGCGGTGCGTCCGTCGATGCGTCCCTGCGCTGTCTTGATCTTGTTCACGGCGTCCAGCACTGCGGACAGTTGCTTCTTCTCGTCGGGGGTCATGTCGTACTCCTCAGGGTCGATGGGGGGGATGGATGCGGCATAGCCGCCGTTGAAGTGCCAGGACTCGGGCGGTGACATGAACGACGGGTCGCCGCCTGTCCACCGGATGCCTCGTTGTGCGCCCCGGGTCACGAGCCATGAATGCTCAGAGACGGTCAGTGCCCGGTTGCTGCCGTCACGGTTGGTGACACCGAAGTCGAGTGCGGATCCGCGGGACTCGTCATGCGTGGACGTGTACGGGGCGGCAGCGAGTGCAGCCCATGGCCCGCCGGCGCGGTACTCCTCGTACTTGCGTCGGAGCAGCAACTGACGTTCACGCGAACGCACACCCTCGTTGACCGACAGAATCGCGCCGCCCGCGAACACGCTCTGCGATTCGTAAATCAGCGAGTTCACCTGTGCCGCCACAACCGAATCGGTCACGTACTGGATGACGCCGCGCTGTGCCCCGTAACTTGAAGGGCCGACTGCGTACTGTGTCACGGTGCCTCCTACGGGGCATGAGGAAGGCCCCCGCCGTAGCAGGGGCCTCCATGTGTTGTGCGTGTTCTACGCGGGTGAGGGGACCGTAGTTGAGCCGATGTACGCGCCACCAACCAGTGACCATGTGGAGCCTGTGGGGGAGGGCCACGACGCCTGCCAAGCAGGCCAAGTGTCACCGAAAGTGATCCCGATGATGCTGGCACCAGACCTATCCCTGAAAGACGCCAAAGACGAACTCAGCACCGGCGACGCGTTCCCGCCAAACGGAGACAGGACCAAGAACGGTGCAGTAGTTGCCTGAACGCCCTTAGCGGCATCCGCATCACCAATCGTGCTACCCGTGCCAATCTCGGTGTAAGTCACGCCGCCATCAAGTGAAAGCCAGCGGCGCAACTTCTTGGCAGCCACATCGAGGCGAATCTTCACGCCAATCAGCTTCCCGCCCCACGTGTTTGCCAACGGCATCGAGGTTGTTGCATAGGCCGTCAGCGAAGTGTTCGTTCCGTAAGCTGTTGACAAGGTGATGTCACCAGCCGCCGTCACGCGCAGGAACCAGCCCTTACCATCGGCGTAACGTCGTGCCAGCTCGTACGGCGCAGGAACGGTGGGGCTGCGCAAGATAACCTCGACCTCGTAACCGTCAGACCGGTTCCATCCGTCGATGTAAGAGGCTTGCGCATACCCACCGTTTGGTATCAGCCCGCTGTACAGGGAAGTGACACCGCCAACACGAGGAAGCAGCGGGTTGCCAATACGAGGACCAGCAAAGTGGCGTGTGCGCATTACTGCGCTCCTTCCGTGACAAAGTGCAAGTTCGTGACAGCGCCGATGTAACCATCGGTCGGGTAAGAAATCACCTCGTTGTAGAGCCACCCCATCGCACCTGCCCAATAGGGGCGGATTGCGGGCCTAAGAGTGCTGGTGTACAAGATGGTTTTCTTCCATGAACCGTCACGCTGCAACTTGTGGGACTCAAGGGTGTAGGTTCCATACGCTTCCCTCGCGATGCACAGTTCAGTCCCGTTGGATTCGAACCGCATACCCATACCGCTCAGGTAGTTGGAATCGACCCGGTTACCGAACCGCTTACCTGCACGCCCAAACGATGTCCGTGTGTACGTGCGATCCGGCTTGAATACCGCAAGGTAGTACGTCCAGTCATCTGGTGAAGCAATCGGACCCTCAGCGTAGAGGAGGGTGTCACGCGTCCCGTAAAACAGGCGTCGCGTCCAGTCATCCGGCACTTCGTCGATTGCGTTAGTGAAATCCGCATACGAACGAGCGGTGCCGAGCTGGCCGACACTGTTGTCGTTAGCGTAAGTGATTGCCCCAGTTTCGACATTCAGGGTGTACCGGTAATAGTGCGGTTTCAGCCTGCGTTCCTTCTCAGGGTTGTAACCCGTCACCATCGGTACGCACTGCTGGCCCAAACTGTTTTTGTAAGACAACCCAATGTGCGTGTAGCACTGCTGACCAGGCGACGAGAAGAACCCTTGGTACGCGCCAGAAGTGATTGTCCGCGCCACAAGGTCGTAGGTGATAGGGATCATGCCCCATGCTTCGACATCACGACGGATGCCGGCATAGACCTCAGCCTGGGTGGTGGTGCTGATCTTCTCCCGCAACACAAGCTGGTTGTACGACACCTGCCCGCCACCAGGAACAATCGTGACCGGATTGCGCGCCAAAGAGTCAACCGAACCGTCAGCATCACCAAGGATGGCCTCGAGGCTGTACGTCTGGTTGTGCTTGTTGTAGACGTATGTCAGAGATCCGTCTGGCAGTGCGAGGATCCCGCCAAGGTTGTGGTCATCGGCGAGGGTTTGCACAATGGCGACACCTCGAATGGGCGCACCAGGGCGTGCTTCCAGGATGTAGTGGACCCCGTCTTTGTCCATGCACGCGACAAGTACACGGTTCCTTGCCTTGTCCTCGTAGACCATGTTCGTCCACCATTCGGTGGTACCGCCATCCCATTTCTGGGACAGTCCGCCGAGCTGAGACGACAGGTAGCTGATAGAAAACTTGCTAAGCAGCATGTCTACCGTGCCGTCATCACCACGAACACGGATCAGCTGCTCACCAGCATCGGTCTGCACCATCCAAGCGTTTGGGCTTGTATCTTCCATTCGGCCCGCTTTGAGGAATGTGTCGGACTCTGTACCGGTCGGAGTGAGCGCGACAGCAGGCGAAGCATCCTGCGGCGCATACCGCGCCACACGGCCTGTCGCCAGCTCACCCGCAACAGCAGCCTTAGCCGCCTGCGCCGGCACATCACTCTGCGCCAAAGACTCGGTGACAAGAGGGGTCACAACAGTCTTGACAGCATCACGGCTCTTAGACGTTGGGTTGCGCACAAAGTCGGCCACCACACTGTCATTGGCTGTTGAAAGTTCAGCTTTCGGAACCCACACCATTAGTTGTCTCGATTCGTATCAGATTGGGCAATGGGCATGATCAGTTGGACTCGTACAGCACAGGCGGAATGACGCCGTTGTCGATCCACCACAGGTAGGGGGTCTCTGTGGGTGGCGGATTAGGGCCAATCCACGTCATGCGGCTTGTCGGCTCGGCGTCGACAAGAGCTGCAAGGTCACCACCCTGCGGCGGGACACGCAGTTTGAACGCCGGATACGCGGCACCAATGAACCCGCCTGTGGGTTCGAACCATTCGATGCGGATCTCATACCAGGTGTCAGGTCGCAGCGTGGTTGTGGTGGCGAGCCGGACAGAGAAGCTGCCGCCGATATCGGGGCGCACCGATATGGCACGGTTGGTGAAAATCTCTGCCCCGTTGACGCTTGACCCGTCGCCGCTTTCGTTCTTCGGCGTGAAGACAACGACCGGTCGGAGGTCGTCGATGGGCGACAGCCCAATGTCAAGTAGTTTGCCTGTGACGTTGGGCATATTGCCTCCTAGGTTGCGCAGACGGTTGTGTTGTGGTGCGGAACCCATACACTCAGGGCATGAACCCTCGGGGACCGATGAAGAAAACAGCACTGGTTGCGCTGGTCGCGGCGTGTGCTTTGGTGACGGCTGGATGCTCGAGCGCGTCGCAGACGACGGCAGCGCCGGCGGAACGCCAGGCGGCAGTCGCCGCCCCTGAAAGCGCACCGGCTACCACCGAGCTGCCCGCTGCAGAAGTGGACATGACCGAGTACCTACGCGCAGTCAGGGCGTCTGTACGGGGCATGGATGCGGCAACTGATACCAAACTGGTCGACGCGGGCAATGCGGCCTGCGATCAGATGGACCAGGGCATCTCTTACGAGGCCGTCCGTGTCGTCGAAACGTCAGATGCTGAAATCGTGGAGGGCTACAACAGCCAAGCCATCGCGAGTCTCGCGTCTCAACTCATCTGCCCCGAACACAGCATCGTTGCCGACTAAACGATCCTGAAAGTTCGGCCGTTTGTGTCGACGAACACGTTCGGCGTTCGACCCGTGATGGTCGGCAAGGCGGGGACATACAAGTTGCCCTCAGTCGTGATGCTCCCCTTGGCAAAGAAGCCGGAGGAAGTGACCACGGTGGGGGCTGTCAACTCGACAGCGGTTGAGGAAACCAACGCCCCGTTACCCGTCTCGCCGCCAGTCGGGTTCAGGATCATCTTGCCCACGGTGACCTTGCCACCGGACAGCACTTTCATGTCACCTGTAAGTGACGTGTTCCCCTTGATCGCGAGGTCGCCGGTGATGTCAATCTTCCCCTTGACGGCCATGTCGCCCTCAAAGGTCGACGTGCCCGTGACAGTCATGTCGCCGGTAATGTCCATCTCCCCGGCGATAGTCAGCGGGCCTGTGATGTTCACCAGACCTTCGATCCGCAGCGGGCCAACAATTGCAGCCTCACCCTCGATTCGCAGGGGGCCGATGAACGTCGAGTTGCCTCGCACAGTCAGTGGCCCCGTGACGGACATGTTGCCGCTGACCGTCGACGTGCCTGTGACATTCAGTGTGCCGGCGACGATCAGCATGCCGTCGACACGCTCAGTGCCATCAATGTACAGGGTGCCCGTCACCCGCTGCGACCCCTGAACTGTCAGCCCCTCCTGAGACGCGATCCGCAGACCGCCCTCCTCCACCGACGAGTAGCCGATGGGGGATGCGGTCTGTGCTCGCCGGATCGCGTCCGTCTGCCGCTTCGTCTGCGACGTGCGCATGTTACGTACAGCCATCACAGACCTTCCAACTCTTGTGTTTCGAGAACAAGGGGGAACTCGTGTGTGCCCCGCATACCAATGAGGTAGTGGTCGATGGTGCGTGTCCCTTCCCACCAGTCGCCCTCGTACCGTTGCCGGATCCGTGACCCGAGACGCAACTGGTCGGCACCAACATCGCCCGTGGTGAGGGTCTTCATCTCCCACTGGACGGTTGGTGCACCGTGGCGTTTAAGTTCCGCGATGCCATGACCGTTCAGCTCGGGGATGTCCTTGACCTCCTTATAAGGCCGCGACGAGTCCAAGAACGGGATCGGCTTCGGACGCACCGGCAGTTGAACCAAGCCCGCCTCACCAACCCGCATGTCCTTCTCAGACCCCTTGCCGATAGTGAAAACACCCGTCAGCATTTCGGTACCATCCGCCTCCGAGGTCACATCGAACAGGCGCGGCTCAGCAACGTTCATCACATAGTCGAACTGCAGACCACCGATACGTGGGTTGCCGATCTTGAGTTCCCATTCGAGCTGACCCGCCCCCACATAGCGGGGATCGAAGTGCACATCAGGTCCGCCGTCACGATCCTCAACCTCAGCGATACCGTTCTCGATGGTCGTGAAATCCCAGTTGAACAGGGTCGTACCACTGTTGCCCGCCTCAGACCCAGCAGGGATACCAAGAGGCACATTCCAGCCGTCGCCGCCGTCAGGGCGCGCCAGGCCGACACGCACCAGCTCCGTGATCACACCGCGCAAGCTCTTGTCACGAACGATCCAATGCCCCTCCTGCAAGCGGGTGCCCACACGGAACGGGAAACGACGGTTGAGCAAAAGCCGCAGCTCTTTATGCCGCACTGAAATGGTGCGCGTCTTGCGGTTCACCTTGTAGCCCTGCAACAGTCCCGCATACACGGGTCGACCATTCCAGCACTGCACCAACGTGTTCGCCCACGGATGCACAAGCTCCAACCACTGCGCCCGATTCAGACCCGAATCGGCCACGACAAGCTCATGCTCACCACTACCGATGTCAGACATGCGTGTCGAGAACGACCCGCCCGTCACCTTCACCTGCTGCCGGCGGATACCCGTCGTCGTCTCATGAATGAAGTACGTCCACATGGAGCAACCCCCTAAATGAACGTGTCATACAAGACAGTCTCGAGAGTCCCCGAACCCGAATCAGGGATCAGACGGTGCGTCTCAAAAATGCGGCCAGGAGGGAACGACCAACCAACACCAGACGTGATCGACGACAACGGAACCTGCCCGTTCTCATAAAGCACACCCGAAAAGTTGTCAATCGTGTGCGGTGTCGACGGGGTAACAGCACGCGCAATCTGCCACGTACTATTCGGACCCTCAATCCGGTACGACGGCATCGTGCCCCGCACAATCAGTGTCGGGTACGCGTTGAAGTTCCCGCGATGATAAATCGACTGCGACTGATTCGGGCCCGTCACCGTCGTCGGCACACGCTCCCCATACTTACGAGGATTCGCGCATCGAATTTGGAACTGGTACCGCGCCAACGACCCCGGCACAATCGTTTGGAACTTCGGCTGACCAAACCGGCGACCGTACACGAACTGTCGTGCGCCTTGGTAGTTGCCGAAGATCTGCTTACGGCCCTGCAGCACCGTGAAAAGTTGATTACGCCAATGCTCTAAACGTTCAGCGCTCCCAGCAATGCACAAGCCCGAGACGGTAATGATCCGCGGCTCGTAGAACTCGGTCGAGTCATACGAACCATCACCGTCATCAAGGTTCACCTCCTCAGTGCGCGTATTCGGGGCATCAGACCATCCCTCGAACCCCTCCGCATCAATGAAGAACCCATCACTACCCTCACCACCCCAAAACACCAGATGGCCGATACGCAGAACATCATCCCTATTGCCGCTCATGCGTCACCCTTCATCGCCCAATCACGGTCAGCAGCAGCAATACGCGCAACCTCAAACGCCGAAACGCCCTCAGGTGCGTTGATGTTCTGCACCAGAGACGAAGAACGGGACACGGAACTGGTTGTGACGCCGCCAGAAGAAGCGCCGCCCATGTACCGGTCAGCCGACCAGACACCGCCGTCAGCGAACGCCTGCAGCCGCTTACCGGTCTCAGCCCAAACCGCCAACGACCGTTCACGCTTCGACGCCGCCAGTGGTATGTACGCCTCGCCGCCAGTCTCAGGCTCAGCCCACACACGCCAAGCACCCGCCGGCGCAATCTGCGCCGTGTGGCTCTCGGCAACCCCACCGTTCGCGTAGTAGTCGACGACACCACCGTCAGCCTGCGTCAAGCCGCCCGTCCAAGAAGACGCGGGGCTGTCGTTCGTCGCACGCACCGAAACACGCACAACACGACCAGAGTTCAGAGAAATCAGATTGTCGATCCCCGCCTGAGCCGCCGCAGTCTCAGCCAGGATCTTTATTTCCTTGGCAGACGGGAGAGCAAACACGCGATCTGCCAGCTTCTGAACTTCATCCTTCGAGTAGCCCGCAGCTACAGCCGCCTCCTCGAAACGCGCCCGCTGATCACGGAGCGTCGCAACATACTTGTCAGTCGCATCCGTCGCGCTCATCGTGGTCTGATCGACAGCAAACTGAGCATCAGCGGCTTCTTGCGCCTTCGCCGCAACCTGCGCCAACTGGTCAGCCTGCCCAGCCCCAGCAAAAGTCGCCTCATCAAGTGTCTGGCTGAACCCCTCGAGCGTGCCGTTGGCTTCCTCGTATGCCTTCTTCTGATCGTCAACGCCAGACTGAATCGCTTCCAGCGACTGCAGGAAGTCTGCGTTCGCTGAAACGGCATCCTGATTCGTCTCGTTGAGATTGTTGACCTGTTCGATAAGTTCGTTGATCATCTCAACCACATCATCGCCAGCAGCAGCCTGCTCGACGTAAGCCGAGGCAGTAGCAATAGCCTGTTCCTCAGCCGTAGCCTGCGCCATCGTGAGGAGGCTCGCGTCAGTCGCCGCCTCGCCCGACTGGGTAGCCTGCTCTGTCAGCGCGTCCTTGTACGCAGGCATCGCATCGAGAAGCTGCATGAGCTGCTCTTTCGACCCATCCGTCTCAGCGGCCAGCTTCGTGAACGCTTCCTGCGCCCCAGGAAGATCGGATTCAGCCAGCGACGCCAGCTCTTCACCAATGTCCTTGAGTGCCTGAATGCCGCCGAAGTACTCACGCCCACCAAAACGAGACAGCCAGTTCTCCTGCTGCTCGTTAGCTGCCGCAAGCAAAGTCGGCAGGTCATTCAACTGAGCATTGACATCAGCCCACGCCGTGACCGCCCGGCCCTGCGAAACCGTGTCAAAGATCTCCGACGCATCCTTGGCCGTAACCAAGCTGTTCGTGACCTCCTCCGACGACGCCTTCAGCGACTCGAGGTAGTCCGAAAGCAGCTTGACACCAACCGTCGCCGCTACGAGGGCGATACCCCACGGCCCGGTCAGGAACCGAGCCGTAGCGGCAAGGGCTGCACCTGACTTGCCAACAGCGTTAGTCATGCCGACAGCAGCAGACCCGACACCGGGGATACTCGAGGACGCCAGGACATCAAGCGCGATTTTGAGTTCGTAGACCTTTGGGATGATGATCAGCACAGCGCCGCCCGCAAGCCCAACAGCGGCAGCAGTCACGCCAAGAGCAAGCCCCGTCTGCTGAACAATCGGCGGAGCATCCGAGAACGCGTCCACAAGGTCAGTGACCGACTGAACAAGGAACCGAAGCGGGCCGTCTGCGCCGGCACCCGTCTTGATCAGCAGCGTGTCGAACGCGCCACCCAACTTTTCGAGGTCGCCAGCCAGATTGTCCTGCTTGATCGCAGCCGTCTCAGCGGCATAACCAGCGTCATCGACATTGCGGGTCCACTGGCTGATGCCGTCCTGCCCGTTCGCATAAAGAACGTTTGCAGCGCGCACAGCATCATTGCCGAATATCTGAGCCAGCGCAGAGTTGCGCTGCTCATCCGTCAAGCCACCAAGAGAGGTCTCGAGCACCCCAGCAATCTCCGAGAACGACTTCATTGTCCCGTTGGCGTTGTATACCTCGATGCCGTACTGCGCCATCGTGTCCGAGGACTTCTTCGAGGGGTTCTGCAACGCCAGAATGGCCGTCTTGAGCGACGTGCCAGCATCCGAACCCAACAGTCCAGCCGCAGCAAAGGCCGACAGCGTTCCCGTGGTCTCCTCAATCGAGAAGCCCGCCTGAGACGCGACAAGGCCTCCCTGATTCAGCGCCTGCGACAGGTCATCAACCGAACCCTGCGCCTTGCCCGCACCAGCAGCAAGCAGGTCAGCAATGTGGGGAACTTCTTCGCCCGAAAGCTTGAACTGAGTCATAGCTGTCGCAGCAATTTCAGCCGCATCCGCAACTGCCAGCTCGCCTGCAGCAGCCAAATCGAGGGCGCCTTGCAACCCACCGCCAAGGATGTCTGCCGTCGCCACACCAGCCTTAGACAGCTCCTCAATCGCCTGCGCAGCCTCAGTAGCCGAGAATGCCGTGACAGCGCCCGCCTCCATCGCCGCGTCACGCAGAAGCGCCATGTTCTCCGACGACTCATGCGTCGCCGCCTGCACCGCAGACATCTGGGCGTCGAACTCCATGAACTTCGACACTGCAAGACCAACACCAGCCGCGGCGACCGCACCGAACGCAGTCATGCCGATACCGATGGTGTTCATCGCCGCATGCTGCTTCTGCAACTGCGCCTCGAGCTTCGCGGACTCCTCAGCCGTCTGCTTCGTCTTCTGCTTCGCCTGCTCAAACCCAGCCAGGTACCCAGCCACCTGAGCCGTCAAAACGACCTTGGTCTCGCGATTTCCTCCGGCCATGAACAATCACCACCGTTCGCGTATTGAGCTGTACATTTGGGGCATGCAAAATCGACGAACAGCGCAGTCCTGGGCCATCGCCGGAGGAGGGCTGGTCGTCATTGGGCTTGTTTGGATCGTCGTCAACGTCAGCCAGCAGACACCGGAGCTTCCCGTATTCGGGATGCTGCTCTTTGGTGCGGGACTCGTCTGCGGACTAGTCGCCCTTGTTGTCGACGGGATCGGGCGGCGGCGCTAGCCGGGCAGACCACATCAGCGACGACAAGTCCTGGTGCGCGTAGTCGGTCTCATACTTTTTCCTCGTCGTCGCCACGGCCTCCGCAGCGAAATCGGTCGTCGCCTCAACGATGAACTTCCCGCGATTGGCAGGATCCAACGCTTGGTCCATCGGCACCCCATGCGGCCCAACGTTCCGCCGGCGTGACGCCAACAGCAGAGACACTTCCTCAACAGGCCAACGCGACTCAGTCCACGAAACCGACTCGCTCACGCGCCCATCAGCGTCCGTGTGACGCGTAAAAGTGCGTGGCGTCCACCCGTACAACTCACGAACGGACACCCCAAGCTCACGGGCTAGCTGGGCTTCTGCCCCAAGCCGCCCTTCGATGCTTTTTTTGCCTCGACAACACGCACCTCAGGGTCGTACTCGTTCAACTGCCAGATCGCCGAATGAATGAGCTTGATGTTGTGACCCGCAAGCTTCTTAAACAGCTCGCCCCACTTCGCATCCTCATACTCGACCTCATCGTCGCCATCCAGAACCCGACCACTGATCGGTGCCGCAATCCGAGACGCAGCCTGGAAGTTGTACCCATACCGCCGATCAATCGCCGACCCCAGACGGGCAGGACTCATCGCCGTAATCTCAGCCCACCGCTCGCCATCAATCCGGTAGAACCGGAGAGGCACATGCTTGCCACCCAACTCGACATCAACGTCAAGATGCGGCACAACTTCCGCAGCAGCAGCCTCAAGGGCCTCATCAAGCAAAGACATTCGTATTCCTCCCACGGAACCCACGGATAGAAGAGTTGGAACCGGCCAGGACGCTCCGTGGGCGTGGTACGCCCTGGCCGGGGTCTAGAACTGGTTAGGCAGACGCGACAATCTCAACGTCGCGATGCACCTTCCCAGTGATGTTCAGTGCCTGCGTACGAGTCAGCTCCTGGTTGGTCACCGGAGCATTCTTGAGCGACACCGACGCCTGGATAGGAATCACGTCAACAAGCTGATCCACAGCAGGGGCAACCTCGTTAGCGACAGCCCACCGCTCCACGATGTAACCCCGCGTGCCCTTAGGCAGCGCCAGGCGCACAACGTCGCCCTCAGTGTTCGTGTACGCGTACGTGATCGACAGGTCATCGACCTCGGTGCCGTCGTACTGCAACTGCGAAGGCAGGGTCAGACGGTTGGCGGTGATCTTGTTGATCGTCACCGTGTGCGCATAACCGTCACCAGTGATCGAGTAAGTCAGCTTCACGACACCGGAAGCAGTCAGCTCCGACACCTTGGGCTTAGACGGATCTGCAATCGTCGGAACGAACAGGACAAGCCCATTACCATCGGACGGAGTGCCATCGGGAACTTCTTCAAGAGCCATCTAGCTCTCCTCCTTCTTGGGGGTTTTGCCCACGGACTTGCTGCCAGAAGCGGACGCTCGAGCAGTGGTCTGGATGACAGCGGGAGACTTCTCAACCGGCGTCTCGTCGATCACCTTGTAGTCGCCAGGGTGCGAAGCAACCCAAGCGGCCGGTGCGAAAAACTCAGCGTCAGGGCCATCAGCCGACTTGACGCGCAGGAAACTAGTCATTGCTGCTCCTTAAATGCAGAAACCCCGCCGAAGCGGGGCGGTGAACAAAGGGGTCAGTAGGGGGTACTCGTCACGTCAAACTCATCAACGCAGTAGTAGAGCGGAGGCGACACATCCGTGTCGTACTGAACAGGCTGAGACGATGCATGACGCACCCGACGACACCTACGACCCTCAACAGTCGGCGTCCAATCGAGCAGCTTCGCGAACACCCGGTCAGCTTCGATCTGCGCCTTGTCCGGAGACTCACTCACCGAATGGATGACAAACGTCTGAGTCGACGCCCACTGCCCGCCCGTGAAACGCTCCTGCGACCGTTGACCCGAGTCGGAGAACACAGTCACGTAACGAGTCGGGCGGTTCGTAACCACGCCCTCGAAGACGCGATCCTTCAACGCAGAATCCTCACGCAGACGCGCAAGGACTGCGTTCTTGACTGCGCGCATACTCATAGGCCCGCCGCCTTCTGTGCGTCCTCGAGAGCCTTCGCCAAACCGTCCACGAAGTCCTCCTGCGTCTCCTGCAACGCTGCACGGCCATAACCGCGCGGCGACGTAGCCAACGAACCAAACTCAGTCACGAAGACCAGCGACCCCTGACCACCAAGACGCGGGGCGATTTCCGCCGTAATCGTGCTGCCGCGGATCGCATAGCCGCCCTTGAGTTCGTAGGCGATTGAGGCCGCGGCTCGGGGGAAGCTCTCCGACGATTGCAACTTGCCTCGCCAAGCGTCTTTGACGTTGCGCGCCGCCACCGTCACGGCTTTGCGGACGAACTCGCCTGCACCCTTGGGTACTTCGCCAAGGTCTGCGGCAAGCTGATCCAGTGCCGAAAAGTCGAAGTCCGGCATCAGGTCGTAACCTCCACCGGGAAACGCCGCGCCGTCGTGTAAGACGACACAAACGGCCCCTTAATACGAGCAGTCACCCCAACAAGTCCAGGGTCTGTGAGCGACGCCGTGATGCGCACCTGCATGTCCTTCCGGACAGCGGTCGACGTGAGAACAGGCAGCTTGAGGACAGCATCTTGCTCGACCAGAAGTTGACCGCCGGCATCAATCTCACCCACCTGCGTATCGCTAGCCTTGAACCGGCAGGCGCCCGTGTATACAGCCGTGAAGACAGGCTCATACTCGCCTGTCTCTTCGTTCAGGACATCGCCCGGAGACAGCGTGCCAACCTCACATGCATCCGTCATCTGCCGTTCCTCGAAGGCGCGGCCCTGATAGATGACCGATTCGGCGCTCACGACGGCACAATCGTGAAAGACGTGCGGCGTCGACGTGGGCCAGCCGGGAGCATGTTCAGCTCTTCTGCTGATACGTACAGCGCACCTGTCGACTGTGCGGAATCACGCGAGTACGAGTAGTCGTCGCCCGATTCCTGATACTTGCCTTCAGGGTTGTTGATGACGCGCATTACCATCGCGCAGAGAACCTGCACCACGGCTA
>Ga0265780_10002238_pt1 | contig 26542 bp, 27 predicted proteins | sample P1T30metagenome_FD_192432 | JGI IMG/M metagenome (GOLD analysis project Ga0265780, IMG submission 192432) | Plant litter microbial communities from East Loma Ridge, Irvine, California - P1 T30 | ecosystem: Environmental > Terrestrial > Plant litter > Unclassified | place: USA: California...
CGCCGACACGGTCCTGGCCGGCGTCGTGCGCGACAAGCTGCGCCTGATCCAGGCGCTCGAAACGGCGCTCGCCGATCCGGACAGCAATGCCGGCACCCACACGCAGGGTGACGACTGGCGTGCCCGCTGGGCGGCACTGGCCCCGGTCGACGGTGGTTACGAGCCGATCCTGCAGAAGCGGTTTGACGCGGCGCTGGCGGCGCTCGAAGGCGATCGCGCTGCGTATGCGCGTAAGCTTCAGGAAAACCGGCCGCGCCTGTTGAACGATCTGCTGCGTCTGGAGATTGCGGCCGGGATCGACAGCGGCGCCGAATTCGCCCGCGACCGCCTGCGCCTGCAGGTCGAGGTGCTGCAAAGCTCCCTCAAGTCGGGCCAGAAGCCGGGCGGAAACACGGCCGAGCTGCGCGCGCTGCTGGCGCTGCCAGCCCTGGCCGACGTGCGCACCGAAACGCGTATCGAGTGCCTGATGCTGCGCCAGCCGAAGGAGGCTTCATGAACAATGTCCGTGTGCAAACGGGCGACTTCGACCTCGGCCTCGAAGTCGCGCGCCTGCGCGAGGGCGACGCCCGGGTCGGCGCTGTCGTCGCGTTCGTCGGCACCGTGCGCGACCTGAATGACGGCGCGCAGGTCGCCGCAATGGAGCTCGAGCACTATCCCGGCATGACCGAGAAAGCGCTCGACGACATCGCGGCCCAGGCCGCCGCGCGCTGGCCCCTGTTCGCCACCCTGGTCATCCACCGCGTGGGGCCGCTGCTGCCGCTTGATCAGATCGTGCTCGTGGCCGTCACCGCCGCGCACCGGGGCGATGCGTTCGCGGCCTGCGAATTCATCATGGATTACCTGAAGACGGAAGCGCCATTCTGGAAGAAGGAAGACACGCCGGACGGCGCGCGCTGGGTCGATGCCCGCGTGACGGACGATACAGCGCGGGCGCGGTGGCAAGCCCGCTGAATTTTCTCGCGGTCGGGCTCGGCGCCGCCATCGGCGCCTGGCTGCGCTGGGGCCTTGGCCTGTGGCTGGGCAGCCTGCACGGCTTTGTCCAGATCGGCACGCTGGCGGCCAACCTGCTCGGTGGCTTTCTGATCGGCTGTGCGCTCGCGTTCTTTGCCGACCAGCCGGGGCTGGCGCCGCACTGGCGCCTGTTCATTATTACCGGCTTCCTCGGTGGCTTGACGACCTTCTCCAGCTTTAGTGGTGAATCGATGACGCTGCTGCAGCGCGGCGACATTGGCTGGGCGCTGGCGCACACGGCGTTGCACCTGATCGGCTCGCTGCTGTGCTGCATGGCCGGTTTCGCCCTTCTGCGTACCCTGCGCGGGTAAAGTCGGCAAAGCAGGGCGGGTTTGCCTGACAACGCACAATTTGCCCGGTTGAAGCATGCTAGAGTTTCCGTCCAGTAAATACTTACGGGGCTCGATCATGCATACCCATTACCGGCCGACCGCGGCCTTCGTCGGCGCCTCCTGGGGCGCGCTCATCATCGGCATGGCGGCCTATCTGATTGGCCTCTGGAACGCCCAGATGCAGCTGAACGAGAAAGGTTATTACCTCGTGCTGCTGCTGTACGGGCTGTTCGCCGCCATTTCACTACAAAAACCATGCATTACTTTCTTAATTTCTGTAAATAAGTCCATATTAAGCAAGGCAAATTCACGGCAAGTAGAATTTTTCTTTAAAATTGTAAATATCAGGCTCCTAAGGCGTTAAAATTTTGTAACTTCAATCCGCCTTGTTTTCAACTCAAACAAGCGCTGCCCGGTTATTCAGACATTAGAGGACGTGTGCGCAGCCAGTGCACGATACAAGTGCGTAACTCTGTCTCTGAGTGTTGTTAAATTGCAACAACCTCGCTGCCGCACCGCATCACATCACTACATCAACTGCGTGTATCCGCATCCCCTTTGGTGGCACGACAATGAGCAAATTTCCTATTTCTCTATCGTCGACTCATCTTATTCTCAATAATTCGTTATACCAAATTGACCGAAACGAATTACACACTATACGTTAACACTTAATAGCAAAGAGTGATTAAGTCGAAAGTCAGCTAAAGATTATTTGACACCGAACGGGGTAGTAGGCAAAGTTACCAGGAAGCCAACGGGTCTGAAGCTGCGCGGGTTCGGAGACGTGTCTAATAAATCTTTGAAAATTTTGCTAACTGGGTCAATTGAAATGCCAAATCCATACGCAATCCGTCATCTGCGATGTGCAAGCGGTGAGCGCATTGTCTTGCTGACCGATGCCACTTCGGGGCTGCCAATAAGCGAGCCCGCGCTATACACTCTGCGAAATCTGAGAACTAAGCACTTAGCGGTTAATACGATGGAAGCACACCTTCGAGCAATAATGCTGTTCCTCCTAGTATCCCGCACGAGAAAAATTGATTTAATCAATCGGTTACGGGAAAGCCGGATTCTCTCGCTTTCTGAAATAGAAAATATCGTGTCGAAATGTCGACTGCAGCTCAAAGACGTTATAGCGGAGTATGAGGGAAGTCTGGAGAAAAAAGTGAGCCCGGCTTTTAGGGAAGACTACCTCCTCAGGAAGTCAAAACCGGATGCTCGAAAAATAGCGTCCTCCTCGCATGACCGAGTGTCCTATATAAGAGATTATATTGATGACCTAGTATCTAGGAAAATGGGCGGCCTTGATATAGATGCGGTTGATTATCTAAAACTGGAAAAACAACGCGAGCGAGTTTATAAGACGTTTACATCCCTCATGCCCGTTCGCAGGCACTCTAAAGGTCGACTTTCGATGACTGAATCGCAACTACATCAAATTTGGGAAATACTAGAGCCGGATAGCACATCCAATCCTTTCTGTGGCTATTTCTCTCGAAAGCGCAATTTTTTGTTGGTGCAGTGGTTTATCTTATTAGGTCTACGGCGCGACGAGCTAAGGGGAGTTAGAATCCAGGACATATGCTGGACTAGCAAAATGGTGAAAATTTTGCGGATGCAAGATAGCCTAACCGACCCGAGAAGAAAAGAGGCACGAGCTAAGACGATTGAGGGCTTGGTTCCGTTAAGCGACGATATGCTTTCACAGACACATGCTTATCTTACAGACCCTAAGCTAAGGCCAGCGCATGCCAATGGAAGCCACGACTTCGTTTTTGTTTCGACGAACGGGGCACCGATATCACCAGGTGCCATTGATTATCTCTTCAAACGGCTTCGCACATCGTCCTCTACACTGCCACCCAATCTCTGCGCACAGCTTTGTCGGACGACAACAAACGATATTCTTTCGCGTGAATTTGACAAGCAGCAGATTTCAAGCACGGACGAAGCCGCAAGAAGGAGGACACTGATGAGATGGTCACCAAATTCAATAATGCCTGATTACTACAACCGCAGAAGAATCGTAGAGAAAGCAAATGAAGCGTCTCTAAGCACTCAGGCTTCCCAGTTTGCAAAAAGGAAGTCCAAATGAAGTCACGCGAGTCCGATAGCAGTGAACGACGCTTCCGTCTATACCCAGAAAAAGTTACGACGTTGAATGGAGCAGTTGTAAATACATTGGGTTCGACCTGGAGCTACTTAGACGGCCACAAAAGCATATATTTCGACTTTACGCGGTTTTGTCGTGTATCAGAATCATTTCTGCAAAGTATTAAAAGAATCATGGTCTGGACTATTCAAAACCGGGCTCCAAGCACTGCAGCGATTACGTTTGAGACCCTTTACTGGTTTGTAGAGGTTGCAACCAAAATATCCGGCAGGATAATGAATGAGATACAGGAAGCCGACATTATTATTCTTGTCAATCAGAAAACGGGGCGCGACAGTAAGCTAGTATTGGGAACTCTTCGACCAGTTTTAAAACGATGGGCAGAGCTTGGGTATCCAGGCGTAAGCACTGGGGCGCATCGATACCTTAGTGAATTTCGTCAAAAACAAGTTACGACAGGTAAGGCCGTGCTAACGATGGACCCAATTTCTGGTCCGTACTCAGACTTTGAACGCGAAACCATATTGGACTCGTTAAGTTTCGGTTATGCCTCCGGAAAAATGACCGAACAGCAATACATTATCGCTTGGCTCGTAGCACTTTTCGGGCAGCGTCCATGTCAATATGCGATGATGAAACTGAAAGACCTAGAGATGGCCGTTGAGGAATCGAACAAAACTCCTTATCTTAATGTGCCCTTGGCGAAGTCAATGCGCGAAGAGCCACGCAGCTCCTTCAATAGAATTAAGTTGACGCCTGAGTTGTATCAAATCCTATCAAAATGGAAAATGCAAGTCACAATGCATTTTGCTGAAATAATTCCAGACGTAGATGAAGCTCCTTTCTTTCCCAGTAGAAGCTTAAGAGCTGCAAAGAATACGGCTCAGTTCGCCTACCATATGAGCGCAGTGACTATTACTGACGAGTTACGCCGTGCTTTCGCAAAGCTCATCATGCTAAGCGAGAGAACGGGGAAGCAAATTGTCATCAACACCTACCGATTTCGGTACACGTTAGGGACGAATTCAATTCGCGAAGGCTATGGCGCCAGTGTAACGGCTGCCAGACTTGGTCACCGAGTAGTAACAAGCGTGAGTCATTACGTTAAGGTTGCACAAGCTTTCGAGTTGCATGACAGAATTGATTTTGCGACCGCAAAATCGTTGGGAACCATCGCTCAAGCTTTCAAGGGTACTCTCATATCAAGCAAGACCGGTAGCAGCAACTCCAGCGAACATATAGTGCATCCTGCGATAGATGAGGCACTGCGGCCGGTAGGGGACTGTAAGTCAAATTCTGCCTGTAACTTCAATAAGCCTATAGCCTGTTATACATGCTTTTTGTTCCGAGCTTGGAAAGATGGGCCACATGGTGAAATGTATAATTTCCTTGTGAATAAGCGAAATTTACTAGTGTCACAAGGATGCGCTGAACAAATAATAACCGTTCATGACAGAACTATCACTGCAGTAGCCCAAGTGGTTGCCGAGTGCGCAAACGAAATAGACAGACTGGCAGGCCAAACTTGAGCTCCAAGATGAAAGCCAGCATGGCATTTTTGCCCGCAGCCGACTGCAGTGCTTATGAAAATATAAAGAGTTTAATAATACATTGCCGAGCTCTAAATCCGTTCGAAGGCACTCATGACTTTGATTCGCTAACGTGGTCATTAGGCATATCCACTAATAGCCGGGCTAGACGCGAGTCCCGAACAATAAGCTTCGTTAAACTGACCTTATCGGGAAGAAAGAGGTCACTTCAACCACTTCACGCCGACTTCTCACCATTTGCGAAAGCGATGGTCACATATTTCCAAATTTCTCAGCCCGTGCTCACTAGTGGTGTCGATATACGGTTAAAGGCGCTTCAGGCATTAGAATGCGCATTACTTAAGTCACAGTACAGTTGTCCAACGGCGCTCCGGGGAGAGACATTCAATTATGCCCTAAGTATACTATCGAAATTAGTCGGGCCAGAATATTTATATCGGGCTGGCCAGACATTAGAGCGTTTCGCTGCGTTCCTGGATAAGAACCGCTTAACCGCGGTTAGATGCAGCTGGAGAAACTTTGCTCCTCCGCCAGAGGGGCATCATAATAAGTTGGGCGAACAGTACGAAGCAGCGAAAAAACGTAAGCTTCCGAAGTCGGAACATCTACAGGCAATTGGTTTAGCGTTTCACGGCGCGCGCAAGCCCTGCGACATAGTTGCGACTTCGGCAGTCGCGCTCCTCCTATGCCAGCCTTCTCGAATCTCGGAAGTAATCTGCCTTACTCTTAACTGTCTAGTCCCTCGTGCAGACGGAAAGGCGGGCGTGCTATTACGATGGTTCCCGTCTAAAGGGGGGACTCCGACCTTAAAGCCCGTCCCAACCACAATGACAGATATTGCTACTGAGGCCGTGGCTAGACTTACTGCTACCTCTCAGCCAGCTCGTAAAATCGCAGAGTTTTATGAAGACAACCCTAAGAAAATCTACCTGGATGATAAACGAGAGAAGCTGCGGCGGAAGAGGTTACTGTCGTGCCGAGAGGCTGGCTACATATTATGGGGTGACTTATTTGATGTGAATCCTGCGACTGGGAAAGCTGCAGATGACATAGAGAAGCTCCGGTCGGTGCTTACTTGGCTAAGGCGTCACGAGGTTCCAATCCCAGTTGGACAAGCTTATTGCCGTAGTCATAAAGCGTCGGCACTCGACATACCCCGCGTTCCATTCACTAATCTACAGCGAGTGATATTGAAGATGCTACCGCAAGATTTTCCGATATTCGATAAATGCAGCAATGTGCGGTATAGCGAAACCATCTTCGTCGTGCGAGCCAATGAGCTTAGTCTACACAGCCGTCCGCTCGCTTGTGTGATAGTACCAGTCCAGCCTCATCACATAGGCAGACACTTATTGCCCAATGCAGAACATGGTACCTCACTATATTCACGGACAGGGGTGCCAAAGGAACTGTACGAGCAGATTAGGCTCACTTCCCATCAAGCAAGGCATTTTTTGGACACGCTAGCGAATTCTGCAAATCTCGACAGCTTCGATATATCTAGTTGGGCCGGTCGGAAAAGCCGCGAGCAGAACACTGTGTACGACCACGTTAGCGCAACTGAACGCGCTGTCGAAATGGGGCCATCCGTTCTAAAGGCTATGGAGGTCGCTGCTCCGCGGTCCACGCTGCAGCAATATGCTCCAGTAAATCGACATGATTTCGACAAGCAATCGATTCGTACCGGGCATGTTACCGACCTCGGCTTCTGTGCGCATGACTTCTCAGTCGCACCGTGCGGCAAGTTCGCGGAACACATAACATGCGACGAACACTTTATTGTTAAAGGAAATGAGCAGCACGAACTGAACCTGCGCACTTCCTTAGCGGAGAACAGGCGGCTAAAAATTATTTCTCAGAGGGAGCTAATGCGGGGAAACCTATCTGCGCGCAGTTGGCTAGAGGCACATGAGAAACGTGTTAGCTTAATACAAGGGCTTATTGCACTTTTAGAGGACCCAAATATAGAAAACGGCACTGTACTTAAACTCTCGCAAGCAGATTTCTACACTCGTATTTCCAAACCTATACCGGCGTTAGACGCTAGATGAGTGTGTCTAAAGTAAGGGTGCTAATAAATAACGAGGTATATATGGAAAATAAATATTCGCGCCCAGCCAACCTCAATGACGGAATTGTCTTTAGAATTGTTGAGGTAATAGATAACTGGGCGAAGCCGCGGTTGACCTGGGGCCTCCTAGTTAGCACTATTCAAGAGGTTGGGCTACCCGGTTACACGCGGCAGACTCTGGAAAAGAATATTCGGATTAAAAATGCGTATCTTTCTATGAAAAGTAATCTTCGCGGGGAAGGACCAAGCACACTGCGAAGTAAGAGCAAAGCAGGGTTAGCGCAGAATGTTACGGGGCTTAAATCTACCATTTCACGACTCGAACTCGAAAATAATATCTTAAAAGAACGATTTTTATGCTGGTTGAGCAATGCAATAGATTTTGGAATGACTGTTGAGATGCTTGAGCAGCCTTTGCCGAGAATTCAGCGTGGGCAAACGGACTGCAAGCCGCTCGCAAACGGGAAAGTGCATGTGATTCACAAAGAGAAGGTACCCCATACCAGACGCGTAAGAAAACCACCTTCGCTATAAGATGCTTGAGACATCATTTCGCTTACCCATTAACTAAATCGTAATAGGGCGACTTTTGGACCTATCGCCCTGTACGTGCCGCGTCAGGAATTCTAAACCGATTCAACGCTATAATAATCGCTTCATTAGTTGCGTAAGAGGTGACTAACAGCACTTCCGCGCAGTATACGATTGCTTCGGTCGTTACTAGCTTGCAGGGCTGCTTTGTAATAGCCATCAGCCATCGACCCAACATCTGAACCTAATAACGGTGCCAAATCGACCTCACTGTAAAATTCATCAAGCTTTTCCCGTGTCTTTGACACGTCCAACAGAACCGCATCTTTGATAAGCGCAATGTAAAGTTCTACAAACAAGGTAAAGAAATCGGCTTTCTTAAATGCCCTTGATTTTCTATCGAGGTTTAGTTTATCAATAAAACGCAAAACTTTAGATACGTCTTTGAAGACAGTCTGCCGCGCTGGGAAGGATTCATTGTAGCGAGCAAGATATTCTTCGAGGTCTTTGTCACGGTTGAAATATCCGCCGAGAATGGTAGCAAGCATGGACGCGCAAAATAACACATCATTCATTCTTTTTCGGTCGGTGGCAGTAAAGACAGGGTAGTTTTCGAAGAATTCTGTAGCGGATATTTCCTCTGCTAGCTCTTTGAATTCCCCACCATACCGAGCGTTATGGATTTCCATCGCATTTAGTCCATAACTCGTTGAATTTATCCTCTGGAAAACTTCCTTAATTTCGTTTATTGCCATATTTCCTAAATCACGGACCACAACTTTGTACTCGAGGAAAGCAACCTGCGCAGCCTCATCCAATTCAATATAGGGCTTAAAACCACGGGGCATTTTTAGGTCAGGCGAGCCTTTGAAGAATTGATACAAAGTAGTGACGCGTTGCTGTCCATCGACTAAAACCTCGGCTCCTTCCCCAGTCTTAGTATCTACCTTTCCCGCAGCTATATATATTTCTGGAAATGGATAGCCTTCGATAACTGTCTTTATAAACTCAACCTTGTCTTTATTGGTCCAGACTAAGCGACGTTGAAAGTCAGGTTGCGGAATAAGTGAGCCGTTGCTTATCGCCGTGAGAAGTACACGTAAGCGGCGGTTTGATGCGGATGTGTCCATTAGTTGATTTCCCCGATACACTGTTCAATGCAGATTTTTTGATATTCTTCTAAAAAAAATGAAGAGTGATAGAGTCCTGCCCGAATTTTATAGGGGCCATATTTTCCACTCGTAGTTAGTTGGTTAAAGAAGTCCCACCACTCTCCTGTGAAATTAAAAAATTGGCTAGATGGCAATTTATCTGGCCTTATCCATCCTTGAGAGAGGTAGCGGAAAAACTTTTCGGATTGTGGCCAGTCTGACTTGCTTTGTTTATACAGAAATGCTTCCTGCCAAACTTGCTCGAAGAGAGATGTGGAGACGACTGCTAAATCTATATCGGAATCTTCACTAAAGAGTTCGAACCGCTTTTCTGGCTTTATACTAAAACCCAGTTTTGCTGAGCCAACCATGATAACATCGTTGAATGGCACTCTGAAATGTTCGCAAATTTCGTTTTTTAGTTGATAGTGTTGTGCGTAATCCAGTAGTTCGGGCTGAGCAGTATATATATATTTTCGTATCAAGTTAATACTTGATAGATTTTTTAAGTCTTCTTTGAACTCGTCAATCATCATCTTTTCACCGACTTACATATAGGTGGGGTTTCTTTAAATTAGGACGAAAAGCGAAAAATTGTCAATCGTACGCAAGACAACGAGCATCTAGTCAACGCCTTCGTAAAGCTTGTACGTAAGGTGTGCCCTTTCGGTTGGTGTCACCTGCTTCACGCCACGTGTTTCAAGACGGTCAAAGGCGTCCATCCTTCTCCCACGTCCGGCTTTTTACTTCGTGCAAACGCCATCAGACCATCTTACTCCCAGGAGATGCATCGCTGCGGCACCTTGTTCGAGTTCGCCATTATCTACTTTTGATATTGCTAGCGCTTTCATCAGCAGTGCGTAGAATTTGTCCACGTCGAAGTATCCCATTGTAGGGGGCTCCACAACTGGCGACGCTTCGAACGTAGCTGTTCGAGAGGTCGCAATTAACCGTGCAGCGAGTGACGCTTACGCTATACATGCGTTGTCATCGTGTCGACACGCGGTTGCTCCCAAACCATGTAGCCACATCGAACGAAATTAGTTCCCAGTCAATAAGAAGAAATTTACACGCTCGATGTGATGGTGAATCTGCCGCTCTTTGTTCTTTCCGAGGCCCGGGAAGTGCGAATCATTATTATTTTGAAGGTAGTCGTTGATTGCACCATTAACTCCGAATTCGGCCACACGACCCTGGTACTGGCTAGCGAACTTTGAAACAGCCTGAAGGAATTTGCCTTCGGTTGTGCCGACGCCAATATCTACGTCATCAGAAACGAAGTGCTGCATCCAAAGATTGCCATCGTTGGAGCACTTGTAGGTGAGGTGCACAGCAACAGCACCTGGGGGCCCTCCGCCCAGCTGGATTTCTGCCCCGGTCACAGTGTAGTCGCCAAATCCGATGCCGAAATGACTGTACAAGCGATGGTGGTCGGTAAAGTGCTCTTGACCAGAGTAGTCAGCATTGCGAGGTTGCTTGTTGAAGTTGTCGGTGACGTGTACTGTTTTGATGTGAGGCAGCAACGCAAGATGAGAGTTCGGCGCTTTCCCTTGCAGGACAATGTGAAATGCGGCGTTTGGTACTTGTGCCAGGGATTTAACGGCCGCGTCGGACAAACTAGAGTTCAGGTAAATAATGGCGACATCTCGGTTCACATATTTTGCCAAGAATGCTTGAGCTTCTGCGTAGGGCACGCCCGGGCGGCACATAAAGCCTGGGATGAGTGCAGGGGAAGCTGCGAAGGACGCGTCCACGACAGTGAGCCATGCTGCAGAGGCCCCACCTTTGAGTTCACCTTGGTACGGGTTGGTGACGATAACAGCTCTTTGCCCGCGCTGTCCGATTTCCGTCATTGCCTTGATGAGTGCGGCAGGTTTCGTAACTACTGGTTCTACGATTGGCACGACGAGGGCAGAGGACAAACAACTCTGACTAGTTCTCCGCAGAGCAAGAAGTTCAGATGCGCGACCATAAACGTAAGGGAAATACATAAGAGCCTCCAAGGTAGTGGGCAACTACCACCGAAGGTGCATACGTTTCTAGGATAATTGTACTGGCTTAGCTAGAAGACCTAAAACCGTAGCACGCTGGCTCCCTGAAAGAGGCGTAGCGTATCCTAAAGCACGTAAAGACGGAGGTAGCTTTGTAACAAAGTCTACATCAGTTTTGTTGGTTGTACGAATCTTTAATGCGTTTACAAAACTCTTATGCACTTGTTCCATCGTAAGCTGACGAAACAGTTCTTTGCAATGCGCTGCTATCAGCCCGTTTGGCATTGGTGGCACTGCCCCGAAGACAGTTTCGATAGCGGTTATATATTCTTCCCGCCGCATGCAACGAAAAATTGTCTCTGTGTCAAGGTTGTCTTTGTTGGAAGTAGCTTCGCGATAAGGGGTTAGCGAGTGCTGATTCGATAGGACAATGAGGCCAACACGTGAGTCGAGCTCACGCTCATAGCGCGACACATCCGCAGGGTGCGTGACAACGTACACCTTATCAAAAGCTTTAAGATAGTCGGCAGTCTGTGACGTCAGGCGTCTCGAGGTATCAAACTCAGTTTTAATTTCGTAGGCGGTGGTAGTGCCGTTTGCGACTACTACATCGGCGATTGACGCGCCGACGCGTAATTCGACTTGGAAGCCAGCAGTACGTGGGCTATGCCGTTTGAAGACTAGTCGTGTGGCGAGTTCGTTCTTGTAGACATACTCGTTCCGATAGCTCGTGGCTAACCGGTCCCAGCCACGCTCGAACAACTCGTCCAACCGGAGAGTTTCAACATCTTGTTCAACCAGGCCGTGTTTGCTAAGAAGCTCGCTGACCTCACGTGTATCGCCCGTGCGCGCAAGTTTTGCGAACATTGGTCGGGTATAAGCTCGTGAGAGCAGCCTTAAAGAGTCAATGGCAGACGTCATGTTGTTGTGCGGAATCGGGAGTGTAGTGAAGGCATTAGCAGCAAAAACCTCTCCCTTTTGAATGAAATAGCGCGACAGTTTAGCAGGATGGAGGTCTTGGGTCAGCTCTGCCCTGCCTTGCTAGCGATGCGAACGCATACACAGGCAAAACCTGACGACTACGCACCAGCTACGCATAGGGGCCGCCGAAAAGGCCGAAGGGGCCTTCCTCGCGGATAACAGTCGACGACCACGGGCCTACGGTCTGCAACGCCACGTGCTTTAATCAGTGCAACAGCTCCTGGTCCGCGTCGACGCGTACACAGATGGCGGCCGCCGTGGTCTCATCCTTATGGGCATGGACGGTTTTGCAGATGCGGCAACCCAGGGAGCCATAGACGCGGCGGTTACGGTCGCGGCCGTTGCACAGCTGATGTCACAGCGCTCTATCGGGTGCGCCCCTAAGAACGCCTTGAGCTCGACCAGCAGCGTGCGAAACTCCGACAGTTCTTGCGTCGGCGCGACCGCGAGCAAAAGCAGTAGTTTGGCCAAGTTCAGGCCCTGGACGGTACCGCCCTCGGTCGACGTCACCACCAGGTCGACTTCGGTGATGGCTTTTTGACTCGGTCAAGCCTGAGCGGGTCCACTGGAGCCAGCATCATGAGCAGCCACTCGCGCGGGCACCTTCGTACTAATTGGCCCGTTGCCGTGCACGAGGAAGCGCGCGGGCGACGACGTCGGTCGAGTCGACCAAGGCTAGCAGGGTTGTGGTTTTTGCAGGAGTCATAAATATTTCCTTATCTTATACCGCCGGAGTGCTGCACCGGTATAGCTTTTAGTGCCACGGCATAGCGGTAGTGATACCAGCGACCAGGTGACTAAAAATATCGAATGCGCCGCCGTCGAGATAGGTATTAGTTTAACGAAACGTTGTATACTTAATTATCTCATAACAGAGTATGACAACTATGAAAAACCTTCGCTGGCTTTGGCTCGTACCCGTCACTGTGGCATTGCTTTGCGCCGCTTACACCTTTCGTAAAGCACCACTACCCTTAACGGTAGCCATCTCGCCATTTTTCGCCATGTTTTGGCTAATCTCGCAGGCAAACCCAGCCAAGCCAAATAGCTGGACAATTCGGTTTTTGAATTGGATTGGGCTTTATCCTCTAATTCAGAGGCTGAATACGCAGACTGCAAGCTGGCACATTCTCGCCCGAGTTGCCCTGGTTATTTTTGCAATCTTGTGGTTCATCTACGTATCCGATTATTGGCCGGTTGGCTGGTCTAGGGAGCCGCTCGTGAAGTGAGCACGAACGCCGGGTGCTGGCCGGTCAGCAGCAGGAACATCTGCCAGGTCGCAAGCAAGATGGCGTAATGGCAGGGCTGCCCGACGTCAGCCTCGTAGCCCTGCCACGATGCTCTGGACGCTCCTGCGCCGGTGAGACGAGCAGCGCGGCGTCAGTTTGCGACAGCTTGCCGCTTTTGGAGGCCAACTTCACCTGCGCGGCGTTGGCTGTTCAACACGCGCGATAATCGGCCCGAACGCGCTCATTTTATCACCCGCCCGCCGGCCGCCTTGATGGCCGTCTTGACGGCTTCGAATTTGGTGTCGTCGCACTCGACCACGAACGACTTCGTGGTTTGCTGCTTACGCCAGCCCTTAATGTAGCCTTCGAACGACGGTTCGTTCTTTTTCCACTTCAGGCCCAGTGCCGCGCCGACACTCACGACAGCGCCATCGGCAATCTTGCCCAGTTCTCAGTTCGGGCCGACTCATTCACCGGCAACCTTAACGGTCTGGTCGTCGTACCAGATGCCACCGTCTGGCCAGAATGCGGCGTTGTAGAAGCCCATGAATTCGGCACCGGTCGTTTTGGTTGCCAATGTGTCTTTCTGTCGGCCGCTCGCCCGGCTGCTGGACCTTCGCCATCTTGATGCCTTGAACAACTAGTCATCGAATGGCGTAGCAAGGCGTCTTCGGGAGCTTCTCTTCTGTTTTTATGCTGAAACTGTCGCTTCTTCGAAATTGAACTGCACTTGATACGTCATCAAACGCAGTCCGGGAATTGCTTTCGCCGCCCAACGCACGGGCTGCGGAAAGCCGCTGGCGACAAGAATCGCACGCGGCGCGGCACCTTCCTTCTCGCTGTACCAGCCGACGTAACGAGCTATCTGGCCAATCGATGAATCCTTGGCCTCGCCGGCCTTCAACTCGATTATGACTGTCTGGCCATCATGACTCTTTGCAAGCAAGTCTAGGATGCCGACTTCGCTGCGCACCTGCCGCGACACCAACGTCAGGCCTGGCTCTAGTGAGTCGAGATGGCTGACGATTTGGTCCTCAAGGTCGCGTTCGAGGCTCAAGCTGCTTTCAACGTACTCAGTCAGCTCCCGTGACGTCGATTCTTCGACCACATCAGCGGCCATTTCGCTTGGCTCAAGACTCGAATCGAGCGTGAACACGACCCGCTTGCCCTTGACGTCGAGCGACGCACGTCGACCTGCATCCAGCCAAGACTTTGCCCATGGCCGACTTTCTTCTTTGTTTATCCACATCGATGCGTACTTCTTTGCTGAGTCGGCCAAGCCGCCAACGACGATGTTGTCTAGTTCATCAAATGACAGCGCAACTTGCGCTGCTTGGCTGGATGACAGATACGAGGTGAGCGGAGCGTAATCAGTGTAGCGGGACATTGGAGCCTTTCTGCTTTTATAAAAGTTGTACAACGTGCCTGGCGCATTGTGTGCACGCCGGAGCAGCCAGCTTAGTCAGTATTTCTCGTGGTTCATCAAGCTACGCAGATGACGCGCTTCGCCTGCGTAGCTTTTTGCACGCCGCACGTCGTCTTCCATGGCCTCGATATCAGCCTGCGTTTCGGGCTTTTCGAAGACCTTCTCGATGGTATGCACCAAGCACCACAACGACCATGCTGCAATCAGCACAAGGTCCTGCATGGGCTCATCAATGTATGCGTCACCCACCGCCTTTTTCCTGCCGGTTGCGCCGTGCCAGTGAGGGTTCTTCATAAACGACGGTACGTGCTCACGCCCAAAGGACAATATGTAGCCGTGAACCAGACTGTTCCTGTACTCGTTCAGGTCCTCGGCCGCTTGGGCAGCGACCTTGAGGATGGCATTGCACTTCGCGGAGAGCTTCGCGTTGCCGTCGCCCAGCATCTTGAACTGGGCCTCCGTATTCATCTTCTCTGTAAAGGGCCGCGTGCCCTCAATGCTGGTCTCGCTCAACGTCCACAGTGCACGCTCCAAAGTGGTCTCAAACATGCCATAGGCGACGATGAACGAGCCAATGAGCATGAGGTGATTTGGCTTAAGCCCAAGCATCATCAGCCGAGACTGGATGTCCAGCGATTTGGCCGGGTAGTTGTACGGCTGGTAAGTCATCGCTGCTCCCGTTCATTGTGGCCCAGGGTCTGCTTCTTCATCTGCTCCAGCACGTCGGCGGCGTTGGCTTCGGCGGTGGCCTAGCCGTGCGGAGCCCAGTGTCTCGCGCCCCTAAGTCTGCCACATTCTCCCGCATAGGAAACTTGCGATATATTGTAAGCAATGGGGCGTTAAACGGCCCCGACACGCGGCGCTTTGTGTTTACCGAAGCCGCGGCGTCGAAGCTTCGTTTGCCGCACTGGGAATTCCCACAAAAGTGCCTTCTCAAAATTTTAACTTATCTGACATCGCGTGTCAGGTCAAATCTAGGTTATTACAATTTAGATAGCTTTATCATATCGTTATCGATATGGATTTCATTTCGTATGAAGTCAATCCTCAATGCTCGGTTAATACGCTCACGCGCGAGGGCACTGAAGCTAGTTCCGATAATTCGGCAGACCCGACGGGTCAACTCCTCCACATTCAGTTCATCTACGCTTTCCAAAACGTAAAGCGCGACATTGCCGAGTTCTTCTACGCACACTTCCTGCACCTTACGTCTTGAGCTAGGGTAGAAGCATGAACCCCGAAAGTGATACGTCTTGGGGCCAATACGTGCCTCATGCCAAACGAAATCTTCTTCAGCACCATTCGCGCTGATGGAATCAGAAAACAAGCTACTAAGCCGGGCTTTAACTTTTTGGTCAAATCTGCCTAGTCCCCATGCTTTGGCAAGCCGCTTCATTACAACAGACTTTAAAATTGGACCCTCACCGTCAATAATTATGGCAAGCTGGTCACTTAGCTCATCATCAGATTCGGGAAGAAAGAAATCGCGCGCATAACCACCTGTTGGAATAATAGGGCTATAAATTTGATATTCATGCTCTTCCAAGCTATGCTCCATTTTTCGTTTTCTGCATGTTTAAGTAAGCTTCCCTGACTTGATTAAGACCAATCGGCGCCTAGCGCCTCCGCCTGTTTCAACACCAGCTCTATCGCCAGCTCCTGCTGGTCCGGGGGATACTTGTACTTTCGCAGAACTCGCTTCACCATGAGGCGCAGAGTAGCTCGGACGCTCTCCCGAGCCGACCAGTCCACGGTAATGTTCTTCCGGAGATTCTCAGTGAGTTCGTGCGCAATCTTCTTTAGTGTCTCATCGGTCAGCTCGCGAACGGCGGATTCGTTCGTCGCTAGTGCATCGTAAAACTTGACTTCATCGTCCGATAGGCCAAGTTGCTCCCCGCGGCTTGCGGCATCGCGAAACTTCTTTGCCATCTCTACCAGCTCTTGCATGACCTGAGCCGTTTCAATCGAACGGTTCTGGTAGCGGGTCACGACATTGGATAGGAGTTCGGAGAACTTCTTCTCTTGAACCAAATTGCTGGCAAAGCGGCTCTTGATTTCGCCCTCCAAGAGGCGTTCCAGCAGCTCTACTGCCAGATTCTTCTCCGGCAAATTCTTGACCTGCGCTAGAAACTCGTCGGACAACAGGCCTATATTCGGCTTTTCCAGCCCAACCGCATCAAAAATGTCGACAACACTTTCTGACACAACGGCAGAGTTGATGATTTGCCGGATAGCGTGCTCCCGTTGCTCATCTGTCTTCTTCTGTGCAGTGAGGTCTTTCTTGGTTAGGATGACTTTCACGCCCTGTAGGAACGCGACTTCCTCACGTACTTCTTTGGCCTCATCCAAGGTGCAGCACAAGGTGAATGCTTTACTCATTGCTAAAGCGATGTCGGCAAAGCGCTTCTTGCCATCCTTGATGCCGAGCACATGGTTAGCGGCCCCCGCTAACGCCTTATGCCCAGCCGTCAGGAAGTCGCTGTAGTCGAAGCCATGCAGCATTCCCCTGAGGACATCCATCTTCTCCATCAGCACACTGTAGGCCTCGCGGGTATCCACGGTTGGCTTCCCGCGGCCGCTCGACTGCGTGTACTCCTTCATCGCGGCCTTCAATTCGTTGCCGATGCCGATATAGTCGACAACAAGGCCACCTTGCTTATCCTTGAACACCCGATTCACGCGGGCAATGGCCTGCATCAGGTTATGGCCCTTCATTGGCTTATCTACATACAGGGTGTGGACGCAAGGGGCATCGAAGCCGGTGAGCCACATATCCCGGACGATGACCAATCGCAGCGGGTCCGCCGGGTCTTTGAATCGCTTCTCAAGGCGCTTCTTTACTTGGCCGTTGTAGATGTGTGGGCGCAGCAAGGCTTTGTCGCTTGCCGAGCCGGTCATGACAATCTTGATGGCGCCCTTTTCAGGGTCCTTGTCATGCCACTCAGGACGAAGCTTCACAATCTCGTCGTACAGATGCACGCAGATGTCCCGGCTCATTGCCACCACCATGGCTTTACCTGACTGGGCTTTACTACGCTCTTCAAAGTGTGCAACTAAATCAGCTGCCACGCTGGCGACCCGAGGCCCTGCTCCGACGACCTTCTCGAGAGCAGCCCAGCGACTTTTCAGCTTGGACTGCGTGCTTTCCTCTTCGTCTTCTGCCAGCTCGTCGACTTCGTCGTCAATGTGCGGCAGCTCGTCCTCTTTCAGCTTTAGCTTAGCCAGGCGCGATTCGTAGTAAATAGCTACTGTGGCGCCATCTTCCTTCGCCTGCTGCATGTCGTAGACCGAGATGTAGTCGCCAAACACTGCCCGGGTATCACGGTCTTCACTACTGACAGGGGTGCCGGTGAACGCCACAAACGTGGCATTCGGGAGCGCGTCGCGCAGGTGCTGAGCGTAGCCAACCTGGTACGTTTCTTGGCCTGGTTTACCCTTAAGCTTTGCCTCGAATCCGTATTGAGTTCGATGCGCTTCATCGGCAATCACTATGATGTTGTGTCTGTCAGAAAGCACGGGGAATGTGTCCTCGTCCTCGCCTGGCATGAACTTCTGGATTGTGGCAAACACGATGCCGCCTGACGGACGATTCGCCAGTTTGGCGCGAAGGTCTTGGCGGGTGCTGACTTGTACCGGCTGCTCGCGCAAAAGGTCCTGAGCCAAGCTAAACACCCCAAAGAGCTGGCCATCCAGGTCGTTGCGGTCCGTGATGACAACAATGGTCGGATTTTCCAGCATTGGCTCTTGCATGACACGAGCCGCAAAGCAGGTCATGGTAATGCTCTTGCCGCTTCCCTGCGTATGCCAAACGACACCGCCCTTACGGGAACCGCCGGGCTGCGAGGCGGCTACAACATGGCCGATTGCGGAGCGCACCGCGTGAAACTGGTGGTAGCCTGCAATCTTCTTTACGAGGCGGCCGTCGTCTTCGAACAGCACGAAGTAGCGCAGATAGTCCAGAAGGTACGCGGGCGCCAGCACGCCGCGCACTAACGTCTGCAGTTCATTAAACTCACCTAGCGGGTCTAACGTCACACCATCAATGGTGCGCCATGCCATAAAACGCTCACTATTGGACGATAAGGACCCTAAGCGAGCTTCGGTTCCGTCTGAGATGACCAGCACTTCGTTGTACTGGAACACATCGTGAATTTGCTCTTTGTACGTCTGAATCTGGTCGTAAGCCTTCCAAATGTCAGCCTTTTGGTCAGCAGGATTCTTCAGCTCAATGAGTACCAAAGGAAGACCGTTAACGAACAAGACGATGTCAGGGCGACGGGTATGGTGGGGGCCCTTGATAGAAAACTGATTCACCGCCAGCCACTCGTTGCGCTCAGGGTTCGTCCAGTCAATCAATCGTACGAAGTCGCCCCGTGTTTCGCCGTCCTGTTGATACTGGACTGGCACGCCACCCAGCAGAAGCTTGTGGAAATGCCGATTGGCCGGCAACAACGATAGAATACTCAAATCGAGCACCTGCTTCATCGCGTCTTCCCGAGCATTAACGGGAATGCTCGGATTGAGCTTCTGAATCGCTTCGCGTAGACGATAGGCCAACTGAACCTGTTGATAGCTAGTACGCTCCGGCTGGGGGCCGTCATGAGCGATATCGGGCCCGTACAGATGGGTGTAGCCGATATCTTGCAGCCAAGATAAGGCTTCATGCTCCAGTTGGTCTTCGGTCATCATGAGGCTCTAAGCAGCGATAAGTTCAATTTGGTTTTCTACATCAGAAGGGCGCAATTGGCCCGAAATCAAGCGAGGCAGCAGCGTGTCGCGGAGCTTACTAAGGTCCTGAATTTGAGTTAGATGGGCTCGTTCAATCAGTGGGCGTACCATATCCACAAACAAATCAAGTATGTCTTCTGATGGGACTACAACTAATTCATTCTCAAAAAAGTGAGCGGTTTGAAAATTTGCAATACCGGTGCTTTGGTTCTGATATTCCCAAGTTTTTCCTTGAGAGTAAATGTAGGTCAAATGCTGGCTGAGAACTACACCAATGGCTTTACTAGACGGTCGTAGCAAACGACAGAAGCTGGCAGGCTCAACAGGGCAATCAAACTGCCCCAGCAGCTCACTAGTCAAATAAAGTGCACGACCAGTTGGCTGGTCTTTACTTCCTCCAGAGACTTCCAGAACTATGTCACCATCTTTAAGTTTCCGAGTTGCCAGTTTTTTCTCCGATGTGTAACGAATAGGGACGCGACTATTTGCACCCGCCCGCAAGTCCGGAATATCGGTGCCACGGATGATCGCGACGCGAGTATCATTCTTTTCGTCAGGGTCATCACTACCCCAATCCCCACCGATGGTATGGCAAACCAACTGACCATAAGGCACCCGGCTCCATCCCCTCGGCACCAGCCCCAGCTCCGACTCCTCGAACTCATCTGGAAACAATGCCGCTGTGGCCTTATCCATGCCTTCAGGAGCTCGGCCTTCCATTTTGGCGCGCACCGGGTCAAAATCGACAAACCACGATTTGAACAGCGCTTGGGCAATGGCTTCAAGTGTAGCGTTGGTCTCCTGCAAGGAAGCGATGCGGTCGTCTAAAGATTGAAGCACGTCGGCAATATCCGTCTGCACTTCAATTTGCGGAATACATACGTGAAATGCTTTAGCTTCTGGGAAATAGATGGTTTGGTGTGTAGTCCCGCTTGAAAAGCGGGACATACTATCGTTCTCGCTTAGCAGGATATACTTCAAGAACCGATAATCTATCGCCTCAGAACATACCCAGTTAACAAAATCCTGGCTTGTCGCCATCGGCCGCCCCATCACGACCACATAGCCTATTGAAGCCGTTCTTGATAGGCATACAGTGTTTGTCGGTAATACGCGTGCCGATGAATTCTGAATACCCAAACTATTGGTATGCTGTTGAGTATCGAAAATTGTTCGTCCGTGATTGCTGGTGGCATCTCGAATACCAATCCAAGGTACATCCCCATCCCAATATTCTGGGTGCTTTCGACTTGGGGTGTGTCCCGTCTCTAAACGTGCGATTTCTGAAAGCGGCACCCAAGCCCATCCTCTTGGTGGCGCTGTTTTTGGCATTACTACAGATAACGAGTATTTGCCTGGAATCACCCCATTTGAGGCTGCCCTACCGCCGGTCTTAGTAAGCAACTTTTCTGAAGACTTAGAATTCATATCCCAGCCCCCCTAGCTTCTGACGAATCAACTGGTCCAGTTCTGCACCCTTGGCCATCTGTTCGCCCAGCTTTTCAGTGAGCTGTTGCATTTTGTTGGAGAAGTCCTCGTCGTTATCCTCGGTTTCTTCTGCGCCTACATAGCGGCCCGGCGTAAGGGCGTACTCGTGCTCAGCAATTTCTGTTAACTTGATGCTGCGGCAGAAGCCGGCGACATCTCGGTACTCGCCGGCGTTCGGCTCACCGCGCCAAGCACCCACAACGCTCGCAATACGCTCAATCACTTTGTCTGCTAGTTCGGCCTGCACACGACTAATCATGGTCGCCTGTTTGCGAGCATCGATGAAGAGTACCTCGCCCTTACGGTGAGTCTTCTGCTTGACCAGGAACCACAAGCAGGCCGGAATCTGGGTATTGAAGAATAGCTGCCCCGGCAGAGCTACCATCACTTCTACAACATCCGCCTCGACCATTGCGGCACGAATGACGCCTTCATTATTTTGGGTGGAGCTCATAGAGCCATTGGCCAGCACGATACCCGCGCGGCCGGTTGGCTTTAAGTGATAGAGCATGTGCTGCAACCAAGCGTAGTTGGCGTTACCTTTTGGCGGGTCCCCGTATACCCAGCGAGGGTCACCAGTCAGGCTACCGTGCCACCAGTCGCTAATGTTGAACGGGGGATTAGCCAGAATGAAGTCCGCCCGTAGGTCTGGGTGCTGATTACGTGTGAATGTATCTGCTGGCTCTCTACCAAGATTGAAGTCAATCCCGCGGATGGCCAAGTTCATTGCAGCCAAGCGCCAAGTCGTAGGATTGGCCTCCTGCCCGTAAATAGACACGTCACCTAGCTTTCCGCCGTGAGCCTCGATGAATTTTTCGGACTGCACGAACATGCCGCCCGACCCGCAGCACGGGTCGTAGACCTTGCCGCTGTGCGGATTGAGGATGGCAACCAGGGTCTTCACGATACTTGCGGGTGTGTAGAACTGCCCGCCGCGTTTGCCCTCGGCGCTTGCAAACATGCCGAGGAAGTACTCGTAGACCTGACCCAGGATGTCGCGAGCAACGCTAGGGTTGTCGCCAAAACCGATGGTGGAAATCAAATCGACTAGCTCGCCGAGCTTACCGTCCGGAAGCTGCGCGCGTGCATAGCGCTTGTCCAGTATCCCTTTGAGCCTGGGGTTTTCCGATTCTATCAAGGTCAGCGCTTCGTCAATGCGCTTGCCGATGTCTACCTGCTTAGCTGCCGAGCGCAACGCCTCCCATCGTGCTGCTTCGGGCACCCAGAACACGTTGGCCGCTTTGTAGTAGTCGCGGTCTTCCAGTTCCTCTGCAACCAGCTCGGCATCGGAGTCATGCAAGAAGTACTCATCAGACTCGTCGGCAAACCGCTTCGTCAGCTCGACGCGACGTGCGTCGAAGGTGTCGGAGATGTACTTCACAAAAATGAGGCCGAGGACGAGGTGCTTATACTCGGCCGCGTCCATGTTCGCGCGGAGCTTGTCGGCGGCCGCCCATAGTGTTTTCTTAATATCGTCAAGCATCAGGAATCCGTTAGTGCGCTGGAAAATCCATATTATGACCAGTTTTTGCGTTCTCTTCGGAAATTATGGTTACGGCAACACGACTGTCGTTTTCGCGCGAAGTTACGCATGAGCTATCCTAAGCTCGTCAAAATTTGCTGACGAACCTGTGCCCCGAGCAGATGACATGGAGAGGTCACACACGGTTGTTGGCGACGTCATGTCGGTCGTCCGGAGCTATACATCTACCCGACAGACATTTCCAACTCTATGCCAGACCTTGAGCAAGAACGATAGCCTACGACGCCCTTCGAAAAGCGGCTTACCATGAAGCCGGCCACAAAATCATCTATGAACTCTTCGGCGGCGCCGGCGACGCGTTCGTCTGGAAGAACAAAAGTGGAAATCCCGATGAAGTGGCCTGGTTGGGGCAATTTCGGCCCCGTACTTGTGCGGAGCAACTGCATGAAATATGGGCCCGCGATGGGCTTGATGACCCTACGCTCCCTTCGAACTGGCGTGCGATGTACGGAATGGCAGGTGTCGTCGCCGAGCAAATTCTGCGCGGCGAGACTGAGGCTGAATTTATCGCTGGGAACCCGTATTTAAGAATATGTTGCGACGAGATGTCGGCCAGTGATTTGGCCTTAACTGGCGTCACCGATATAGACGATTTCGATTTCGATTTCGATTTCGAAGTCGACATCGAAGGTGTCGAGCAGTGCGCGCAGCATCTTCGTGAACATTGGCCACAAGTGACGCAACAGGCGGAGTACCTCATTGCTAACGTGTTTACAGGGACTCGTGCAGTGGCCAACGTCTAAAGTCTGACCACGACGGACATGCATGCACGCTACGCTGACCGGCAGCGTTTAGAACAGGCAAACTTAAGCCTGTTCTGCTGTTTAGCCAGCGGGAAGAGAATTTCTCGTGGGCCGGACAATACTTGTCTCCGTTAACCTTCGCATTAAGCGGGTCGTTCCACATGGTGAGAAAGTATCAAAGCCCTTGATACTTCATGATACTCGCTGGCATGCGCCTATGTCAGCTAGCGCCGAAAGAGGTGCGCTTCTCGAGGTAAGAGGTTGCCTCACTACCAAGCTCTAGGAGTCTGCGCGGCAGAAGGAACGAGAACTTACGCTGAAAAATCGACCTCTTAGTACGCTCTAGGAGCGATTTTCTCGAGGTGGGCAAGGGGGCGGGGCCCCTGAAAACGTATGTTCTATGTCACCTGGCTTTTGCCGCGCAGACTCCCAGGCGCCTCGCACCATGTCTTCAATCGTTGTCGCCGGCTTGGCGCGGTGTCATCTCAGCGAAGCGGCCTTCGCGCATCAGTCTGCGAATGTCATCTGCCGTGCGAGGCGGAGTGTGCTTCAGCTGGGACGCTGAAAACACACGTTTGCTACTGGCAGGCGCTCTAGGCTTACAACCCATATCCTGGTCTGGATGTGGTACAGGAGTATCATCTTTAGATTTCATTCAAGCTCCTTTGCGGAATTCTTGGTTTCGGCTCTTTGCACTGTTCAGGTAACGTGCCACTCTTAATGTGCACAGTATCAGTTCGGAATTGGCTGGCGTGGGAGCTGAGGGGTTGCGCAGTAGCCTTTACCTGGTTAGCAAGAAACGACCGCATCAAAGTAGGTGGCAGAAGCATTTCCTTGGGTGTTTTTATCGCTCAAGTGAAATGTCACCACATACTGCTACTTGACGCTGCAGCTGCCTACATGCGTCCTTCAGCCTTTTCTTAGTGAATCCGAACCCGCTCCTGCACAGGATAACGTGTCCGTCTAATGCGAGGGGAGAGCGTGCCAGACCGGTCCCACTCCAGTTGTCGTCAATGATTATGAACGGCTGCCGCGGCTCACGGTGTGCATCAAGCCACCACTGAATTTCATCCCGCCGGCTCGAGGATAGTGCCCTAGGCGTTCTCCACTCCTCATGCAGGTTCTCTACAACGAACTGCAGCTGCGTCCGAGTCAGTGCTTGGCACATCGTCTCTCGGCCGAGGTATGTTGCCCAAGAAGAGCTAATGACATAGACCGGTTTGAACTCAGCATGCAGCTGACGCAAATTCTCTGCTGCGCCCGCGTCAACAAGGCGCTCCCATATCTCTGGATAGTCCGGAATCGTCTGTTTGAATATTTTCAACATCTGGCCGCTATGATGCACATCGTCCAAGCAAAGGACGTCGTCCATGTCGAGAAATACAAGAGGACGAGCGCCAAGCATTGTTTCATTATTCATTTTCATATGTTTTGCAAGTTATCCCGATTATTTATCTATGCAGTATGTTCGATATTAATCTTGAATTTCCTATTTGATTAGCTAATGGAGCTGGCCAATTAGGTGAACTTTGGCCAAATACGGCTCCAGTCACTGTCGAGATAAATGGACTCAAGCACTAACCCCCGCGTGAACGCCACGTCATACGTGTGCTCGTCATCGGTAAATGTGGCCAAATGCATACCGTGCAGTTTCTGGCGATACCGAACATAGGACAGGCTACTAAGTCCGTGTAAAGTTGTGGAAGATTTGAACACTGCCGCAAGAGCTTCGTCAAAAGCACCGACTAGCACTGCGCTTGCTCGGTAATAGTCATCTGGAGCGCAACCACCACGAAGTAAAGCCGCCAAATGCTCTTTCGCATAGTGATATGTCGCTAGGGCTTGTATTTCACGGAGGAAGTCCGGGACGCTGCGCGGGCAGTAAGCATGAAGTAAATGTTCGAATGCAGTAGCCAACAGCGCCGGTTCAGTCTGCTTGATATGGGACTCAAGATAGCGTCGCTTACTCTTGTTCGCGTCTGCTAGTGTAGAGTCCGTTATGACATAACGCCCCCATGCCAACGAATCCTCGCTTAGAGTAAATTGGCGGCCGAGCCATGGCGCCGAATGTATTGGATGTATGGGTTTTGTAATCATTTCGGAGGATGCAGGGTGACCTTTTATTTACGGGAAAATCATGCGTGCGTTGGGAGCTCCTCCCACATATATTCGCAAACTTCAAATGATATTTGCGCATGGCTCATAAAAATGAAATTAAAAACTGGCCAACTGCCGGCTAAAAGCTCTCGTTTTTTTTGCTGCGAGGTGTCAGTTACGCGTATCGAGGCTGTTGCTTTACGTGTCTGAGCCATAATTTTTACGACGTCCTCCCATGTTGTAGTTAGCGGAAAGCCAGCTATCCCACAAAACTCGGGAAATTTCATACTATGGACACGACGGTCTTTGTGCTGCTCTGCATATGCAACAAGTGCCTCGATGGCTTGGATAATGTTAGACTTCAACCCAGGCGTATGCAGGCGTAATGTTGAAACTTTCAATTTTTAAACTCACTTCTATTAGTTGAAATGCGGCGGTATGTTCAAAAACTCGCAGGACAACTGCGTTAACTTACGGAGTCAATACACAATAGGTTTCGCTATTTCTATTTGGCAAGAGCCGCCTGTCTCAGCTAGATAGTCAACTTATCGTCTAGCTAGCAGCTCAAGGTGGCAACACAGGACCACCCAACAGAATTTGTAATATTCTATCTTGGAATATTCGATTTTGGAATAAATTTCGGTTCCGTGCAAGCTGTTGCTCCCAGCGAGTGTCAGCCAACAATGGAAAAAACAATCTACACACACGAGTACGGTGTAATGCTTAGAGTTCTTCGTGAGATGCGTGAGCACGTACCTCTTACACAGTTGGAGCTCGCGTCGAGGTTGAAGGTCACGCAAGTGTTCATCAGCAAATGTGAGAGTGGCCAACGTCGGTTAGACCTAATCGAACTGCGGGCGTGGTGCGTGGCGATGGGCGTCTCGACTTCCGACTTCTTGAAGGCAGTTGAAGATGGCATCGCAATCATCCGTGGGCAAAAAAAAGTGGCCGGGTAAGACAGGGAAAATCATGCATATTTGGTACGGCGCCTAGAACACCTCTCGACCTGGGCTTACCATTACTTTCAGGAAATTTTGTAAATAACTAGCATACCGCTGGCTTTGTTTACACTTTCTTCTACTGTTTGCCCTGCTGTCTTGGAAGTAGTGCCTTAGCGGAGGGCGGAAGAGCCCGCTATAGAAAGGTGTTTACAGAAGATGAGTGCATAGCAAAAGACGGTGCGCGACCGCGCGGAAGGCGTGCCGGTCACGGGCCTGTACGTGTCGCTGTGCTGGTTCTCGCTGATGGCATCGATCGGACTGCTGGGCATCGGCCTCGTCAACGCCACGCTGGCACTGAGCGAAAAGGGCTTCTATGCGATGTCGTTCGCACTGTCATTGTTTGCCGTGGTTGCCGTACAAAAGAACGTGCGTGATCTGCAGGCTGCCGGGCCAGCGCCTGAGTCCAGGTTGTCCGACAGTTAATTCCTATTCTTCTTGTAGGTGTTTTTCTTACGTACTGCCCGACGGGGTGCTTGAAATGCATCCCGTCATCCCAATCTTGTATCGCAACCAAGAACAAACTCAGGAGTCACACCATGCGACAAGATAAATT
>Ga0265780_10002239_pt1 | contig 26539 bp, 29 predicted proteins | sample P1T30metagenome_FD_192432 | JGI IMG/M metagenome (GOLD analysis project Ga0265780, IMG submission 192432) | Plant litter microbial communities from East Loma Ridge, Irvine, California - P1 T30 | ecosystem: Environmental > Terrestrial > Plant litter > Unclassified | place: USA: California...
GTGCGTGAATATGGGATACGATACTGTGACTTGGTTGCAAGCTGGGCTTTGTTCTTCAAAATAGACGTGCATAATCTTTACCATGGCTTTTGATTTGTTGAATTACATGCGACTTGACGCTCATCCGTATGGGATCCTACGTCTAAATGCACCAACTATCCACAGCCATTTCTAGCCAACAAGTACGCGCAGTCCTCATTGTAAGTTTACAATAGTTGCCGCAGCATGGTATTGTCAGGGCTTGAACTGGCTCGGCAGGAAATTGCTGTAGATGCACATGGCAAAGGCGTATGTCTTCAACGCGTTCAGTGGTTGTGTTCTACAAGATGTAGAAGGTGGAGAAAATAGCTTCACCCCAGACTCATCCCAGCTCACTCATTTGCACTAGCAATAGCTATTGGTTCGTCATCACAACTCTGCTGCTCAACTTAAAAGGATGTTGCTGCGCCTTGCCAAGGTCAATGTAGAACCACGCACTCATGCACGTGAAATATGAACAGCGGTGGAGAAAATAATTGTATCGTTATTTCGGGTGATCATCGTTCTCGTTCGATTATCTGCGCGCGGCCTGGCTCTGCGACGCAGCACTTCAACCCTGTCTTGAATATAGATGTAACTGGGCAAGTCATGGTCGGAATCGGTGTCTTCTTGCTCTACCCTCTCTAGCTTCTCTAAGATGTCGTGTAGTTCCTCCTTAATATATCGTGTCCATGGTTGGGAGCTCACTGTTGAGCTGCTCGATCTCTTTTCCCACCTTACACAATACCGAAGCCTCCACCAGTTTCAATCGCACCGCTAGTAATGACTCCTACTGATGCTTCTGCAACGGAGCTCTCATCCTTGCATAAGAAGCACGCTAGATGGGCGTCCTCGATTTCCAGGCGGAAGGCATCATATACCCTGTGGTGAAACCGGCTCATACCTGTTATCTCGTGGTCCGGCAGTCTATCTGTAGCGTACAGTGTGTATCCCAAATAGCTGTGGCCTTGCGAATAGCGGAGTTCGAACAGGCTAGAGGAAGGTTGTTGATGCAGAACTCCAATGCGTAGCAGAATGTCAGTATCTGCACAACGCGGACAACAAATCCATGTAGCAACTAGTAACGGCCTGCTTAGATATGACGAAGTACTGTTATTCTAGCACGTCTCGTGTTGTCTTGGTCGACTGCGTCGTCGTACGAGTCTTGCTCGTTGGATAAAGTAGGTATGTCCGCAGATACTGAATCTGTGTAGGTGCAATGCCTTTGCTATCAACAAACTGGCGGACGTAGATACATGACGCATTAGCTTTGTAAAGCTTCGAAACACCGGTCCATCATCAAGGTCTTGTTGGGTGGGAGATATTCAGAGGCACAACGAAACGCGAGGCTGTGAATTAGGTAGCTACAAGCGGTAGTAATCCAATTGAGAGCCTGAAGCTTTGTAAAGGGCCTCACCCTTGAATACGAGGCCCGATAATACCGCGCATGGTTTCGGGACACAAGTTCATGTTCGAGACCGCGTTGACCCCTCGACAGCGACGAGGTCACGGTTGACGACAGGGCAGGAAGGTGCAACCGGATGCAACGTACCGAACACTCCGATTAGGAAACGAAAATAATGAAGGAAATGGTAACAATAAGGGCTTTCAGAACATGTCAAACAAACGAGGCTAACGTTACTAAGCGAGGAACAAGCATCTTAATTGGGCTGCCCTTTCCGGTTAGAGCCGATTTCGCCAGACTAACAACCTTTTTTCATTTTCTGCGCTGCGCTCGCCAGCCCGCGTTAAAAGCACCACTCCCACCACTCCTCCATACTCATTCTTCTCCTCCAGTTTCTCGTGTAGTTCCTGTCAAAAAACACACATCATGAGCGACGAAGTATACGAGGGTGCCATTGGCATCGATCTTGGTGCGCAATACCGCAAAATAATATTACCCCACAGTGCGATCGCTAACACACACCCACAGGCACGACCTACTCTTGCGTCGCCAACTACGAGGGCACCAATGTCGAGATCAGTATGCGCCCGCCGTACCTACACCCGCTATGAACGCCTTCTAACGGTAATTGTCTAGTTGCCAACGAGCAGGGTTCCTTCACCACCCCCTCCTTCGTCTCGTTCACGAGCGAGGAGCGTCTCATTGGTGAGGCGGCCAAGAACCAGGCTGCCATGAACCCGGAGAACACCGTCTTCGATGTCAAGTACGTCCTGGAATATTTGCTGGCCGGTTGGCAGAGCGTTTGCTGACATTCACAGGCGTTTGATCGGTCGCCGATTCGAGGACGAGACCGTCACCAAGGACATCAAGTCATGGCCCTTCAAGGTCATCGACCAGGGCGGCAGCCCCATGATCGAGGTCGACTACCTCGGTGAGAAGAAGCAGTTCTCCGCCCAGGAGATCTCCGCCATGGTCCTTGTCAAGGTACGTTTAGCGATGGAATTTTTGCCGCAACCCCGCTAACGCCCCACGTAGATGAAGGAGGTTGCTGAGGTCAAGCTCGGCATGAAGGTCGAGAAGGCCGTCATCACCGTGCCCGCCTACTTCAACGACAACCAGCGTCAAGCCACCAAGGACGCCGGTGCCATCGCTGGCCTCAACGTTCTCCGTATCATCAACGAGCCTACCGCCGCTGCTATCGCTTACGGTCTCGGTTCCGGAAAGTCCGAGAAGGAGAGGAATGTCCTCATCTACGATCTTGGTGGTGGTACTTTCGATGTGTCCCTTCTGCACATTCAGGGTGGTGTCTTCACTGTCAAGGCCACCGCTGGTGACGTAAGTGATTGTGAGAAGACGTTGGATTACACGACCGGCTGCTAACATTGACGTATTAGACTCATTTGGGCGGGTCCGACTTTGACACGGCCCTTCTTGAGCACTTCAAGAAAGAGTACCTCAAGAAGTTCAAGAAAGGTAGGTACACCCCCATCTCTTTCTACATCACAGGGTGCACTTGTCTCCCGCCATGTCCTGCGGCTGCCGCGTAAGTATGAGTGAGGGCCTTAAATGGCCCCGCCATTCGCCCCAAAGGTTTTGTATCCTCAGACATCTCGGTCCATGGATTCTCTTGTGCTCAGTGTCACTTGGGGCTGCCTTTCGCACAAGAGCTACCACAACCCCGTCCACGACATCCCACTCCCTTCTCAGGATGCACTTCAAGCTCTCTTCTTGTCTGCTGGCTTTGTCCTCTATCCTAGCCTTGATGATGCTATTCGGTCAGGCCCTCCCTCATTTGACTGGCTTGCATCCGTGGGCCTCGATATCCACACCGATGAAGCGCTCATTCCATACAAGAGTTGGGGCATCTACCTTCACATCTTGGTCAAGGAGGACTACCTTCCTCTCTTCTACTGTGGCTCTGCTACCTCCAGCGAGTTCGGACTTCGGGGTCGCTGCAAAGACTACCGCAACCAGCATTCCATCTCTCCGACTGTGCAGGATGCCTTCAACGACGGCTTTGAGCTCGAGGACACGATCATTATTGGGCACTGTCCAATTCCTCGACCGTCAGAACAACCATACATCAGAAGTCTCTGTCTTGCCCTTGAGGCTGCCTTCTCCGCCATATTCTGGTGCATCTGTAGCAGGACCTGCGACTATGGACATCTCGGCGACAATGCTCTCTGGGACCGCGAGGAACTGCCATGGGGTGGACTATGCACGCACAGTTCTCTTTTGGAGGGCGTCCGAAACATGGAGCTCTCTGCCGAGGACCTTGATGCCGTCGCCGAAGCCAGACGCCTCCGCAAGAACCAACTACTTCGCGACTGGGTCAAAGCAGACAATGCGAGGAACAGAGCCAACCCTACACCAGAGTTCGCTGCGAGGCGCACCAAGATCAATGCCCGCAAATATGTATCCAAGAAGAGGAAGCGCGATGCAGCCGTGGCAAACCAGACACACCATTGTGAACTATGCGACAAGAGTTACACCAGCGACAAAGAGCTTCAGACACACTTCACAACACCTCTGCATACCAAGAGAGTTGAACGCGGCAGCAAGGACTTCATATGTGCACCCTGTGGAACATCTTACCCCAACAGGACTCGATATGATCGACACTGTGGAAGCGCGAAACACAGATCGAGAGCTAGACACTAACCTCCACATAGATATCGGCGGCGATGCCCGTGCCCTCCGTCGTCTCCGGACTGCTTGCGAGCGTGCCAAGCGTACTCTCTCCAACGCCACCCAGACCACTGTTGAGATCGACTCGCTGTTCGACGGTGAGGACTTCAACGCCAACATTACCCGTGCTCGTTTCGAGGACTTGAACCAGAAGGCTTTCGCCGGTACCCTTGACCCTGTTGCTCAGGTTCTCAAGGACGCCAACATTGCCAAGGAGAAGGTTGACGAGATCGTTCTCGTTGGTGGCTCCACCCGTATCCCCAAGATCCAGAAGCTCCTCAGCGACTTCTTCGGTGGCAAGAAGCTCGAGAAGAGCATCAACCCCGACGAGGCTGTTGCCTACGGTGCCGCCGTCCAGGCCGGTATCCTCTCTGGAAAGGCCACCTCTGCCGAGACCGCCGACCTCCTCCTTCTCGATGTCGTTCCCCTCTCCCTCGGTGTCGCCATGGAGGGCAACATTTTTGCTCCCGTTGTTCCCCGTGGGCAGACTGTGCCTACAATCAAGAAGAGGCAAGTGTTTAGCTATTTTCCTATTCCTGTCTTGTGTTTCTGTTTCTGCCTTTACCTGCGTTTCTTTGCCATGTGTTTCCTTTGCTTGCATCACCTTTACCTGTTGCTCCCTCCCCCGATGTGGTGGGAGGGTGCGCTTTCCACACCTGGACTCGCCGGCAGGTTGCTTCCTCACCACAACACCAGAGGAACGCCTGCCGGCACAACACTGGCAGGAGCCATGGCATCTGTTTACCTCAGGCGAGGGTTAAAAAGCCCTTTTGCCTGCTTCAGTACACACCTTGCCCTCACCACACCTTCATACTTCGAGGATCACACATCGCACATCAGTTGCACCACCACGCTCATTTCCAACGGTCGGGCTGGAAAGCCCTTTTGCCTGCTGAAGCACACCATCTCACCCTCACGCACCCACCAAGGGCCTCGATCTGCACCTCATCTGCGCTCCGCACACCTTCAACGCCCGCCTCCAGTCCTCTCTGAGGAAGGCTTTTCCAGACACCTCATCTGTCTCTCCCACACCTGCAACGCTCGGTCGAAAATCCTTTCCGCCTCAAGTCCTCTCTGAGGAAGGCCTGCTCGGACACTCTCGACATGCCTACCGGAAAGGGCTTTTGGGACATCCCACCTCAGCAACGTCTTACCAATTGACATCGCGCCGACAGCTTATGCTGCATGGGCTCCTGGAAAAAGCCTTCCTCGGAGACCCTTTACCAAGCATCGCTCACCGGAGCTACCTCTCCAACATACCAACGCGCATCTTACCGCATCATGCATGTCTTCAGCGTCTTGTCGGCGCCATCGAGGGCCTCAGTCCTCACCTGATCGCCTCGAGCACCTGAAAAGGGCTTTTGGCAGCATCACCTTACCAGGACGCCATCTCACCCAAGTCACTCGTTCGGTCCACCAGGATACCATGTCAACATTTCATTTCTGTTCATGTTACTGTTTGCTGGATGCCTTCAGCTTCTTTCTGTTACTTGCGCGTGTCTGCTCTCAACCAACTACCATTGTACAGCTACTAACACTTGTGCAGGACCTTTACGACGGTCTCGGACAATCAGCAAACCGTCCAGTTCCCCGTCTTCCAGGGCGAGCGTGTCAACTGCGAGGACAACACCTCCCTCGGAGAGTTCACTCTTGCTCCTATCCCGCCTATGCGCGCTGGGTTAGTACCACTTGTTCTCCGCTCAGCCAACATCTACTAACTCCGCACAGTGACGCCGTTCTCGAGGTTGTCTTCGAGGTCGATGTCAACGGTATCCTGAAGGTCACCGCCACCGAGAAGACCTCCGGTCGCAGCGCCAACATCACCATCTCCAACGCCGTTGGCAAGCTCTCATCGACTGAGATCGAGAACATGATCAACGACGCTCAGAAGTTCAAGACCAGCGACGAGGCTTTCAGCAAGAAGTTCGAGGGCAGGCAACAGCTCGAGTCCTACATCTCCCGTGTTGAGGAGATGGTCTCGGACCCCACCACCTCCATCCGCCTCAAGCGTGGCCAGAAGGAGAAGATTGAGTCTGCTCTCTCTGACGCCATGGCTCAGCTCGAGATCGAGGACGCTCCCGCTGAGGACTTGAAGAAGAAGGAGCTTGCGCTGAAGCGCGTCGTCACCAAGGCTTTCTCTACCCGATAAGCGTGACATCATGCGCGTGGACGGGACAAGGGATTTGCGCAAGTGACAGTATACCCCAGACTGTGCGACTGTGTGCGGAGCTGCGAACGGAGTTAAATCTTTGCGGCATCTAACGATAGACTTTGGTGTGTTTGGGACTTCCATTTTCTTCCTCGGGGTTTTTCTCTGGCATTCATGTGGGGGCGGAACGCAACAAAAGTATTGTATGTACCTCTCATGACCATGCCTGACGTTACGATCGTAATGGATGTCTTATGTACTGGCCCGGCCTGGGTTCGAGAGAAGGACAAAAGGGAAAATTGAACGAGTACGACTTCAATTGTTTTATGCATCGTGACGTGCTGTGTATGTACATGGCTAAGCCTTGAACTGAGCCTTCTCAATTGCACCGTCCAGCAGATTCTCGCCCTTGATCATGTTCGTTGTGCACACCACGATACGACTTCCTCTGCCCTCTCCACCAACCTCCTTCAACTTAGCACCCACGAACCTCAGCGCCGCAATCTCCGCCCTGGTAACGCCACCCAAGAAGAACACGACAATCGTCTTCTGCGCATCCGCATGACTCCCATTCAGCAAATTCCGCGCCTTAACCGCCTTCTCCTCCCCACTCTGCGTCTCATCAAACGTCGTGCCCCTAACATACTTGCTCGCATCATCAAAGATTCTCAATCCCTGCGCGAGCGGATTTCCCTGTGCGGACGCGCCATTCCCCGGCGGCTTGATGATATTCGCCAGCGTCTGTTTCTGCACGACACTCTGCACCAGGCGCACACTGAGCGGCGCATACCCCGAGAAAGTATAGCTGATATCGTTTGGCGCAGCCTCATTCACCTCATCATCCCAGATGGCCAGACTCTTCCGCAAGGGGGTGTAATTCGTCACACTACCTGGTTTCGCCTGCGTGCCGCCGAGACCCACACCGCCTCGGACACCCAGGAGGCCCATTTTCTCGAGCGCGGAAAGGGTGAGAATGTGTTGGGGCCCATAGGCCTGGATGACGGCGCGCTTGAAGGCTTCGAGGTCTTTGGGGCGGATGCCGGCGTTTGTGGTGGATTCGAGACAGATGAGACGCAGGATGATGGGAAGGGGGATAGCGCGGTTGATGAGCTCGAAGATGGTGTCATGCTGGGTGGTGGGGTCTGCGCCGGACATGATGTTTTGCTGGACTTCGAGGGAGCGGGTAAAGGTCTCGTTGCGGGTGTATTTGATGATCTCCTCGGCGAGGGCGGTGTGTAGCTTTAGGCTTGCTTGCTCGGCTTGGAAGCCGGGGAGTTTGGCGACGAAGTCTCGGAGCTCCGAGGTGGTTTTGGCCGCGATCTGATCACGACCTGTGCTGCTTTGGAGACGACGAGCGGCTTTGTTGAGGAGGTTGCCTACGATGGCGAAGTTTGCGTCACCGAGCTCGCTGTACAGTGCGTCTTTGGGGTCGATCATGATCTTGCGCTTCATGCTTGTGGATGCAGAGCCAGTCTGGCCTTGCTGTGGAGTTGCGTTGCCGATGACTGAAGAGTCGACCTCAGTCTGGTTTGCAGTGATGTTGAAGACCTCGTCTATAAGACCCTCGTACGTCAACTGGGTGAGCAGGACAGTGGGAAAGTCGACTTCTCGATCAACTATAATGAGGCTGTCGATGGTCGAGCTTGGTGCCAGACCTAGAAGCGATGGCCCAGAGGAGTTTGACGTCTCACCAGCTGTGACTTCGGTACGCATGCGGATGAGAAGGTCAGCAAGGCGTTTTCCATTGTCACCTTTGCCGATGATGCGCGGAAAGAGGCCAGATTTCTGTTGTTGTAACATCAGCGCCTTCGCAGCAAGGTAGATGGATGTTGGATCCTTCTTCTATACAAGGGTCAGCCATCATATACATACTCTTGATTATGTAGAGGCATACCAAGTAGAGATCGGACACAGCATCCTCCAGCTCAAGCGACAGCACATCATCTGCGAGGGGCACGAAGAACAATGGCCATTCGCTCACACTGGCCTCACCCAGCACGCCCGCCTCCTCGAGCAGCTGGTCTGAGACCATAGTGCGGCGGGGCACCCAGAAGATGGAGAATTCATGTTCGATTTGGCTGTCACGTCTTATACGCTTGATTTGATCTACGGAAGTATGTCAGCACCGTACAATAGAGTATCAACGTATAGAAGATGACGAGTACTCCAATAAAAGTGCTTATGTGTCGATCTAGGGATCAAGACTGACTACACAGAGTAGATGCTATCTGCTTAGCCTACTTTTCAGATCCCAAACTGCATGTGAGCCGTGAAGCTCCCATGACGAGAAAGAAAATGTAACGTGAGAAGTGTCACGTACCAGCAACAGCCATGACGGTTTTAGCCTTTTCTCCTCTGACGAGAAAGACGACATTGCGCTGCGACGAGTCGACATTGTCGTTCTCGAGGAAGAAGGGCTTGTCTACGCCATATTCCTGCAGCGTGGAGAACTTGACAAGCAAGTTCAGAGGGCCAGCGAGTGCTTTCTCAAGCACGAGATTCTTCTTGCCTCTGATCTAGACGCGTCAGCTTGAGCAGCACGGCGCGCTGATCATTTTACCTTACACCCTCGAGCAGCAGAAGCAGATCCCTTCGCGCCTTTTCAGTTATGTCTGACGCGCTGAAGGGCGAAGTGGGCGCCATTCTCAACAGTCAATCACGATGTATCAGGGCAGTATGTTAGTTGTGGCTGCATCGCGGGGTCGATTCAAGCCATGACGGAGAAGGTGGTTGGAAGAGAGAAGCCTGAGCTTCGATTGATATTTGAGGGCACGTGCTTTGGCGCCAGAAGCTTGGCGCGCGTGGCTCTTGGGTGTGTTCGCGGCGAAGAGTCTACCTTTCAGATCAGGTCCAGGGAATTCAACAAATGATAGTGATGTACATAGCTTCCCGGCGTTGAAAATACTACGAGCTCTGCTTATGGCTCATGCATATGTAAAATTACTTGGCTCTTTCTACATGCCATGTCTACATACAAAACGAGGGGTATACAGCATCAAAAACCTACAATCCGTTGCAAGATCCTCGGCATACATGAACATGGTAAAAATAAATCCTCTAGTTCGCCCCCAAGGCGCTCAGCGCGATACGCAGTTCTTTGACCGCGGTTGCTGCATCGTCGAAATTGAGGGCTGACATAGCCCACTTTGCGTGTTTTTGGGCTTCTGCAATGGAACGTTCATCGTCCCTGAATGGACCTTGAGATGATGCCGGATTCGGCGCAGATGGTTGGGCGTAAGGATTCTGTGGGGTTACCTGCGCGTATGGCGCCGGAGCTTGAGGCGTTTGTCGCGGCGGAGGCTGGGCGACTTGCGGTGCCTGTGGAGGTGGCGCCGCGTATGGGTTCACACCAGGAGGTGATCGGTAAGCATTTTGGGGAGGCGGTGTTGGGAAAGAGTTCTGCGGAGGTTGTTGAGGGGGTTGCGCCATTGGTGGTGGAGAAGCTGAATTCTGGTAGAAGCTTGCTGGGTCGGGAGCTTGGGGCGCTTGAGGGAGAGAAGAGTCAGTCGGTAATGTAGACTGCCCTAGACCCAATGTTTCGGGGTCGTCCGTGATTGAAGGCGCGGTCGGGAGACTTGACGCAGTGTTCTCTGCGGTGAAAGTTGGCGGAGTCATCCTAGGGAAATAGCCCCCGCCAGCCGATGTCGCAGAAGCGCGACGTGATGATTCGGGTTGCGACATGGGAGAGACATCGTTGTGTGAGTTGTGTGTATAGCCCGTGGGCGCCGACGGGAGATTGGGTGGAGGCGAGACTTGTGGCGCAGATATGGTCGGCGATGGCTGGGTGTTGGTGTTGGGCGCCGTTTCAACGTAGGGTTGATATGGGTTCTCGGGGTATGGCTGTGGAGCGCTCTGGTTTATGCTTTGCACCTCTGGATCATTTGGATCCAGCATAGGAGGCGAGGCCAGCTCTTCTGGTGTTTCCATGACGGGGTTGGTGAGGTTTGGGTCTTCGCCGGCCTTGATGGCCTTTAGAATGCGCAGAGCGTGATACTTTGCGTACTTTGTCTTGGACGTGATTTCGGGGTCATCTTTCTTCCAAATGGTCAGGGTCTCGAGGAACGTGGAGGCAGCGAGCAGAGTGTCGACGGTGTTGCTGCAGTCCAGTCAGTACTCAAGTCCAGTCTCGTGTACTCATACGTACTTGGTGGCCTTGTTTTCCGTCATATCTTTATCACCCTTGGCAAAGGTCTGTAGTGCGAAGTTCTCACAGTATGCGCTCGCAGCGACATCGTCCAGGAGGGCATCTTCACTGGGGTTTTGGGCCTTTGCTTGCTCCAGCCTCTCCATCAGGTCGGTCGTGTAGGCGGTGCATTCTTGGTCGGCCGAATGCAGTCCACCAGCAATGATCTTTTGCACCATATGGAAGCGTACTAGTCGAAGTCAGTATGTGTAGCTGACGTGAACCTGTGAAGACAACTCACACCAGTAGGTGATTATGGGCTTGAACTTCTCCAGCTGCGCCGCCCGTTTCGCAAAGGGCGCAAGCTGCAGGCTCTTGAGTTTACCCGGGATAGCGTCGGTCATGGTTGTGGTTGTGAATTGTTGGTGTTGACGGTCCGAAGTGAAGGAAGAGTCGAGATAGCTCAGGCAGATGTTGTCGCGCGGTGCCGTCATGTCGCATGTCGCATGAACCCTGTAACCCCACACTTTCGAGCTATGGCCACTTGGTATGGTAAGAGCATCACGTCTGGTGAAGATGCCACCTTTCAAATCTAATTATGTGATTTCTCCCGTACATAAGCGCGTCGCAGTCGCCTTTACTCCTCCAACTCCTCTTCTCGACCACACACAGTCCTAGCCTCAATCACACAATGGTGCGCACCACAGCTCTGCTCGCGGCTACGGCTGCGTTCGCCCTTGATGTCAACGCCGAGAGCATGTACACCAAGAAGTCGGGTGTGCTCTCCATCAACGGACCGGACTATGACAGGCTCATCGCAAAGTCCAACTACACTTCTGTGAGCGTTTCTGAATAAAATCCTGTGTCCCTAACTAACAACATCTCAGATCGTAGAGTAAGCTATCTGAACCCACTACTGCTTCCCCTCTAACAACCCCAGATTCTACGCGCCATGGTGTGGTCACTGCAAAAACCTCAAGCCCGCATACGAAACCGCCGCCAAATCCCTTGCCGGTATCGCCAAGGTCGCCGCCGTCAACTGCGACGAGGAGATGAACAAGCCCTTCTGCGGACAGATGGGTGTCCAGGGCTTCCCTACACTGAAGATTGTGCGCCCCGGCAAGAAGCCCGGTAAGCCCATCGTCGACGACTACCAGGGCGAGCGCACCGCCAAGGGCATCGTCAACGCCGTCAAGGACAAGGTGCCGAACTCGGTCAAGCGGGCGACCGACAAGGACTTGGGCGCGTGGCTGGAGGCAAACAAGGACAGCGCAAAGGCGATTCTCTTCAGTGAAAAGGGAGTTGTGAGTGCTACCTTGAAGGCACTTGCGATCGACTTCGCCGGCATCGTGTCTGTCGCCCAGGTCAAGAAGACGGAGAAGGAAGCGGTCGGCAAGTTTGGCATCACCACATTCCCAACCCTGGTTCTCCTCAAGCCCGACTCGGAGGAGCCTATCAAGTTCGACGGCAAGGTCGAGAAGGAAGCCATGGTCAAGTTCCTGTCGCAGGTCGCCCCACCAAACCCCGACTGCCCACCGCCGAAGGAGAAGAAGCCCAAGGCAAAGAAGGATGCCAAGAAGGACGCGAAAGCGTCCAGCAAGCTGTCCAAGGCCTCGGCCGCACACAAGTCTGAAGACGCATCCTCCGCCGCTGCGTCTGCCACCGAAGAGGTCGTCGAGGAGCCTGTCATCCCCACTGAGTCGCCCGACCCCAACGTCAAGACCGAGGACACGCCCGAGCCCATCGACCTACCTACGGACAAGGTCCAGCCCGTCATCCCCTCCATCGCCGACGCTTCTGAGCTCCAAGCTCTCTGCCTCAACGAGCAAAGCAAGACCTGCATCCTCGCCGTCCTCCCCAAAGACGAGTCTTCAAGCACAACGGCCGATGTCATCATCGCACTCGCCAACATCCATAAGAAGCACGACACCGCATCGAGCCGCTTGTTCCCCTTCGTCACCGTCCCAGACTCGAACCCTCTAGCCGCGTCCCTGCGTTCCTCGTTGAGCCTGAGCGGCGACGACCAAATCCACCTTGTCGCGACCCATGGCAAGCGCGCGTGGTACAAGAAGTACACTGGTAGCGCGTTGACTGCAGCCGAGGTCGAGGCGTGGGTCGATGCTATCCGCATGGGCGAGGGCAAGAAGGAGAAACTGCCCAAGGAGCTTCTCGCTGGGGCTGAGAAGCAGCCCGAACACAACGAGTTGTGAGCGTTGACTTGGTAGAGAGTTTGGGTTAGAGCGAGATTAGCGAACAAAATGAAATGAGCCTATGATATGATACTGCGTGGATGTCTTCGTGCCATGTGTGCTGTGACTATCGCAAAGAAAGACACATGGCAACACTGCGCAAATTTCAACGAAGAACTCTCTAGTTAGCGTTGATGCGAAATGCGAACATAGTGGAAACGAAATCCTGGATGTGGTGGGAAAGATGAAAGATCAAGGAGCGCCGCAAGGATTTTTTTTTTAGGTTTTTTTTTTTTTTTTTTTTTTTTTTTTTTTGCATGATATGAATTCAATATTATGCTAACTTTCTACTCAACACAATCTGGCTGTTGTGCTGCTGTTGTGATGCTGTGCACGGAATGATTCCCGCCGGAAAGCTGGTAGCCCGGGGACGGGGTACTGCGCTCACGGCGCGGCAACACACTCTGATATAGCGACAGCAGGATGAATATCGTTTATAAATTTCTCTCATTGACATCTAGGTATTATGAATTAGCGCTACGCTGTTAGAGCCGAAACAGCCAGTTTACATGCTGAATTTGAGACACAATCATGTCTACATATGTGGTCTCGATATTCAGATACAGACAGACACAAGAGAATAGAGCACTTCGGTGTAAATGCTGCACATTCGTAGAGAACGTGGCGGACACACGACTCTCATGTTCCATTTTATGGACTTGCTGCACGTTCAGAACACCGACAGTGATATATTCACAGAACATTCTCAGCGTGTGGCCTTTCAAGGTCCACGGGTCCTTTGGGCTGAGCGGGTAATTAGTGCAAACGTGAGCTCGAGGCATGTCGCGCACTGGCCTATGCACTGGGCAGAGGAATGCTCACCCACTCCACACAAATACATCGACACAGAATAAAGTATCCGAGCTATCGAGGTCTTTCTGGCTGTCTCAAAGCTGGGATGTACATGGTTGACACGATGCCCTATCACATATAGCAGCCAGAGCGCACATCCGAGTGTGGGCAGCAAGGCTGTGCAGCTACACCGCCTAAGGGTGGCAAAACGCGCTACATGAGCCACGGGAGATCACCGTCTTCCTCAATCTTCACGACTACTTCTTCCCACTCCTTATCCCTCGCACCATCACCACCGAAGAGATCCAGCCCGGAACTTCGTCCACGACGACAGCCAATGCTGCTACCACCACGCCTTGCCACACTGGCGCCTTCTCCCCCATCATCCGAATCGCGGGCTCGCTTTTTTCCCTTGCGCTTGGATGATTCGGGGACGACCGGGTCTTCTTCATCACTGTCATCTCCCTCATATACGCCTTTCACAGGGGTTCTAGCGACAGACTTAGATCGGGAGCGCGATCGAGACTTCGACCGGTCGCGAAAGCCTTTGATGTCGTGGATGATGGCTCGCACGACTGTAGGTATGCGGCCTCGACCACTCTCGAGCGGGAAATTGTCGAGCCGCAGCATGCTCGTGACCAAATCGTCCATCTCAGAGTTACTCATCTCGCGCGACCACAATTCTTCTTCTTTTGATTTATCGTCGAGATGATTCTCAACCCACGTCCTCAGCGCCTTTCTCTCGTTTGTCAGGAAGTCGTCAGGCCATTTCACGTCGTTTGCTTCAGGTTCAGGAAATCTGGCTACCCATTTCTCCATGCCATACTGGAGAGCAGTCTGCAACACACCAATCTCTTCTTTCATGGCTTCATCGAGGTCGTCTTTCTGTCTCTGCGTTGTTGCTGCTTGCATCCCCATCTCTTCTTCCATGTCAGGATTGAGTAGGGTCAGACCCGCCATCTCAAAGAAATTCGCGAATCGGATGTCGTCAAGCCGGTAAAACTGGGCTCGTGCTGCCTCATGAAAAGCCCAGAGATTGTCGGCATAGTTCGGGACGAGAATCAGTTGATTGAATAATGCAGCAACGTGTTTGCAGAATTGCGTAACCTGCTTCAGATCATCGCTGATGTCTTGCTTTGCCCTCTTGTTCTTGTAGCTGAAGCGGTTTGGGAACCTAAGGACCCGAAGAGCTTCTTGGGTGTCTTTGGAGATGGATAACTTATTCGGCATCCACAATGCCCGCATTGCGTCTTCTGCTTCGCGGATATCCTTTTCGGCGGCGTCTCCATCTTCCTCTTCTTCGTCCTCTTCCTCGTCCTCTTCCTCGTCCTCTTCCCCTTCATCTCCTACAGTCGTAATAGCAGCCGTAGTCGCTGCGATGGCAATGCCGCTTCGAACTCTTTCGAACTCTGCGACAAGTGCTGCTTTGCTGCCCGTCTTGCGCACTTTGCCGTATTTCCCAGCCTTTTTCATATTCCCAAGCACCTTTTTCATATCCTTAACCGTGTGGTGCTTGAATTCCGCCGTGGTCTCGAGCTCGGGGTACAGCTCTTCATCATCCATGGCGTTCGTGCTTGAGCTATGCACCCAAGCGGTAATGGCTTGTATGCTCAGGTGGTCATCGATCTAACAGGTGAAGACTCAGACGCTGAGCCAGATGGTCGTCGACCGCAGCGCACAGAGGCTGCCACCACCCTGCCGGACCAGCTCCAACGTCGAGAAGATCCCGCATTCGAACAGCCCGATGCAACGTGCACGGCTTGTGATGAGGCAGTGAGGGCTCGGGACCTAGTCCAGCTGCTTGGCTGTGGCCACAAGCCCAAGGTCTGCAAGGCCTGCTTTACCAGCTGGGTCAAAGCTCAACTGGATTTGACCGTCTCAGACAGCATTAAATGCCCAGCGCATGGCTGTCCGTATGTCATCATCTATCAAGACGTCCAGGAGTATACCAACGCCGAAGTACTTCATAAGTACGACTCCCACCACCTCACAGAGGAACTATACTGACCCATCATGTGTAGATTCGATAATATGGCCCTCTTGAAGTTCCTTGGAAGCGAAAAACAGTTCCAACGTTGCATGGTGAGTGGGTGTAACTCAGGGCAGTATCACACTGGTGGGAATGTCTTCATCTGCCAGAACTGTGGAGGCCGCAGCTGCACGAACTGCAATGTGGTGTTTCACAGCGGTGAGAGCTGTTTTCAATATCATGAACGCATCAAGCGCACTGGAAACGCAGAGGAGAGGAACAAGAGAGCTGCGGATGAAGAGCAGAGCCGTCAGTTGTTAAGCAAGATCGCCAAGCCGTGTCCAAAGTGCCAGACGCCTATTGAGAAAAGCACTGGGTGCGACCATATGACATGTAAGTTTCCCCTATAGTGCTATTGCCGCGCAAACTCTGGAATAACGGTGTCTTGTCTTGTAGGTCGCCAGTGCAGGCACGAGTTCTGCTGGGTGTGCTTTGCCGCATACTTAGGTGAGTTCGGCATCACTAGCGCTGGCAACAGGTTCCACGGCAAACACTGCATTCATTGGAGTATGCTGGACTGAATGGGGCTGCGGGAGTTCGTCTATAGGGCGCGGGAAGCGAACATGTCACGAGAGGGTTTAGGATGATTACGGATTGAGAGAACCACAGGAGGACAGGGCACGAGGAAAGGGTTAAAGAGGACTACGGAATACTCTTAGTAATTAATCTGTTCATTTAAATGAAAAAAAAAAAAAAAAAAATTAAAAAAAAAAATTGGACACTGCGAGAATTGAACTCGCGACCTTTCACAAACAGGCACTTTGGAACATGCGAAGCGAACTGGGGAGTTGTTAGACGTAGGCGGAGGTGTAGGTGTGGTGGTTGAGCTTACAATCATACCCCTAGACTGGAAATTGTTAGACGATGGCGGAAAGCTTGGCAATGAAGAAAATCTTACCCAAGCGCCCGGTTTACTGGTAGGTGAGAAGTATTCAAATTAATTATAATAGAGTGTAGTACTCATAGGGGTTAAAGTAGCTCAGCACATGCGTCGGGCGTGGGACGCGGTTGAGATCAAGTTGGCAGGTAGAGAAATGGCAAGCGGGAGGGGCAACTGCAAAATGTTCTGCCCATGCGGGGTAGCAAAGTCAAAACCACCCGTCGAGGATGCGTGGGGCGGCAGGAGTTGGGAACATCTTCACGGAACTTATAGGGAATGGCGGACATTTCATGACATGCTGTGTGGATTCTTCCAGACATCTAAGATCTACTCTATCATGTCTAGAGCTGCATTGCTCAAGACGTGCAGTCATGGCTCTCAGTGCCACCACCCTCGATGGAACTTCACTGCTTTCTCCAGAGGTTGCATTCATCAATAGACCAAGACTTCAATCATCGCATGCAAGCTCTCAGTTCTCGTCAATCTCGAACAGACTGTCAAAGCGATTGTCCCTCGCCGCCGCATACGCATTCATCTTCTCATCAGCGCTGTCACTCTCATCAGTCTCTTGATCGCGCCCACTGAGCCTCCCCATTTTCTTCAACACATCTTCTACGTTCCACGCGATGCGCTCTGCACCGATCCTCGCTCCTACCAAGTTCGGCGCACCAGGTCCGAGACGCAATCCAGCCAGTCTGCCGGTGACGAAGAGAGGGACTTCGTCGTTCCACATCAGGTCGTCGTTGAGGCATGGTAAGCCGCCAATTGTTTCGATTGGATGCTGCTGCTGGATGGTTCGCATGAACGGTATCGTCTCGATGTTCGATTGAATGCCGGTTGCGAAGACGATGTAATCAATTGAAGGTATGCATGCGTCGGGGATCGATGTCTTACACGTCCAAGTTTTCAACTCCTCGTCCCAGGATGCCGACTGCAGTGTGGTATGAGTGTGGAGAGATATCTTGCCGCTTGCTACATGCGCATCGAGGATTTTGCGGTATCGCGGTGTCATGCTGCCGCCATTCCTGGCCTGGGAGATCATCTCAAAGCGTTCTGGAGGAGGTCAGTCCAGTTTGAATGGCTCTAGATTGGGATAGATAATACCTTCATCGGTGTCTGCCGTCCAGAACTCAGCTTGCTTGAAGTTCCGGAATTTTCCAACCCAGTCTAGATCCACGTCAAAGTACTTGACTTTCAATTCACCTCGTATCAGCAACCAGACCTTGCTTACACCTCGCTTGAGAGCAAGGTCGGCCAGTTGAATGCTTGTCAAGCCGCCACCAACAATGAGCATCCTCGTCTGGCGCTTAGAAGCGATCTTCATCTTTATGTGTGGCGGCGGAAACTGCTTGATCTGCATTGCATGTGTGTAGCCCTCGTGTGGAGCGGGCGTTGGCAGACCAGCTATCGAAGGTATACAGGGACCATTTCCAGGACCAACAGCAAGTATAACGACTCTTGCAAAACGAGCGCCCTTGTCAGTCGTGACGCGAAAGACTTGGGTCTCTTCGTCTCCAAGGTCATCGGAGATGACGCTTTCGACCTCTGCATCTTGGAAGGATGCCATTGTGTTGTACTCGATATTCATAGCTCGCTCCTGTCGCAGCATTTCCTTGCCTAATCTGTAACGCTGTATGACTTCGCAGCAGTGAGACGCAAACAGATTTGTGCTTGGCGTGAAGTAGTCCTTGCGGTCCCGCTCATCAATGTCAGGCGTCCTCCCCAGAAATCTACCTTTTGAATTGATGCGTTTCTTCTTCTTGTGCTTGCTCACTTCTTTGCCCGCACACCCCGGAAGTGCTTGCAGCTCTTTCGCTCGGTCTTGCTCGTAGGCATACGCAAGTAAGGCATCGCGGTCGGCTGGGTCGATCTGGAAGAACATTGGACTGCGCAGGTAGTCGATTCCGAAGGTTTTGAAAAGCCTATTCCACTTCGCCATCCAATCGTCACCGTCGGCGTCGAGCACTAGCATATCGAGTGCCTCCTCGGTGGCGTATCCGGCGCAACCACATTCAGAATTCTCTGGACTTGATGGTGGCGTAGGCAGTGAGTTTTTGTTGGTCCTATAGTTCTTAATGTTCATTTTCCGACCATGCTTCTTGATCCAGTGGTAGCGTTGATGCTCGTCGTCAGTGAACGTTGCTGAGGGCGTGTGTTCGTGTAGTCTTGCAGCTGCTGCCAACCCGGCAGGGCCCGCTCCGATAATGAGGACGTCGTGTACGTGCATGATGCTTTGCGTTCCGTTTTTTTAGAGGAAATCGGAGGTTCAAATTTGAGGCATCGTTCTCTTCGTGAAATCACATGTCGCACCCTGATGGTTAATGTCCATTCTTGGAACAGCCAACATGGTGCTCCTCGCGTTCAATCGCATAACACTTCAATTGTATTACGAAGCCTTTATGTGAAGACTAGCGACTTCACTGTGTCCATAAAGATGATGATGGCACAAGGCGTGGGCAAAATTCCTGTGCGCCTCTTCCCAGCGAGAAGAGGCAGAGAAGTACCTAAGTAGCCTGCATGTATTCAAATATCTCTGTAGAATGGGTTAGAGTGTCTTATGGCTGTTTGTCTAATCACGCTCCCCTAAGCTTGTAGTAAACATGCCTCTAAAGGCCATCGACTCTTATCGTGTATGCGCAGAGCGGGCACGAACTTAGCCGCTGCTTGGTGTTGGCCGAAGTAATTTCGTGGCATAACTCCAAGTTCGGGCGCATGTTTCCCTTGCAAATAGGAAAACTAGGTGGGAGGACTACGGTATTGAACTCGAGTCGAGAGTTAATCCGAGTTTGAGCCTCTTGGAGATTGTAGGCCAATGGAACTGATCGTGTAAGCTACTGTCAGCCGATGCTGAATCTTGATCGAGTGCGTCTTCTTTACGCGTGTGTTTCTGGCATGTGGCATCTGCTCGCATCATGATGTGAGCAACTAAAGAGACGCGGAAACGGCTTTCAGAGAATGTTTGTACCTCGGTCGATTTGTAGTGAAAGTCGCGTGCTACGCGTTTGCTCCAAAACGTTGATGCACGGGCCTTGTACGTCACCCGAGTCACTCCGAATTTCAGAGCTTCGTCCACTACACCGAGACTGGGTGCTCCTTTCCACTCGCCCGCTGCTCCTGTTTGGATTCAGCGCGCAATTGAACGATTTTGGAGCGAGGAGGATCAATCCTGGGCCTTATCGTCGCCAGCTTGCGATCCGTTCGGTTTTCGGCAACCTGCATCAAGCTCGCATCTTTCCGAACCTGCGGAACGATCAACAAAACATCATCGTAATCGTAACACGAGCTTCAATGGTTTCAGGCGCCAATGTGGGTGTTATCTATAATTGTCATCTTCAAACTTGCTGACCTCGCGTAGGAAGCGAACACACCAGCAATAGTTTCGCTCGCCGCGGGTGGAGTTGCTGGTGGTGTAGAAGGATTCATATCGGTGTGCCGCAACGGTCCTAATGGAGAAAGAGATCGCGTGACTGACTGCCAACCAAGTACCCTCTTGAATTCGCGAAGACAAGAGTGCAATTGAGGCAAGAGAAGGGCGTACCAACGCCACGTAATCCATTCTATGTCGTTCGGCAGGTCTACCAAAAAGACGGTATCCGGGCTGTGTACAAAGGCTGTGGGCCTCTTGTTCTTGTGAGTCATAATTTCTCCTATCTTTTGGCATTTTTGGAAGGCTGGGTTCTGCGTTTGCTGCGGTTGGGGCCTTTTTGGGAGGAGTTTGATCATGTGTCGGTCCCTTAAACCAACTCCGTTGCGAAGGCCAACGTGTGTCACAGGGTTCAATAGGTAAAGATGGCGTTCGGTTCCTTTTCTTCGACCAGATCAAGGAAGCTTTCGCGGATCCCGAGACTGGCTCGCTATCACCTGTCCGGAACTTGTTAGCAGGCATGACGGCTGGCATTGCAGCGTCAGCAACAGCGGTAACGCCATCGGAACGCATCAAAACAGCAATGATAGACGATGCACGGCATGAGAAGCGCTTCAAGTCCGGCTGGCACGCTACCACAACCATCTGGAAAGAGCATGGCATCTTGGGGCTGTATCGTGGTTTCATTGGAAATACGCTGAAGCAGGCATCAGCTACCGCTTTCCGTATGGGGACTTACAATGTTCTGAAGGGTACGTCTCTCTGAAAAGTGGCATAAAGCCTCCCGCTCACGCAGGTACCTAGACTTCGAGAAGAAGAGAGATATTAAGCAGTCCACTGCTGTAAATTTCGCAAACGGATCTGTTGCTGGAGTGGTCACTACTCTTACAACCCAGCCTTTTGACGTTATCAAAACACGAAGTCAGAGCGCTGTCGGCACAAGTACCACCGAAGCGGTGAAGAGCGTTATCCTGGACTACGGCATGCGAGGCTTCTGGAAAGGCACGACGATGAGATTGGGTCGAACTGTGTTCAGTGGTGGAATACTCTTTACAAGCTACGAAGCAGCTGTTAAGCTGATAATGCCGCTGTATGGTGGGCATGGTAACTTCCTATACTGATACCCGTGTTATGGAAAACACAATCAAGCCTTTGCATCATACTCATCTATCACACTGATCGGCTTCACAAATGTGCCAAGAGGCTTATACTGAAGATGATCCAGACCGAAACCCTTTGGACCTCCAATCTCAATACCTCGCGGGCTTGTCCACCTCTCGCTGGCGGTGAAGGCGAGAACTTGTACGAGTAGGCCGTATCGATACTCTGGTGTGCCAACCGCCTCACCGTTCTGCGCATCAATGACGGCGATCAGATCTGGAACTATGACTAGCACGTCTTCGTTCTTCTCCTTTCCAGTCTCGCTCTCGCCGCTCTCTGGTATACGAATCGCTGCAATGTTCTCGTTCTTGAAAGGTATCTTGATCCTGCCTGCGTACGCCGCTTCTGTGCCTTCGATAATGACCTCTCCATACACATGTCCCATGTAGAGCTTACGCTCCACACCGACAATCTTGCCTTTGAACAGGACACGTCCGGCTTTAGTACCACCTACAGCGTCGATGATGCATTCAGCAACATTGTCGATCCTATTCTCTTTTCGCGCGCGTGCGACTTCGCGACCGATACGCCATGACAGCGAGATTGTGTGTTCGACTGCCCATCTTCTGGTCTCGGCACCTGTGACGGGTGCATCGGCTGCTCCCACAGAACTTCCCATCTGGCTCAGAGCAGCTCTGATAACTTGTTCGACCTTGAGATCGCTCGCAGCAGTACCCATATACAGAGTGTTGCCATTGCCGTCTGCTACAGCCACAGGTGCGAAGATGATGTCCCGCTCGCCGAAGACCACTGGAGTTGTTTGCCATTTTGTGGGGTACGCTCTGCCCATCCAATCTCCATCGACACATGGTACGTTCATGTTTTGAGAGGAGCCGAGGACCAGACCTTGTAGCCCGTTCGAGCCACCGATCTCCAGAGGAATGACGTGCGTTGCGCGGCCACCTTTGAACAAGTCGTAGAGGTGATTCTGCGCATCCATCATCTCGTCTGCCCCTAACTTCTCGATCCCGACTGTGGGGCTGCCAGCACCACCGCCGCAACCGACTCTGTCATCGTCTTTCAGGTCGTCTGGGCTGACGACGCGGACAGTATTGCCAGATCTCAGTATACCACGCACACGTAGCATTGTCGAGTATGGGGAGCCGCCGCCGCCTGTCCCTAAGATGTAGCAACCGATGGTAATCCAAGCGAGGTCGACTTCGGAGATCCACCATTCACGGTTCACGACTTTCGGGACATACGACGCAATGTCAACGTCCGGTGTCTCATCTTCAACGGAGTTGTCATCGGCCGTAGGTGTAGCAGCAGTACTACTGAAGTCATCTGTCCGTGTTTCTGAACCGTCTTCCCCTTTCTTGACGTTGAGTTCTGCAAAGTCGCTCGATCGCGAAAAGTCAAAGTCACCAGCCGCTCTAACAATGAAGCGCGTTTGGTTTGCCACGTATTGCAGAGGCAGATCTTCAACTTCTACAATCTGAACAGACGCTGGCAGCGCTCCGGCATCGATCGATTTCTGTTTTGCAGCCTCGCATATCTCCGCTAGGATCTCTTTCGATGTCTGCTTTTCGGTCGACTTCACTGTGTCCACAACAGCGCTCACACGGGCCATTGCGGCGCCGATGGCATTCGCCACTCCGGACCATTTCGGTTTGATGACCCTACTAGCTCCCCGCAGCGTGTCGGGTGCAACAATGGCACCGCCTCCGACAAGCAATACAGGTAGATCTTCGGGTGCCGTCTTCATGGTGTCTATGATGCGCTCAAGCATGCTTTTGACTTCACTCTGGAAGTCCTGGATGTCGTTCTGGTTAAGCGTTCCACTTACTTTCTCAGGGTCACCGATCTTGAGCTCTGGAGACGCCGCGACCATGTAATCAGTGGTTGTTAGTGTATCACCTCCAAAGACGAGCGCCTTTTCCGGTAGCTTGTAGCCAACTGATTCCGGTCCGACTTGCAGCTTGCCTTGGATTCTCCTGACCAGACTTCCGCCACCAAGGCCAATGCTCTTTACGTCGGGATAAGAGAAATTCATTCTGACACCCGAGAGCTCAGAGTATGCGGCCTGTTGTCTTGGAAAGCCGTTGGCGAGTAGCAAGCCGACATCAGTGGTTGTACCACCTACATCCACGACCATCATCGCTTCCCCCTTCTCGTTGTCTTTGCCGATCAAGAACGCCGCGCCGCGCATACTGTTCGTTGGGCCAGAGGAGAAAGTTCGGATGGGCAACCGACTCGCGGCTTCACCACTTAAGATGGTGCCATCGTTCTGTGTTATGAACACCGGACAGTTCAGACCAAGCTCTTTCATAGGATCCTGGAATGAAGCGATCGTCTTGCGAGCGAAGTACAATATCGATGCGTTGAGGATTGCCGCATTTTCACGCTCCAGGAATCCTAGGTTCGCGACGGTCTTGCTGAGGACTATGTCGACTCCGTCTCCCAGCTCACGCTTGATGATTTCCGCCGCACGCTCTTCTTGTCTTTCCACCGTATCTATCGGACTAAAGATACCGTTCACCACAATGCTCTTGATGTTCTTTTCTTTGATGATCTTGCACTGTTCGACGATCTCGTGCTCTTTGATGTCCGATATAAGGCTGCCATCGACCTCCAGGCCTCCTTTGACTAGCGCATAGTGCCCAAGGATGATATTTCGCAAGGACACGGGCCAATCTATGCCCGGCGGCGCATGCTTGCTGAACTGGCCGGACAGACGAAGTACCGCAACACGAGACAGACGCGTCGAGTCGCGGGTTACGACTGCATTGACGAAATGAGTTGTTCCTATTGTCACACTGGCCACCGAGGATGGGTCCACGGACGCCGACTTGAACATGGTCGTGATCGCGTTGGCAATTCCATGGCTTGGGTCTGTCGTCGTAGGTGCTTTGTGCCTATGGAACGAAATAAGTTTTATGTTATGATTGTGAAGAGCTTAGATGGCAGCAAAACTCGACCATGCACACTTTGATGATGCCTAAATAATGCCGCAGAAAGGAGCAAGACCAATCGTACCAAGCAACAATTCCTCTATCATCGTCTTGCGACCGTGTGCGGTCTATAATCACGCCATCTGTGTTGGTTCTACATGTGCTCTTAGCTATGGTCTATTCGGGTCACCAGCGTCTCTTACCCGCCAACATCAACACCAATTCGCAAGTTCCGAGAGGTCGACATATTGCTGCATACAATGTAGATGCTGACATGAATTCACAGACGCTGCACAAAAGATCTGATAAGCGGGGTTAGCTCCGAAAGCCGGACGAGGTCCGCTTTTGAGGCGGCTTCCATCCCGTCCTCCCCACCACAACGCAGTCATCGGGCAATCACGCAACTGATACCTGCCACTTTGAGTCAGCGCTTGCTGCAAGATGGGAGTGAGACGACTTGCCGCTGTGGAGACACATGTCCCGAGATCATCAGATAAGATAAGATGCCCGGCCTCCTTACCCCTCACTACTCCAACCCGCAGCTCGCCATGCCGCTTCCACGTATCATAACTCCGATATTGCGCGATCCATGCCATTGGCACATGGTTTTTCGGATGCTCCCATGTAGAAGATATAATCGGTCCGGTTGATGAGCCTGAGGCGGCACATCTAAAACCGTTGGCTTCGCACCTATGCGCAGCGGTCTTCACTACCATCCACACCAGGTCGGCGCAACCATGGGAATACGAAACAGATTGGCTGCGCTGGGCCAGTACGTTCGACTAAAGGGCGACGAAGCTAAACATGAGCAGACGGATGCTTGGAGTAACCGCGATTTAATACCTTTGCCGCCAGATAGACGAACATGGGGATCCTTCAATTACTACGGGTTCTGGGCCATTGCTAGCTTGAATGTCGCCAACTGGCAGACCCCAAGCACTTACCTCAGTAAGTCACTATGTCCCTGCAACAGGTGCCGCGTAATTTGTGCCCCGCCCAGCGTACGAACTTCGAAAATGTGGATATCCATTTTGTATAGTGGTGAGGCTATACAGGCGCATGTATGATACTGAGCCTATAACAACACAATCGAGATCGCACAGGTGGACTATGGATGGCACGCGAAACATCACCGCACTCGCTGCTCGCAGAAGGCTACTTGGCTAACGCAACACTAGCGATGGGACTATCAGTGCCTCAGGCCATGTTGATCATCGTCGTCAGCCGAATACTCATCGCTCTGTTTTCGACCCTTGTGGCTTGGATCGGACTCACATGGCACATCGGCTTTACTGTGCAGAATAGATACAGCTGGGGCATGAGAGGCAGCTATATTCCACTCTTAATGCGGATTCTACTCAATTTTATATGGAACGCGGTGCAATGTAGGTCACAACCAAGTCGGAGTTTCCGATTGCCCAAGATGCTGAGATGTCTAGGCTGGAACGGTGGCCGCCTCCTTGCAGTATGCATGACGGCTCTCTGGCCGTCCTTTGCTCGGATGAAGAATACCTTCGGCCCGGAAATGCCAACCACAACGGATCAATTCGTCGGATTCGTAGTGTTTTGGTTCCTTTCCACGCCGTTTCTCTGGTTGCGTCCCGAGAAGTTCAGGATTCCGTTCCTCATCATGTGTATATGGTGCGGTACCGGCATGTTGGCCTGGATGATTTGGGCATTGTCAGTTGCGAAGGGCGTCGGCCCAGTCTGGAATTCTGGACAGAAGCTCCCAGATGGCTCGCCATTCGGTGCGTCATGGCTCATCATGGCTGGTATCAATCAGGGCATCGGAGGTCTTGCTGCTGGCATAACAAATGGTTCTGACTTCTCTCGATACGCGAAAGCACGAAGATCTTACGTTATTAGCACCATTACAAGCTGTCTCGTCACAGGTGTCTTAGTGTCCTTGATAGGGTTGGTGACGGCTGCAGCCTCTCAAAAGATTTATGACGAGCTCTACTGGAACCCCCCTGATCTTCTCATGCGGATGATGGAGAATGGCAATGGTTCATCCAAAGCCCGCGCGGGCGTTTTCTTCCTTGCTGCTGGTTTTGCTTTCACCGCAATGTTCGAGAACATCTGCGGTAATACCATAGCTGGAGGAATCGACTTGGCCGGATTGTTTCCTCGTTACATTGGTATGTCCGTCTCGGAGAACCATCGTGGAGAGCATTGTTGCTAACGTGTGTATCAAAGATATACGTCGTGGAGCTATCATCACGTTTGTCGCAGCCTGGATTGTTCAGCCGTGGCAGCTGATCAACAAAGCAACGACCTTTATCACGGTCTTGTCGTCCTTCTCCGTCTTTCTTGCCCCCATCATTGGCATCATGGCCTGTGACTACTATCTTATCAGAAAGAGAAGGATCCGCTTGAGCCATCTCTACCGGACGCACGATTCTTGCTACATGTTTTGGAAAGGCTTCAATTGGCGAGCCATGCCCGCGTGGATTTGCGGATGGGCACCGACGATCGGTGGGCTGATTGTGTCGGTCCGGGGTGACCTGAATCCTCCCAGGGCGGTACTTCAACTATACTATATGGCTTTCTTGATCGGTTAGTGTGTTCTTGTCTGTCCACGTGTTCTATTACTCACTAAACTTCGTAGGATTCTTCATCAGTGCTGTGGTATTTTATGCACTAAACGTCTGCTTTCCACTTCAGAATATGGATCAGATCGATTCTGTGGACTTATACGGCACATTTACGGGGGTGGAAGCTCGTAGAGTGGGTGTCGCTCCGCTCGAAGAAGTCCATCAGGACGGACTGTCCGTGGAGAGACACTCGGGG
>Ga0265780_10002240_pt1 | contig 26532 bp, 20 predicted proteins | sample P1T30metagenome_FD_192432 | JGI IMG/M metagenome (GOLD analysis project Ga0265780, IMG submission 192432) | Plant litter microbial communities from East Loma Ridge, Irvine, California - P1 T30 | ecosystem: Environmental > Terrestrial > Plant litter > Unclassified | place: USA: California...
GTGGTCGTGATCGGCCTGGGCCGCTTCGGCGGCGCCGTGGCCCGGTCGCTGGTGCGGCTCGGCCACGACGTCATGGGCATCGACCGCAAGGAAGACCTGGTGCAGGTCTGGGGCGACCGCCTGACGCACGCGGTGCAGGCCGATTCCACCAACGAGAACGTCATGCTGCAGCTGGGCGTGGCCGACTTCTCGCATGCCATCGTCGCCATCGGCTCCGACCTGGCGGCCAGCCTGATGACGCTGATGGTGCTGACCGAGCTCGGCATCAAGGACATCTGGGTCAAGGCCATGAGCCTCGAGCACGGCCAGATCGCCCAGCGCATCGGCGCCCACCACATCATCTATCCGGAAGCCGACATGGGCGAGCGCGTGGCGCACCTGATCACCGGCCGCATGATGGACTTCATCGAGTTCGACGACGGCTTCGGCATCGCCAAGATCCATGCGCCGCTGTACACCCACAACCAGTCGCTGGCCGAATCGCAGGTGCGCTCGCGCTTCGGCGTCACCGTGGTCGGCGTCAAGCGCGCCAACGAGGATTTCCAGCATGCCCAGCCGGAGACGCGGGTCTTGCCGGCCGACCTGTTGATCGTGTCGGGGCCGACCAGGAACATCGAGGAATTCGCGCGCGGGGAAAAGAAGAAGCGCTAGCGCTTGCGGCAGGCGGACATTTGTCGGGCGGCGGCGACAAACCGGCGCCGGCCCGCCCCGGATGCAAGAAACGTTTGTACAAATGCGGATTCGCAGCGAAAATCGCGGCTGATGCCCTTTCCTTTAGGGAATTTCCAGGATTTTTGCAACAGATGAACGCACCCGATACCCCACCGTCCTTGCCCCCGTCTCCGCCAACGCCCTCGCTGCGCGAGGGCATCGCTCACCGCTTCAGCCTGCTCGACGACAAGGCCGACGACGCCGAGATCGACCGCAGCCTGCGCGCCGGCGTCGAACTGCGCGGCGCCACGCCCTGGATCCTGATGCTGGCGATCGTGATCGCCTCGGTCGGACTGAACACGAACTCGAACGCGGTGATCATCGGCGCCATGCTGGTCTCGCCGCTGATGGGGCCGATCGTCGGCCTCGGCTACGGCCTGGGCATCTTCGACTTCGCCCTGGTGCGCCGTTCGCTGGTCAACCTGGGCATCGCCGCCGGCATCAGCCTGTTGACCTCGACCCTGTACTTCATGCTGACGCCGCTGGACGAAGCCCAGTCGGAACTGCTGGCGCGCACCACGCCCTCGCTGTGGGACGTGCTGATTGCGCTGGCCGGCGGCCTGGCCGGCATCATCGGCCAGACCCGGCGCGAGAAATCGAACGTGATCCCCGGCGTGGCGATTGCCACCGCCCTGATGCCGCCGCTGTGCACGGCCGGCTATGGCCTGGCCAACGGCGACTGGTCGGTGTTCGGCGGCGCCTTCTACCTGTTCTCGATCAACTGCGTCTTCATCGCCTTCGCCTCGGTGCTGGTGATCGAGTTCCTGCGCCTGCCGCACCGCAAGTTCGTCGACCCGCGCCGCGGCCGCCGCGTGAAGGGCGCGCTGCTGTTCATCGTGCTGGTGACCGGCCTGCCGAGTATCTATCTGGCGGTGCGCCTGGTCGACAACGAGGTGTTCAAGAGCCGCGCGCGCGACTTCGTGCGCACGCAATTCCAGGCGGCCAAGGTGCACGTGCTGGAATCGAACGTGGACCCGGCCAGGCGCGAGATCGAAGTGACCCTGATCGGCGCGCGCCTGCCGGCGACCGCCATCGCCGCCATCGAAGCGCGTCTGCCCGGCGCCGGCCTGCAGCGCGCGCGCCTGTCGGTGCACCAGGCCCAGGCGGAAGATACGGAAAAGATCGACGTCGGCAGCCTGAAGGCCGACATCCTGGCCGACATCGTGCGCAACAACCAGCAGGCCCTGCACGACCGCGACGCGACGATTGCCGGCTTGCGCGCGCAATTGAGCACCCAGCAGGGCTGGATCGAGCAGGCCGCGGCCGTGACGCGCGAGTTCGAGGCCCAGTATCCGCAATGCGGCAACGTGCTGGTGGGGAGGGCGCTGCCGCCGGGCGCCGGCCAGGCCGAGCCGGTTCCCTTCCTGAGCGCCGACTGCCGGCGCATGCCGAAGGCGGACGAGCTCAAGCGCATCGACGCATGGCTGAAGGTGAGGACCGGGAATGCGCAGGCGCGGATGACGATTGCGCTCAGGCGCGGGAAGCTGGTGCGGCAGGATGAGGTGGTGGCGGCCGGCAGCGCCGGCCGCTAGCGGCGAGCCTTACTCGTCGAAATCTTCAGCGAGGTTTTTCCACCCACGCCCCTTGGCAAACGGCGCGAACTCCTCCGGCGCCTCGAGCACGATCAGCTGGCGCTCCTGCAGCCCCGGATCGCTGTGGCCGAAGTCCGGCCCCTTGTAGCCGAGCGCACGCAGGCGGTCGATGATGTTCTTGACCAGCACACTGTCCTTGTGCACGCCGCCGTCGAGCGGTTTTGAAAAGTCCACGTACACGTCGATGATCCCGTAACCCTCGTCGAAAATGCGGATCGCCTTGACGTCGTGGGTACGGCCGGTGCTGTCCGCGGCCTGGAACGGCCCGGACAGTTCAATGTCTGAAGAATCGGTAGTCATGTTGAAAGCATACCACCGACCCCGGTTTTACTTCAGCGCCTTGTAAATCGCTTCCAGGCGGTCCGGCGTGCCCGGGATGCGTTCCAGGCGCGGGTAGCGCAGGCCGTCGTGGTAGTCGAGCGCGATGGTGCGCAGGTTGTTGCCTTTGCGGACCAGCAGTTCGATCGGCGCTTTCGTCCCCTTGGCCGCCTTCACGGCCGCCTTCAGCACCTCCGCCTTGTAGGCGCGGTTGTTCACGGCCACGATGGTGGTGTTCCCGGCCAGGCCGGCACGGAAGCCCACGCCATCCCAGATCACGTTGCTCACGCCGCCATCGGCGCGCACCGAGAAGCCCAGCGAGTAGCTGAAGTCGGCCGCCTTGCTGCGTTCTTCGGCTGCCTTGATGGTGTCGGTCGGCGTGTCGGTGTAGACCAGCTTCCAGCCGGCGCGCTGCAGGCCGTCGAGCGGGGCGCCGGGGCCGTGGCCGTCCACGCGTGCGCGCAGGAAAGGCGCCCAGTCGAACTTCTGCACCTTGTCGAGCGCGGCGACCACGTCCTCGAAGGTGTAGAAGGCCGGCAGCATGCTGCCGTTCTCGATGCCGTAGAAGGCGCGCGCGAAATCGTTCAGCGAGCGCTTGTCGCCCGAGAGTTCGCGGATCCTGGTGTCGACGTCGAGCCAGATCAGCGCGCCTTCCGAGTAGTAGTCTTCGCTGCGCTGCCAGTTGCTCCAGGCGAGGGCGCGGCGGCCGGCGATGATCGGGTCGTTCACCGTGTCCTGCATCGCGCGCCAGGCGCGGCCCTGGGTATTGTCGTAGCGCGCGGCGGTGGCGGCCAGGGCGTCGCGGGCGCTGGCTTGCGCCACCAGGCCCGAACGCGCGGCGAGGATGCTGCCCCAGTACTGGGTCTGGCCCTCGTACACCCACAGCAGGCTGTTTTGCAGCGGCGTGTTGAAGTTCGGGACGTCCTGGCCGGCGGGGCGGCGGAACTTGCCGTTCCACGAGTGGGTGTACTCGTGCGGCAGCAGGTCGCGGCCCGCTTCGCTGCGCGCCCAATCGGTGAAGTAGCCCGGCTTGACGCCGTTCTCGCTCGACTGGTGGTGCTCGCGGCCGACGCCGCCGAATTCGTCCGACAGCGCCAGCAGGAAGTCGTAATGCCCGTAGTGGTGCGAGCCGAACAGCTTCAATGCCTGCTGCACCATCGCGCGGTGGGCGGCGATCTGCTCCGGCTTGGCTTCCAGGCTCTCGGCGTTGTCGGCAACCACGTTCAGCGAGACGCGCACCTTGGCGCCCGGGTCGAGGTCGAACTGCTTGAAGTGGCGGCCGGCGAACAGCGGCGAATCGATCAGGGTTTCCAGGTCGTGCGGCTGGAACTGGACTTCGTCGCCCTGGCGCTTTGCCGTTTCCAGCGCGGTGCCGTACTGCCAGCCGGCGGGCAGCGTCAGCGACGGCTGCACCGTGATGCGGCGCGCCACGTAGCCGGCCGGGTACAGGGTCACCGATGGCCATTGCAGGCCGATGATGTCGTCGGTCATGACGATGCGGCCCTGGCCCGGGTCGAGCGGCGACAGGAACTGGTATTCCACGTCCAGGGTCGATGCACCTTCGGGCACGGTGACGTGGAAGGCGAAGACCTCGACCGGGTCGCGCGTCCATTCGACAGGCTTGCCGTTGGCGCTGAACTTCAGGCCGGCCAGCTGGGTCAGCGGGCCGCTCGGGCCGTGGTTCGCCGGCAGCCATTGCGGGTACAGGAAAGTCATCGGGCCGGGCTTCACCGGCACCGCCATGCGCATGCGGAAGATCTGCTGCGAGAGGTTGGTGGCATCGACCTTCAGGACGATGGTGCCGGGGTAGGGCTGGTCGACTGGGGGCGGGACGGCGGCTTGCGCGGGGAAGGCCAGTGCGAGGGCGAGGGCGAGGCCGGATGCGGCCTTGGCGGCGAAGGAAAACGGGCTGTGAGCGGTCATCTTGTAGGGTGTTCGGGTGACAAAACCGGACGAGTGTAGCACGTGGCCCCTGTCGAAAAACGGTGAAATACGCCGAAACATCGATGCAAATAAAATTTGCAATATAGTGTAAAAATCCGTATTTCGTATGCCTTGAAAATGGGTTGGGATGCCATTAGATTGGTTCCAACGGATGCTCACGATGAGGTCCGTCAACTTATCGCTTAACTTACACAAGGATATTTATCATGCGTACTTTTGACCTCGCTCCCCTGTACCGTTCCGCCATTGGCTTCGACCGTCTGGCCAGCCTGCTCGAGCAACGCGCCGAGTCGCAGCCGAGCTACCCGCCGTACAACATCGAACTGGTCTCCGAAGACCGGTACCGTATCGTGATGGCCCTGGCTGGTTTCAACCGGGATGAAGTGGAAATCGTCACCGAGCGCGATTCGCTGCACGTGACCGGCCGCAAGCAGAAGGACGACACCCAGCGTACCTTCCTGCATCGTGGCATCGCCGCCCGCGACTTCGAACAGCGCTTCCAGCTGGCGAACCACGTGAAGGTGACCACCGCGTCGTTCGACAACGGCATGCTGACCATCGAGCTGGTGCGCGAAGTGCCCGAGGCGCTCAAGCCACGCAAGATCGCGATTGGCGATGCGGCAGGCACCATCGACAATGTCCAGCAAATTGAACAGCGTCAAGCTGCGTGAGGGAACCTCGATAAACCTACTGCGCGTCGGAGGTTCGCCCTGCGATGCTCGCTGTACCGACGTACAGCTGCGCTTCTCGGACAAACCTCCTTCCGCTCGCTACGGTTTCCCGAGGTCCCGAAACGGTAGGTAGGCACCAGCAAAAAGCAGGGCGCTCTAACGGGCGCCCTTTTTTCGTCGTTCGCCGGACATTTTTGTCCGCCGGTGATTACAGTTTCTTGCCTGGTCAAAACAGATCTGCAGATGTGTAAAGTCGCTGTAACGCTGAGCTTTAAGCATGTTCTAAGACAGATCGGCGACACTGATCACCGTGCGATAACCCGTTGTCGGCTAAGCTTTTTCATCCAGGAGAGTACGTCCATGCAAAACGAAACTGCCATCACCGCGAAACGTCTTACGCTGGCGCTCTGCGCAGCCGGCGTGATTGGCGGGGCGGTCGGTGCGATTGCAGTCAACCACAACAACGCCACCGCCCAGTCCACCGTTGCCGCTGCACCGGCGCCGGTGCAAGCGCCGCCTGTGGCAGCTGGCGCGCCCGCGGCTACCGTCACCCTGCCGGACTTCACCACCATCGCCAAGCAGAACGGCAAGGCGGTCGTGAACATCCGCGTCATGGGCGCCACCAAGACCAGCTCGCGCCGCATGCCGCAAGTGAGCCCGGGCGACCCGTTCTATGAATTTTTCCGTCAGTTCCAGGACCCGCGCGGTGCGCAACCTGACGCTCCCGTTTTCGGCGCCGGATCGGGCTTCATCGTAAGCCCGGACGGCGTCATCCTGACAAATGCCCACGTGGTGCAGGACGCCAGCGAAGTCACGGTCAAGCTGGCCGACCGCCGCGAGTTCCGCGCCAAGGTGCTCGGTTCCGACCCGCGCACCGACGTGGCGGTGCTGAAGATCGACGCCAAGGGCCTGCCCACCGTCCCGCTGGGCAATGCGCGCTCGCTGCAGACCGGCGAATGGGTGCTGGCCATCGGCTCGCCGTTCGGCCTGGAGTCGACCGTCACCGCCGGCGTGGTCAGCGCCACCGGCCGCAGCCTGGGCAACGACAGCCAGGTGCAGTTCATCCAGACCGACGTTGCCGTGAATCCGGGTAACTCGGGCGGCCCGCTGCTCAATACCCGCGGCGAAGTGGTCGGCATCAACTCGCAGATCTACAGCCAGACCGGCGGCTACCAGGGCCTGTCGTTCGCGATTCCGATCGACGTCGCGGCGCGCATCAAGGACCAGATCGTTGCTACCGGCAAGGTGCAGCATGCCAAGCTGGGGGTGTCGATCCAGGACGTGAACCAGGGCTTCGCCGATTCCTTCAACCTCGATTCGCCCGAAGGCGCGCTGGTGGCCAACGTCGAACGCGGCAGCGCCGCCGAAAAGGCCGGCTTGAAATCGGGCGACGTGGTGCGCAAGGTGAACGGCCAGGCGATCATTGCTTCGGCCGACCTGCCGGGCACGCTGGCAGTGGCCAAGCCGGGCGACAAGGTCGCGCTCGACGTCTGGCGCGATGGCAAGATCGTACGCCTGAACGCGGTGCTGGCGAACGCCAACGACAAGCCTGCCGTTGAGGAGCGCGAAGAGATGGCCGCCAGCGACAAGGGCGCCAAGCTGGGCCTGGTCCTGCGTCCGCTCGAGCCGATCGAACGGCGCCGGAGCGGCATCGGTTCCGGCCTGGTGATCGAGGATGCGCGCGGCGCGGCGGCGATTGCCGGCGTGGCGCCGGGCGACGTGCTGCTGTCGGTGAACGGCAAGCCGGTGAGCAGCGTCGAGCAGGTGCGCGACATGGTCGGCAAGTCCAGCAAGTCGGTAGCCTTGCTGATCCAGCGCGGGGATGACAGAATCTTCATTCCGGTGCGGATTGGCTAAGACAGCTTCGCCAGCGCAGCCGGGTAATACACACGAGGTAACAACATGCGGCTGCTGCTGGTAGAAGACGATACGATGATCGGCGAAGTGGTGCTCGACCTGTTGCGGGCCGAGCACTACGCCGTCGATTGGGTCAAGGACGGCGAAATGGCCGACACGGCCCTGATGCAGAACCAGAACTACGACCTGGTCCTGCTCGACCTGGGCCTGCCGCGCAAGGACGGCCTCGACGTGCTGCGCTCGATGCGCACGCGCAAGGACCGCACCCCGGTGCTGGTCGCCACCGCGCGCGATTCCGTCGCCCAGCGCATCGCCGGCCTGGATGCCGGCGCAGACGACTACGTACTGAAACCCTATGACCTCGACGAGCTGCTGGCGCGCATCCGCGCCTTGCTGCGCCGCGCCGCCGGCCGCGCCGAGCCCATCTTCGAATACAAGAACATCTCGATCAATCCCGCCACCCGCGAAACCCTGGTCGATGGCGAGCCGGTGTCCTTGTCGGCGCGCGAATGGGCGGTGCTGGAAGCCCTGGTGGCGCGCCCCGGCGCCGTGCTGTCGCGCGCCCAGCTGGAAGAAAAGCTGTACAGCTGGCGCGATGAAGTGAGCAGCAACGCGGTCGAGGTGTATATCCACGGCCTGCGCAAGAAGCTCGGGAGCGACCTGATCCAGAACGTGCGCGGCGTCGGCTACATGGTGCCCAAGGCATGAGAATGACCCACTCGCTGCGCGGGCGCCTGTTGTGGTTCCTGCTGGCGGCCATCACGCTGGCGGCGCTGGCGCAAGCCTCGATCGCCTACAACACGGCGCTGTCCGACGCCGACCAGATCTTCGACTACCACATGCAGCAGATGGCGCTCTCGCTGCGCTCGAGCACGCCGCTGTCGAACACCGAGGCGCGCGAAAAGCTCGACGAGGCGCCGGGCAACGACGACCTGGTGGTGCAGATGTGGTCGCCCGACGGCGTGCAGGTGTTCCATAGCGTCTCGCGGGCGCGCCTGCCGCAGCGCGCGGTGCTCGGCTTCTCCAACGTCAAGGCCAACGGCACCACCTACCGCGTGTTCTCGATCCAGACCTCGGGCCAGACCGTGCAGGTGGCGCAGGACCTGGCCGTGCGCCGCAACATGGCCGGCAACCTGGCCCTGCGCACGCTCGGTCCCACCGCCGTGATGATGCCGATCCTGATGCTGGTGGTGTGGTGGGTGGTGAGCGGCTCGCTGCAGCCAGTGGCGCGCGTGCGCAAGCAGGTGGCGGCGCGCCAGGCAGACGACCTCTCTCCGGTGTCGGAGGCCGGCCTGCCCGACGAGGTGCGCCCGCTGGTGCACGAACTGAACCTGCTGTTCGGGCGCGTGAAAACCGCCTTCGACGCCCAGCAGAATTTCGTGGCCGACGCCGCCCACGAACTGCGCACGCCGCTGGCCGCGCTGCGCCTGCAGGCGCAAAGCCTGGACCGCGCCGACAGTCTTGAGGCACGCAAGACCGCCGTGGCGCGCCTGACCGCCGGCATCGACCGCGCCACGCGCCTGGTCGAGCAGCTGCTGGTGCTGGCGCGCCAGGAAGCCTCGGCCGCGAACGGCGCCGCAGCGAGACCGGTCGATTTGGCCGAACTGGCGCGCCGCACCGTGGGCGACCTGGCCGGCCTGGCCCAGGCCAAGGGCATCGACCTCGGCCTGCAGCACGCCGACCAGGCCAGCGTCGATGGCCAGCCCGACGCCTTGCACATCCTGCTGCGCAACCTGGTCGAGAATGCGGTGAAGTACACGCCTGCCGGCGGCACGGTCGACATCGCGCTGCGCCTGGAAGCGGGCGCGGGCGCGGCCGTGGTCAGCGTCGAGGACAGCGGGCCGGGCATTCCGCCGGACGAGCGCGAGCGCGTGTTCGACCGCTTCTACCGCGTGGCGGGCAGCGAGGCGGCGGGCAGCGGGCTGGGGCTGGCGATCATCAAGGCGATTGCCGAGCGCCATGGCGCGACGCTCAAATTGGACGCGTCGGCGCGGCTGGGCGGGCTGGCGGCGATCGTGCGTTTTCCGCTGGCGAAGGCCTGAACTAGGCGCGCAGGTTCATCGGCAGATCGCGCGACGGAAACTGATGGCGCCGCTCGGCCGGCCGCGTGAGCACGCGCCGCGCCACATCGAACGGCACGCCCATTTTCGCCAGCTCGCGCGCAGGCGAGGGCTGGCCATCGTCGGCTGGCGTGTTGACGATCGTGTGGATGAGCAGGGCGGTCTTGTAGTCGGTGCGGCGGTCCATGCCTTATCCTAACATGGGTGTTGCATGCCCTGTGCATACGGCAAAGCACATCACAAGCCACGCGCGTTATCGTTGTCATTACGTTTCGTTACACTCCTTACATCAATCGTGTGACGTGCATCCGAATAAAGATGTAATCTAAATTACAACTTTTGATTTGGAGCTCATCATGAAAAAAATTACCATCCCTGCCCTGATGCTGGCTGTCGCCATGGTCGCCACCGGCTGCAAGAAAGCCGACGACAACCCGAACATGGGTCCTGCGCAGGAAGCCGGCGCCGCCATCGATAACGCCGGCGCGAATACCGCCGCCGCCGCCCGCGAAGGCGCCGAGCGCGTCGACGCCGCTACCGACCGCGCCGCTGCCAACATGGAAAACGCTGCCGAGCGTGCGGGCCAGAACATCGACCAGGCCACCGACCGTGCCGGCGACAAGATGCGTGAAGCCGGCGCCGAAGTGCGCCAGGAATCGCGCGAAGCCGGCCAGAACATCAAGGAAGGCGCAAGCGATGCCACCGCCGCCACCGGCCGTGCCGTCGAACGCGCTGGCGAAAAGATCCAGGACGCGTCGAAGTAATCGTCCCGGCGAAGGCTGCCTACGTTCGACATGCAGCCCCGGCGTCCCCGGGGCTGTTCCGTTTCGGGCAGCCACGCTTTCCGCGCCATGCTCGATGCCCTGCGTGACCTGCTGCGCCCGCCTCCGGGCATGGCGTTCGACTTCAGCCAGCCGGCCGGCGAGCCGGCGCTGGCGCCTGCCGACGGCGTGACCTGGCGCGTGTTCGCCAATCCCGTTGCCCTGTTCGTCGGCGGCGTGGCGGCGGTGCTGCTCGAACTGGCGGAACCTTCGGTGCGCTCCGGCGTTTGGGATCACAGCGACTTCCGGCGCGATCCCGGCTTGCGCCTGCGCCGCACCGGCTTCGTCGCGATGATGACCGTGTATGGGCCGCGTTCGGCGGCCGAGCAATGGATTGCGCGGGTCGTGCGCATGCATGGCCACGTGTCCGGCAGCACGCCCGGCGGGCTTCCCTATCACGCCAACGACCCGCGCCTGCTCGACTGGGTGCAGGCCACGGCCGTATTCGGCTTTACCGAGGCCTACCACCGCTATGTGCGCCCGCTGTCGGCGCCGGAAAAGGATGCCGCCTTCCGCGAATCGCGGCCCTCTGCGCAGCTGTATGGCGCCACCGGCATCCCGCTGTCGTGGCCTGCATGGGAAGCGCTGCTTGCCGCCACCGCGCCCGGACTGGAAGGCTCGGACATCCTGGCCGACTTCCTGCGCATCATGGCCGATGCGCCCATCCTGCCCGCACCCCTGCGTCCGCTCCAGCGCCTGCTGGTACGCGCCGCCGTGGACATCACGCCCGAGCCGGTGCGCTCGCTGCCGCAATTGCGTGGACGTGGCTTGCGTTTCGGCGAAGCGGCGCTGGTGCGCACGCTGGGACGCACCGCTGCGCTGCTGCCGCTGGGCGATACGCCGCAGGCGCAGGCGGCGCGGCGCATTGCCGCGGGCCGGCGCCAGAAGCGGAACGGGGCCTGAAGGCGCCCTGGACAGATAATCCAAGGACGACATGGCGGAACAACGGAGCGCGGAGCAGGCACTGACCCTGGCCCTGGTGATCGTCGCCATCGCCCTGGTGATGCTGCCGGCAGCCTATCACCGGCTGGCGCAGCCGGACGTGGTGACCCTCCATACCATCAAGATCAGCTCGCGCGCGGTATGCTATGCGCTCGCTGCGCTGAGCGGCGGGATCGCCCTCGATCTGTATGTGGTGATCTACATGATGTCCGGGAACGCGCTCGCCAGCCTGCTGCCGGCGCTGTTTGCCTTCGTCTTCCTGAACGCCGTATGGTTCGCTTATCCGCTGCGCGCGCGCCGCCGGCATGGATACGGGACAACGGACAAGGGCGCCTGAGCCCGGATACCGGCCCACCATGGCCGGATGACGGCGCCGCGCCCGCATGCGGCTGGCGCGCGCCAGGGATATTTACAAACAGTATAATTTTCACATCATCCGGGCTTTCTCGCAGGTGAACTCGACGTTGCCTTGGAACCAACTCGACGGCGTCCCTTATGAACCTTGGATAGTGGGTAAACGTGGATTCCAGCGGCAACGACCAGCACCAGGCTAGCCTCAGCGATCTGGCCAAGACATTTACTTCACTGCGCGACCTGGTCCTTGCACAGTGGCGCTCGCGGGTCACCGCCGAGATACCGACGGCGGCCGCGCTTGGCGAACCCTTGCTCATCAATATGTTGCCGACCTTGTACGACAACATCGCCGTGGCCCTGTCGCCGGATGCGGCACGGCCGTTCGCGACAACCGGCACGACCCTGGCGGTCGCGCACGGGCGCGAACGCGCCAACATGACTGACTATGCGCCGCACGACCTGATCCACGAGTTGCAGATTTTCCGCGAGATCCTTTTTTCGATGACCAAGGCCAAGGGGATTGCGCTCAGCAAGCGCGACGCGGAAGTCATCGGCCATTCGATCGAAGAAGCGGCGCGCGAGTCGATCAGCGGATTCAGCGAAGCCGACAAGGAAAAAAGCGCCAGTTTCATCGCCACCCTGTCCCATGACTTGCGCAACCCCCTGCACGTGGCAAGTGCGACTGCCCAGTTGATCCAGCTAAAGACGTCCGATCCGAGTATCGTCAACCTGGCCCAGCGCATCTGCAGGAAGCTGGGCGAGGCGGATGCCATGATCCAGTCGCTGCTCGATGCCGCGGTACTCCACGGCCGCAAGAAACTGGTGCTGCACCTGGCGCCCTTCGACATCATGGAGCTGGTAGAAGAGGTCTGCGCCGACATCCCGCTGCTGGGGCAGCGGGTCGAGGTCACGGGCGAGCGCATCGATGGCCACTGGTGCCGTGCATCGATGAAACGCGTGCTCGAGAACCTGCTGTCGAATGCCAGGAAATACGGCTCGGCTTCCGATCCCATCGTCGTGAAACTGCGCCATGAAGACCACCTCATGCTGCTGGCGGTGCATAACGAGGGCAAGCCGATTCCCGAAGCCGAAATGCACCGGATGTTCAAGCCCTTCCAGCGCCTGGAAGATGTCGATGTCAAGGGCTGGGGCCTGGGGCTGCCCTATGTGCAGAGCGTCGTCGAAAGCCACGGCGGCACGGTCGTGGTCGACAGTGGGGAGGGAAGGGGGACGACCTTCACGATAAGCGTCCCCATCGATGCACGCCCTTACGTCAAGCACTGAAAAAACAGCATGACTCCCGCTGTTATTGTGCGGCGTCGACCGCCTGCAAGGCCTGCTTCGCCATCGCCAGCACGCCCTCGTAGGACTTGGCGGCGGCAATGAAGCGGCCGTTGTGGCAGAAGGTGGCGTCCGGCACGCCGGTGACAGCGGCCAGGTCGGCGTCGCGCAATCCGGCCCAGGGTGCGGGCAAGTCGGCGCGGGCGTCGAAGCTTTCCGTGCTGACCGAGACCGTGTGCAGCATGTAGCGCCCTTCGCCGATGCTGTGGCTGATCACGAACAGCACCTTCGGCATTTCCTTGCGCACGATGCTGGACCACGGCAGGGCGCTGTTGCGCAGATACAGCAGGCGTCCGTCCTCCAGCGTTTCGGCGTCGCGCACCTGTTCCATGGCCAGCAGCGCGCCGACGCGGTATTTCACGGAGTTGACCATGATGTCGGTCAGCAGCGCCATGGCGCGGCGGAATTCCTGCAGGCGGTAGGCTTCGGTCGGGGCGCCGTAGCCGATGCGCTCTTCGTCCAGCCAGTTCGGGTTGAAGCCGGAAACAATCGCCGACAGGCCATAGCCGCCCGGCGCATTCTTGGCGGCCCCGACGTCCGACAGATCGAGGTATTGCACGATGTCGGCGTCGATGGCGTAGGCCATTTCCTGGGCCGTGCTGTCTTTCAGTGCGCGCCCGACATGCTGCAGGGCGAGCGCGGCGACGCAGCGCGCGCCGTATTCGCGCCAGACCAGGCCGGCGCTGGCGTAGGGAACGCCGCTGGGGCGGGCGCCGTCGAAACCTTTCTGGTGGTGGTCGAAGCGGCCAGTGGCCGGGTCCCAGATGCCGCCGACGTCGACGGCGAAGTCGGCGGCCTCGATGGTGGCGCCGTCGCGCGTGCGCACCAGCTCGGCGTCGGGAAACAGGATCTGCAGGACGGCGCAAGCCCACGCGTCATCCGCGTGGAACTTGCCGTTGTGGGTCACGATGACCATGGAAACTCCAATCAATTCTCTTTAGCGAATGCGGATGATACCGGCTTCGGCGCGGCGGGGCGAACAAGCGGCGGGCAGCGTGCAAAAGCATTGGCGTTCGCCCGGCCATGAGGTATCTTGTTCCACTTGAAGATCGGGCAACATTTTCGATCGTCAACGACAACCGCCGCATATTCGAAGAGGACGATATAGATGAACGAGCTGGTCAGCACTATCAATGGAATTGTCTGGAGCCCGGCCCTGGTCGTGCTCTGCCTGGGCGTGGGCCTGTATTTTTCGCTGCGCTCGCGCTTCCTGCAGGTGCGCCATGTGCGCGAAATGACGCGCCTGATGTTCGAAGGTAAAAGCTCGGAGCAGGGCGTGTCGTCGTTCCAGGCGCTGACCATGACCCTGGCCGGGCGCGTCGGCACCGGCAACATCGCCGGCGTCGCCACCGCGATCACCTTCGGCGGCCCCGGCGCTGTGTTCTGGATGTGGGCGGTGGCCTTCCTCGGCGCCAGCTCGGCCTTTGTCGAGTCGACCCTGGGCCAGGTCTACAAGGAGCAGATCGCGAATCAATACCGCGGCGGTCCGGCCTTCTACATCGAGAAGGGCCTGGGCATGAAGTGGTATGCGCTCACCTTTGCCTTTGCCACCATCCTCGCCACCGGCCTGCTGCTGCCGGGCGTGCAAGCCAACTCGATTGCCGAAGGCCTGCAGACCGCGGTCGGCATCGACCGCAACGTCACCGCGGCGCTGCTGGCGATCGCCCTCGGCTTCATCATCTTCGGCGGCGTCAAGCGCATCGCCACCTTTGCCGAAGTCGTCGTGCCCTTCATGGCGCTCGGCTACGTCATCGTCGCCTGCGTCATCATCTTCCTGCACATCGGCCAGCTGCCCGGCGTGATCAAACTGATCTTCAGCTCGGCCTTCGGCCTGGACGCGGGCTTCGGCGCCATCATCGGCATGGCCATCCAGTGGGGCGTGAAGCGCGGCGTGTACTCGAACGAGGCCGGCCAGGGCACCGGCCCGCACGCCTCGTCGGCGGCGGAAGTGAGCCACCCGGCCAAGCAGGGCCTGGTGCAGGGCTTCTCGGTCTACGTCGACACCCTGTTCGTGTGCTCGGCCACTGCCTTCATGCTGCTCATTACCGGCCAGTACAACGTGGAAGGCCCGAACGGCGTGGCGATGTACACCGGCGTGCAGGGCGTGGCCGGCGGCCCCGGCTACGTGCAGACCGCGCTGGAAAACGTGATGCCGGGCTTCGGCGCGATCTTCGTCGCGGTGGCGCTGCTGTTCTTCGCCTTCACCACCATCGTCGCCTACTACTACATCGCCGAAACCAACATCGCCTACATCGACCGCCATGCGCGCCATCCGTGGCTGAAGTTCGCGCTGAAAGTGGCGATCATCGCCGCCACCGTCTACGGCACCGTCAAGACGGCGGACCTGGCCTGGGCGCTGGGCGATATCGGCGTCGGCCTGATGGCCTGGCTGAACCTGGTGGCCATCGTCCTGCTGCGTAACGTCGCCTTCAAGTGCCTGCGCGACTACGAGGCGCAGAAAAAGCTGGGCAAGGACCCGCAGTTCGATCCGCTGGCGCTGGGGATCGCGAATGCGGATTATTGGGAACAGCGCGTCGCCGACGGCAAGCGCGCCGGCGCGGCGCGGAAGGACGTGGACCTGGCGGGGTGACCAGGGCGGGGGCGCCCGGCCTCTGCGAGGATGGAAACGATCGTCATGGCGGCGTGACATCGCCGGCATGCGATCGGTGGGTTCGAGAACCCACCATGCGCGCTCAAGCCCGCCGCGAGCGGACGATGGCGGCCAGGATCGCGGTCAGCCGCGCCGGGTCGGCCGGCTTCACCAGGTGGTGGTCGAAGCCGGCCGCCAGGGCCTTGCGGCGGTCGCTGTCGTGGCCATAGCCGGTCACGGCGACCAGCACCGCGGCGCGCGTTTCCGGCTGCGCGCGCAGGCGCGCGGCCAGTTCGTAGCCGTCGATGTCGGGCAGGCCGATGTCGAGGATGGCGGCGTCCGGCGGCGCGCTGCGGGCCCGCGCCAGCGCGGCCAGCGAGCCGTGTTCGACCTGCACCTGGTGGCCGAAGGATTCGAGCACCATGGCCAGCATGGCCGCCGCATCGGCATTGTCGTCGACCACCAGCACGCGCAGCGGCTGGCCGGACGTCGGCGCAGTATCGGTCTCGGCGCCCGCGGCGCCCGGAGCGGACACCGCCGCCAAACGCGGCAGGCAGACGCGGAAACAGCTGCCCTGGCCCGGTCCGGCGCTGTGGCAGGTCACGCTGCCGCCGTGCAGCTCGACCAGGCTTTTCACCAGCGCCAGGCCCAGCCCCAGGCCGCCGGCCGAGCGGTCCGAGCTGCGTTCGGCCTGGGCGAAGAGGTCGAAGGCGCGCGCCGCCAGCTCGGGCGTCATGCCGATGCCGTTGTCGACGACCTCGATCAGCACCTGGTCGGCGCGCACTTCCGAGGTCAGGCCGATGGCGCCGCCTTCGTCGGTGTACTTGGCGGCGTTGTTCAGGATATTCGCCAGCACCTGCACCAGGCGCTTCTTGTCGCCCATGACGATCGTGGTGTCCGGCGGAATGTGCGAATGCAGGTGGTGGCGCCGTTTCTGCATCAGCGGCGCCACCTGCTCGATGGCGTCGGTGACCACGTGGCGGATGTCGACCGGCGCCATGTCGAGTTCGACCAGGCCGCGCGTGACGCGCGAGACGTCGAGCAGGTCGTTGATCAGGTGGCTCATGTGGTCGACCTGGCGCCCGATGATCTGGCTGGTGTGGCGCACGCGCTCGTCGTCGAGGCGGCCCAGGCGCAGCAGGTGGGCGGCGGCGCCGATCGGCGCCAGGGGATTGCGCAGCTCATGCGCCAGCATCGCCAGGAACTCGTCCTTGCGGCGGTCGGCGTCGCGCAGTTTTTCCTCGACCGCCTTGCGCTTGCCGATGTCGCGGAAGAAGACCGCGGTGCGGTCGTCGGGCAGCGGATAGACGCGGATCTCGAGCCAGACCGCGGCGTCGCCGGGCAGGGCCAGCTGGTAGTCGAGGTGTTCGGCCTGGCGGCTGGCCTGGACGCGCCGGTACAGCGCATCGATCGGGCCGCCGGCCAGGCCCGGCATGGCGTCCCACAGGTTGCGCCCCAGCAGCTCGGCGCGGCCGCGCCGGGTGAGGCGGGCGCCGGTCCCGTTGATTTGCAGGATGGTCCAGTCGCTGCCGAGCAGGGCGAAGCCCTCGGCCATGTTGTCGAAGATCTGGCGGCTCTGGTCGCGCTCGGCGCGCAGCGCGGCCTGGGCGCGCGCGCTGTCGACCGCGAACCAGGTGCGGTCGACCATGTCCTCGGCCAGCGCCACCTGTTCCGGCGTCCAGTGGTGGGCGCGGTCGTCGTGCACGCTCAGCACCGCGTGCAGGCGGCCGTTCTTCATCAGCGGGATGCCGAGCGCGGCGCCCATGCCGCTGGCGCGGTAGGCGGCGGCATGCGGCGCCGTGGCCGCGTCGCGCGTGATGTCGTGCAGGACCAGGTTGCGGCCCGCGCGCAGCAGGTCGACCGCGGCCACGCCGAAGTCGTCGAGTCGCAGGCGCACGCCGGCCATCGAGGCCATGCCGCCGGCGGTCCAGTCGGGGTGCATGTGGATATAGACGCCGTCCGGGTCGGTCTCGCCATAGACCACGCGCTTGCCACCGACTTCCTTGCCCAGCAGTTCGCTGGCGGCGGCGGTCACTTCGTCGGGGGCGCTCAGGGGCCGGATGCGGTCGGCCAGGGCCAGCTGGAAGGCGTGGCGCCGGCCCGCCGTTTCCAGCGCCTCGAACAGCTGGCGGTAGCGCGCTTCGCCTTCGACAAGGGCGATCTTGGCCAGCTTTTCCTCGTGGATGTCGGTCGAGGTGCCGAACCAGCGCTCGATGGCGCCCGCGGCGTTTTGATAGGGCTCGGCGCGCACCAGGAACCAGCGGTAGGCGCCCGTGTTCGAGCGGATGCGGTGCTCGACCTGGTAGCTGCCGCCGCGGGCATACGCCCCGCTCCAGGCGGCCATGGTGGCGGCGCGGTCGTCGGGATGGATGAATTCGCCGGTCACGTCGGCCGGCGTGGTGGAGGCTATCGGCACGCCGGTGTAGGCGTCCCACTGGCGGTTGAAATAGATGCCGCGCCCGTCGGCGTCGACGATCCAGACGATCTGCGGGATCGAATCGGCCAGCTGGCGGAAACTGCGCTCGCTCTCGCGCAGCGCCTGTTCGGTTGCCACCTGCGCCGTCACGTCGCGGAAGTAGAAGGTCAGGCTGGAGGTGGCCAGGGCCGGCGAGATGCGCACCTCGTACCACTTGCCGTGCTCGGGATAGTAGGCGGTGACCTCGGTCGCGGTCTTCTCGCGGATGGCCTTGACATAGGCCTCCTCGAAGGCGGTGCCGGCCAGTCCCGGGTAAGCCTCGGCCATGGTGCGGCCGAGGATGTCGTCGCGGCGCACGCCGAGGATGCGCTCGGCCTGCCGGTTGACGTAGGTAAATTCGCCGTTGCGGCTCACCGAAAAGTAGCCGTCGGAGATGCTTTCCAGGATGGCGACGGCTTCGTCCGCCCATTGCTGGGCGGCGCTGGCGCTGGCGGAAGTGCGTGGTGCGGACGGTTCGGTCATGCCCGATTATAGAGGCGTAGCCGGTATCTTCAGCGCTTGAGCAGGAAATCCGTGTACGAGGCCCGCAGCGAGGCCAGCACGGGTTTGAGTTCCGGGTCGGTGCTGCTGCTCAGTTCGCGCATCTTGCCCCAGGCCAGGAGCTTGGGCTGGGCGCCGGCGAACACCACCGCGAACGGCTCCATGCGGCTGACCGGCGTGAGGCTGGCGATGCAGCCATTCGTCTGGTAGCAGGTGGTCTGGTTCTTCACCTGCCCGGTCGGCACGGCGAGCTCGTAGTGGCGGAACAGGTAAGGGGTGCCGTCGACCGTCACCGATTTGGTCGAGAGAACGGTGGAGCGGCCGAGGATCTTGTCGACTTCAGCCACCGGCAGGCCTTTGCCGAGGGTGGAGAGTTGCTGGACATCGCGTTCCCAGACAGGAACGTTGACGCAGCCGCCGAGGGTCAGGACGAGGCAGCCAAGAGCGAGGATGTGACGCATGGGAGTATAGGAGTGAACAGTGATGAGGTACAAAATGATAGCCTCAAACCCTGTTCAATTTCCATGTGGAAACAAAACTTCCTGTTCCCTGTCGCGCCCGCGATACAAGGCGCCAGGCCGACCAGCCCCGGCCCGCGGCGATGCGCGGGCCGGGAATGTGCATCAGAACTTGTGCCAGAGGCGCGCGAAGTAGGCCGCGCCGTTCAGGCCGAACTGCACGCTCTCGTACTTGAAGCCGTTGTCGGTTTCGTTCTCGTCCTGGGTCGTCGGCTTGACGTTGAAGATGTTCGTCGCGCCCAGGGTCAGCCTGGTGTTCTCGCTGTACGACCAGCTGAACGAGAGGTCGGCCGAGGTCTTCGGCTTGTAGTAGGCGTTCGGCACCGGCGGCCCCGAGAAGGTGCCGAGCGTCTGCGGCCCGAAGTGGATGATGCGGAAATCCGAACCGAACTTGCCCAGGCTGTACTCGAAGCCGAGGGTGGCCTTGCGGCGCGGGCCGCCCTGTTCGATGAACAGGCGCTCGCGTTCCGACAGCAGCACATCCTCGAAGCCGGCCAGCGTGCTTGGCGCGTGCACGCCGGTCACTTCGGTCTTGCTGAAGTTCAAGGCCAGGAAGGTGTTCAGGCGGCCGGCGCCCAGCGGCATGCGGTGCGCGGCCGTGATGTCCAGGCCCTTCGTTTCGGTGTCGACCGAGTTGACGAAGAACTGGGCTTCGCCCACGCCGAGCGAGGCCAGGGTGGCGCCCAGGGCCGGGTAGTTGTCGGCATTGAAGCGGCCCGACAGCACGATGCGGTCGTCGATGTCGATGCGGTACAAGTCGGCCGTGACCGAGGTGGTTTGCGACGGCGTCCAGGTGGCGCCGACGGTGAAGCTCTTCGAGGTTTCTTCCTTCAGTTTCGGGATGCCGGCCGCGTTGGCCACCGGGCCGCCATTCGGCGCCAGCACCACGTCGAGCGGCACGCCGCTGACGAAGTCGGTGAAGGTCGACGAGAAGTAGACCTGCTGCAGCGACGGCGCGCGGAAGCCGGTGCTGGCCGAGGCGCGCAGCATCACGTCGCCGCCGAGCTTGAAGGCGGCGGCCAGCTTGCCGTCGGTGGTCGAGCCGAAGTCGGAGAAGCGCTCGTGGCGCAGCGCGGCCTGCACTTTCAGGCGCTCGGTGACGTCGGCCTCGAGGTCGAGGTAGGCGGCCGTGCTGTGGCGGCTGCGCTTCGTGGCGTCGCCCGGCTGGAAGCCCGGGAAGCCCTGGCTGCCGCCGGCGCCGCCGATGCCCACGCCGTCGGCGTCGATCCAGGAACCGCGCTCGCCCGAGAAGATGCGGTATTCCTCGTTGCGGTATTCGAAGCCGAAGGCCGCGTTCAGGCCGTTCAGGACGTTGCCGTAGTAGCGGCTGAAGTCGGCGTTGGTGGTCAGTTGGCGGAAGTCGAAGCCGCCGGCGCTGAAGGAGCTGGGGCTGATGCCGGCGCCGCCGTTGGCCAGGTCGAGGTTCGCGATCGAGGCGTTCAGCGTGTTGGCGATGGTGTAGTCGAGGCGGTTGTAGCCGTAGGTCTGCGAGAAGTCGCCGCTCCACTCGCCGAACCTGGTGCGGTAGCCCGCGGTGGCGTAGCGGTCTTTCAGGTCGCCGTTGATGAAGGGGACGAAACCGTCCGGATACATGGCGGCCGAGTTGCGGCTCGGGATGTCGTCGGAACCGATGCCGCCGCGCGCAAAGGCGGCGCTCGACGCGTCGCGGCGCTGCACGCCGCCAGTCAGGTACAGCTTGCCGTTGCCGAGGGCGACGTCGCCGTTGATATACACCGTTTGATTCTCGGTCTTGCTGTCGCCGATGATGCGCGGGTTGCCTTCCTCGGCGCGGTTCGAGCGGCCGCGGTACAGGTATTCGGTGGTGATGCCGAAGCTGCCGCCGGTGACCGGGATGCCGCAGTAGGCCGAGGCCAGCCAGTTGTCGCCGTCGCCTTCCTTGTACTGGCCCCAGCCGGCCACCGCTTCGCAGCCCAGGTTTTTCTTGAGTTCGATGTTCATGACGCCGGCGATCGCGTCCGAGCCGTACTGGGCGGCGGCGCCGTCGCGCAGCACCTGCACGTTGCGGATCGCCATGACGGGGATCGCGTTCAGGTCGGTGCCGGTGTTGCCGCGGTTGCGCGCGCCGAACAGGTTGACCAGGGCGGTGGTGTGGCGGCGCTTGCCGTTCACCAGCACCAGGGTCTGGTCGGAACCGAGGCCGCGCAGGGCGGCGGAGTCGACCAGGTCGGCGCCATCCGCGCCACTCTGGCGGGTCGAGTTGAACGACGGCGAGATGTTGGTCAGCGTTTGCGACAAATCGAACTGGCTGCCTTGCTCGGCCAGGCGCGTCATCGGGATGACGTCGACCGGGACCGGCGTGTCGGTGCTTGATGCAGCCCCGGTGCGGCGGGTGCCGACCACGTGCACGCTCTGCATGGTGGCGTTGTCCGCCGCTTCAGGCGTGGCGGTCTGGGCGAACGCCGGCGGAACGAAGGCGGCCAGCGCACCGCTGCCGTACAAGCCGAGCAGCACGGCGCGGCGCAATTGAGTTGGTTTGAACACGCAACATCTCCAATGGAAAAAATGCATGCTAAACAATATTCGCGGGCGCAACTACTGAGTTGTGTCTGAAACACAACGGATGCACCGAAATGGGGTGGGTAATCATGCGGGACGCATGGTTCCGGTGCGTGGCGGGCGATTTGGGGGCGTGTGGCTCAACGGCCGGGCATGCGAATAATCAGGCGTGGTTCTGCGTGGACACAGGTGTCCACCACCTCCATCATGACATGCCGCTGCGGCGCACCTGCCCGCCAACCAGCACGGCATCCCCCTCCAGCGCGGTGCGGATCAAACAGGCGTGGCCGGTGGCGCTGCCCTGGCGGACGCGCAGGTCCTGGCCGAGCAGCAGCGTGAGGGCGCCGGCCGCCACGCCGGTGGCGCTGTCTTCCAGTGCCGGCTCCAGGTGGTTGAAGTTGCGGCCCTCGACTTCTCCGTCCCCGGTACGGCACCAGGCGTAGCAGCCGTTCACGCCGGCGTTCCTGCTCCAGACGTGGATCAGCGCCAGGTCCGGCCGCAAGCCATGCAGGATGCCGGGATGGGCCACTTCGAGCAGCAGTTTGGGGCTGCCGACCGACAGCACGCGCGGCGCGCTGGCCAGCGCCAAATCGGGCGTCGCCAGCAGGCGCGCGGGCAGGGCGCTGTCGAGTTCGAGCGCGGGCGCGGGCTGGCGCGTCAGGCGCACGAAGACATTCTCGCCCTCGCGCGACAAGACCAGCGGCTGGCCCTGCATCGCCGTTCTCACGGTCAGCGGCGCATCCGACCCCTGCCGCTCGAACAGCAATTGGGCCGCCGCCAGGGTGGCGTGCAGGCACAGCGGACTGCGCATGTGCGGGTAGACGTAATCCAGCACCGCGGCAACCGCGGCCTCGGCCCCTGGCGCCGCGCCGGCATGGCCTGGTGCAGGCGCCGGGTCGATGAATACGCAGGTCATTCCGCGCTCGCGCGCCAGCGCCCGCCGCCAGCCTGGGTTGCTATTGCCTTCCTCGACGACCAGCGCCGGGTTGCCTTCGCCAGGCCCCTCTCCAAAACAATCGAACTCATGAACACGCATTGCTGATCCTTGCCAAATAATCCTCGTCAGTTATACTGTGTTTTTATACAGTACTTTTGTGCTGCTTGCACGTTTTAATTAAGATCAAACCACTCAACGATGTCCGAAGCGTCCGATCCAGCCATGCAGGGCCTGCCCGACTATGTCGAGCTGTTCTGCCTCTCCAACTTTTCCTTCCTGGAAGGCGCCTCGCATGCCGAGGAGCTGGTGGCGCGGGCGGTGCGCCTGGGGTATGCGGGGCTGGCGCTGACCGACGAGTGCTCGCTGGCCGGCGTGGTGCGCGCCCATGCCGAGGCCAAGAAGGCGGCGCTGCCCTTCATCGTCGGCGCCCACTTCCACCTGCGGCAGCCCGACGGCAGCCCGGCCCTGTCGCTGCTCCTGCTGGCCCAGAACCGGAATGGCTACGGCAACCTGGCCGAATTCATCACGCTCGGGCGCACGCGAAGCGAGAAGGGCGCCTACTTCCTCACCCCGGACGACATCGCCGATCCGCAAGGCGAGCTGGCCCACCTGAAGGGCATGCCCGATTGCCTGGCGATCCTGCTGCCGCGCTATCCGGGCCACGACCAGGCCGGCGTCGACCGCCTGCACGCGCAGGCGCGCTGGATCACCGGGCAGTTCCCGAACCGCGCCTGGCTCGGCCTGACCCTGCTGCACCGCGCGCTCGACGAAGCGCACCGCCTGACGGTGGAAGAAGTGGGCTGGCAGCACGGCCTGCCGATCGTCGCGCTCGGGCACGTGACGATGCACGTCCGCTCGCGCAAGCCGCTGCAGGACACGCTCACCGCCACCCGCCTGAACAAACCGGTGGCCGAATGCGGCTACGGCCTGGCGCAGAACGCCGAACAGCACTTGCGCGCGCGCCTGCGCCTGGCCAACATCTACGCGAAGGAAGCGCTGGACGAGACACTGCGTATCGCTTCCGCCTGCACCTTCTCGCTCGACGAACTGCGCTACGAATACCCGACCGAAGTCGTGCCGCCGGGGCAGACGGCCAGCGCTTTCCTGCGCAGCGAAACGTATATCGGCGCGCACCGGCGCTTCCGCGACGGGATTCCGGCCAAGGTGCAGGCCCAGATCGAGCACGAGCTGGGGCTCATCGCCGAGATGGAATACGAGCACTACTTCCTCACCGTGTACGACATCGTGCGCTTCGCCCGCTCGCAGGAGATCTTGTGCCAGGGCCGCGGCTCGGCCGCGAATTCGGCGGTGTGCTACTGCCTCGGCATCACCGAGGTCGATCCGGCGCGCGCCAACCTGCTGTTCGAACGTTTTATTTCGAAAGAGCGCAACGAGCCGCCGGACATCGATGTCGACTTCGAGCACCAGCGCCGCGAAGAGGTGATCCAGTACATCTACGCCAAGTACGGCCGCACGCGCGCCGCGCTGGCGGCGGTGGTCATCAGCTACCGCCCGAAGAGCGCCCTGCGCGACAGCGGCCGCGCACTCGGGATCGACCTCGCCATCATCGAAAAGGTGTGCAAGAACCACCACTGGTTCGACAGCAAGGACGATTTGCTGATGCGGCTGGGTGAGTGTGGCCTCGATCCGGCGTCGCCGCTGTCGCTGCAGTGGGCGACGCTGGCGCAGCAGCTGCTGAACTTCCCGCGCCACTTGTCGCAGCACCCGGGCGGCTTCGTCATCGCGCGCGGCAAGCTCTCGCGCCTGGTGCCGATCGAGAACGCGGCCATGGCCGATCGCAGCGTCATCCAGTGGGACAAGAACGACCTCGAGGAACTGGGCCTGATGAAGGTCGACGTGCTGGCGCTGGGCATGCTGTCGATGCTGCGGCGCGCGCTGGCGCTGATTGGCCAGCGCCACGATATCGCCTTCGAGATGCAGGATATCCCGCCCGACGACAAGGCAACCTACGACATGATCTGCGCCGCCGACACGGTGGGCGTGTTCCAGATCGAGTCGCGCGCGCAAATGAGCATGCTGCCGCGGATGAAGCCGCGCGTCTTCTACGACCTGGTGATCGAGGTGGCGGTGGTACGTCCCGGGCCGATCCAGGGCGGCATGGTGCATCCGTATTTGCGGCGGCGCCAGGGGCTGGAGCCGGTGGTATATCCGAGCGAGCAGATGAAGGTGGCGCTGGCGCGTACGCTCGGCGTGCCGATCTTCCAGGAGCAGGTGATGCAGGTGGCGATCCTCGGCGCCGGCTTCACGCCGGGCGAAGCCGACCAGCTGCGCCGCGCGATGGCGGCCTGGAAGCGCAAGGGCGGGCTCGAACATTATTACGACCGCATCGTGCGCGGCATGCTGGAACGCGGCTACGACCTCGCGTTCGCCGAGCAGATCTTCAGCCAGATCCAGGGCTTCGGCGAATACGGCTTTCCCGAGTCGCATGCGGCCAGCTTCGCGCTGCTGGCCTACGCCAGTTCCTGGGTCAAGTGCCACGAGCCGGCGGCCTTCCTGTGCGCGCTCCTGAATAGCCAGCCGATGGGTTTCTACAGCCCGTCGCAACTGGTGCAGGACGCGCAGCGCCATGGCATCGAGGTGCGGCCGGTGGACGTGAACGTCAGCGGCTGGGATTCGGCGCTGGAAGAACTGCACGACCGCACGCGCCAGCCGGCGGTGCGCCTGGGCCTGTCGCTACAGCGCGGGATGCGAGAGGAGGCGGTGGCGCGCATCGAGGACGCGCGCGCGATCCGGCCTTTCGACAGCGTGGCCGATTTGGCGAGGAGGGCGGGGCTGGATCGCCACGACCTGCAGGTGCTGGCCGGCGCGAATGCCCTGCGCTCGCTGGCCGGACACCGGCGCGAGGCCTTGTGGCAGGCGGTGGGCGCGGTGCCGGACCGCGACCTGCTGCGCCCGACCACGGTGGACGAGGACATGCCGGCGTTGGCCGCGCCGAGCGAGGGCGACGAGATCGTCGGCGATTATCGAGCGCAGGGGCTGACGCTGGGGCGCCATCCGCTGGCGCTGCTGAGGAAGCAGCTGCTGAAACAGCGCTTCATGCCGGCGTCGGTATTGAACGAATACGCCGACGGCCAGCTGGCGCGCGGCTGCGGCATCGTCACCGTGCGCCAGCGGCCCGGTACGGCCAAGGGCGTGCTGTTCGTGACGCTGGAAGACGAAACCGGCAACGTGAACGTGATCGTCTGGCCCGACCTGGTCGAGCAGCAGCGGCGCGAAGTGCTGGGCGCGCATCTGCTGGGCGTGTACGGGGTCTGGCAGAGCGAAGGGCAGGTGAAGCACCTGGTGGCCAAGCGGCTGGTGGACATGTCGCACTTGCTGGGCCGGCTGGCGACCAGTAGCCGGGATTTTTGCTGAGACGCAGACCAGTTTCTTATTCGAAGAAGAGATACACGACGAGATCGGCCGAAGGAATCACGAGCGTCACGCCTTCCTTGTACCTTTTGAAGAACGAGCCGGGCTTCTCGAGTGCGCCCATGATCGTCTCGTAGCGGGTTTCGGCAATCCAGCTGCAGCTGAGCGTCGCCCAATAGCTCTCGGCGCGCAATTCCTTGTCGCGATCAATATAAGGCGTCTCTTTCCACTCCCTTGTGATGCCGGGCCCGCGCGCATCGGCGCTTTCCAGGTGCGCGCCGAAGAGCGGGCCCATCAGCGCGCGCTTTCCCGACAGGCCGAGCTGCGCCTGCGAGCGGGGGCCCAGCGCGAAGATCGCCGATCCGCAGCCGCCCCGGATCCCGCTGTCGGCGTAGAGCAGCTCGCCAACCTCGATCTCGGCCGGTATCTGCCGCCGATAAAAATCGTCATGGAACTGCGTCCACCTGACGTAAAGCCATGCACCCACCAGCAGGCAGAAGGCAACCACCAGCTTGCCAATCGAAAGTATCAACTGCTTCCTCGCTTATCGTGCAGGCCAGTTAGTTCTGGCAGGAAACGGGCAGCTTACAACACTTGGTGACCCCGGCTGTTCTCAAAGGCGAAAAAGCCCGCGCACCTGGTGGTGACGCGGGCTTTTTTGTATTGCAGAAAGCTTATTGCTCGCTTAGTGCTGGTACGCGCCGATGTCGTAGCCGGTGCTGGCGTTACGCGGCTTGCCGTCGATGTCGGTCGGCAGTGCGTAGGTGGCGATACCGCGGCCGATCACGGGCGAGCTGCTGCTCGGCTTGAAGTTCGGCATGGCGGCGGTGCGCGAGTAGCCGGCCAGCAGCGGGTCCGACGTGATGGTGCCGGTATGCTTCAGGCCGTTGCGCAACTGCCAGTCATAGCTCGTGTTCTTGTAGACCAGGTTGTTCTTGTACGAGTTGCCGGCGCCGGTCTTGCCCTGCTCCGAAATGCCGTACTTGTTGTCGTAGACGATGTTGTTATGGACGGCCACGTTGTTGGCGCCG
>Ga0265780_10002242_pt1 | contig 26526 bp, 21 predicted proteins | sample P1T30metagenome_FD_192432 | JGI IMG/M metagenome (GOLD analysis project Ga0265780, IMG submission 192432) | Plant litter microbial communities from East Loma Ridge, Irvine, California - P1 T30 | ecosystem: Environmental > Terrestrial > Plant litter > Unclassified | place: USA: California...
TCCAATTGATCGCATGACAGCGCCCGGTGCGTGCTGGATCGATGGCGCGATTTACTCCCTCACGGTCCGCGCAAGCGAAACGGCACCTTTCTTCGCTACGATGGGAGAGGCTTACAAGGCAAGCCACGCAACTGATTTCAATACCCTGGCATGCAACAGTACACAGATGGCGGCTAACCTTGGCCTCAAATTGGGCGAAATGACAGGTTATTCAAGCAGCAACATGGGTTACCCATCCAATATGCAGCCTGCGTTGGCGTATGCCGTCGACGCGGGGGGTGTAGCAGGAAAAACTGCATGGACAGTGTTCATGAACAGGACGGTGAAGCCTGACTACGGCAATGCACCTCAGTTTGCCATCGTGCCGCGTTAATTTGCTGCTCGTCTTTTGCTAAAACCACAGCTGGCGATGAGTGCCTTTCAGTTAAGCTCGGTTTAGCATCAGATGGAGTGGAGTGGTTTTGCCTTAACGGCCCGGTCAATTGTCGATCGGGCCGTTTGTCATTCATCTGGCTGAACAGTATTTCACTTAACCGCTGAATAACGACCTCACTAAACCATAGCATTTGAACATCCATGTGCCTGCGTTAAAATCCGTCCGGGCGTCTGGACCGGCCTGAACACCAGCATCGACTGGAACGGCACCACCCTCGAAGGGCAGGTCTACATCGGCTCAGGCGTAGGCCGCACGGGGCGGTGCTGGATCGGCCACGGCAGCCACATCCGCGACGGCGCCGAGATCTTCCACAGCGTCCTTTCTGAGTACACCCGCGTACTGCTTGATGTAACATTGCAAGAAATGACGTTCGTCAATAAATTCCGTGTCAACCGTGCTGGCGAAATGAAGAATGCCTTGCAGTATGACTTGGGCGAGTGGCTGAATGCCCGCGACCGGCACCGTTCGCGTCGCACTGAGGCGGAAACACAACCATAACGTAGAAAGTTTTTCATGAAAATTTACCCAGTCATCCTCTCCGGCGGCGCCGGCACCCGTTTGTGGCCACTGTCGCGTGCAGTGCTGCCCAAGCAGCTGCTGCCGCTGGTGTCGAACCGCACCATGCTGCAGGAAACTGTCCTGCGGGTGAGCGGTGGCACGGAGTTGATGGCGCCCCTGGTGGTGTGCGGTAACGAGCACCGTTTCATGGTGGCTGAGCAAATGCGTGAAATCAATGTCACGCCCCTGGGCATCCTGCTCGAGCCTGCCGGCCGCAACACCGCACCGGCTGTGGCGGCAGCGGCAGCGTTCCTGCTGGCGATCGATCCTGACGCCGTGATGCTGGTCCTGCCGGCCGACCATGTCATCAAAAATGGCCCGGCGTTCACGCAGGCGATCGCACGCGCCGCCGCGCTGGTGGGCGACGGCGCCCTGGCCACGTTCGGCATCGTGCCGCAGGGTCCGGAAACGGGATACGGCTACATCCGCCGCGGCGCCGCCGTGGCCGGGACCGACAACGGCTACCAGGTGGAGCGGTTTGTCGAGAAACCAGACCGCGCGACGGCCGAATCGTTCCTGGCGGACGGAAATTATTACTGGAACAGCGGCATGTTCCTGTTCCGCGCCGACCGCTACCTGTCGGAACTGAAGGAATTCAACCCGGCCATGGCTGCTGCTGCCGAGTCCGCACTCCACACCGGCTACCGTGACCTGGATTTCTGCCGACTCGACGAAGCGACGTGGAACAGCTGCCCGTCCGATTCGATCGATTACGCCGTCATGGAGCGGACCACGCACGCGGTCGTGGTGCCGGCCGATATCGGCTGGAGCGATGTCGGCTCCTGGTCGGCGCTGTGGGAAGTGCAGCAGGGCGATGCCGAAGGCAATGTGCTGCGCGGCGACGTGTATGTCGATGGCGTCAGGAATTCGCTGGTGCGCGCCGAAAGCCGCATCGTGGCCGTGGTCGGCCTGGACGATGTCGTCGTGGTCGAAACCAACGACGCCGTATTGGTGGCGCACAAGGACCAGGTCCAGCGCGTCAAGCAGATCGTCGAGCACCTGAAATCGAAAGAGCGCACCGAGCATTTGCACCATACCAAGGTGTACCGCCCGTGGGGCCATTACGAAGGCATCGATTCGGGCGACCGTTTCCAGGTCAAGCGCATCACGGTGAAGCCAGGTGAAAAACTGTCGCTGCAAATGCACCACCACCGCGCCGAACACTGGGTCGTGGTCAGCGGTACCGCCCGCGTGACCTGCGGCGAATCGATCACCTTGCTGAGCGAGAATGAATCGACCTACATCCCGATCGGCATGAACCATCGCCTGGAAAACCCGGGCAAGCTGCCATTGCACATCATTGAAGTGCAGTCCGGCAGCTATCTGGGCGAAGACGACATCGTCCGTTTCGAGGATATCTACAAGCGCGCTTGATCAAACAGTAGCGTACCCGCGACTTTTGTCGCGTGCACAGCCAGTCGCCCCTGCCGTTCGCGGTAGGGTGAGCGTACTGGCTGTTTTTTTTCGCCTCGTGATTTCTCAATTGTATTGTCTCCAAATTAAGACAGATGTCGGGAATATGGGGCCGTTAGTCCCTTCGGCCTAATAGCCGGTCATCACTTTGTCATTTGCTCAAAGTAATATTATTTTTGCTAATAGGCGATTGTTTTCTATTAACAAGATGACCGAATACTCACTTCACCCTGACAGGACGATGCAATGACTTCCCTTTTTGACTCAGTTCAATCACCCGGCCGCAAGACCTTGCTTGCAGCGCTGATCGCCGGCCTGTGCGCGAGCGCGCCGGCTTTTGCCGCGCCTGCGAATGTCGTGATCAGCCAGGTTTATGGCGGTGGCGGCAACGCGGGGGCGGCGTACAACAAGGATTTCATTGAACTGTTCAACCGCAGCGATGTTGAAGTCGACCTGAGCGGCATGAGTGTCCAGTACCAGTCCGCGACGGGTACGAGCTGGAGCAACTTCACTGCGCTTGGCAACGTGAAGCTGCAGCCTGGCCAGTACTATTTGATTACCGGCGCCTCCGGTACCAGCGGCGGTGGCGCAGATGTCGGCACCGGTGATGTCACCGGCAAGATCGACCTGTCCGGGACCACCGGAAAAGTGGCGCTCGCAAGCCAGGCCACGGCGCTGCCGACCGCCGATGGTGGCGCCGCAGTCATCGACATGGTCGGTTTCGGCACGGCCAACCGCTATGAAGGCACCGTCGCGCCGGCGCCATCGGTGTTACGTTCGATCAGCCGCATCGATAATGGCTGTACCGACACTGACAACAACGGCACCGATTTCGTCTCGAGCGACGTCAATCCGCGCCGCACCAGCAGCCCGCTCAATGCCTGCGGCGGCACGGTCGCCCAGCCCATTGTGCTGACTTGCCCGGCCAGCGTGGCGACCCAGCGCGGTACGGCGATCTCGGCCATCCTGCGTGCCAGCGATGCCGATTCGATCGTCAACAGTGCGGCCATTACCAGCGTCAGCACGTCCGCGGGCATCACCCTGTCCGGCTTCACGCCGGCAAGCGCAATCGGCGCCAGCGCCAGCGCCAGCCTGGATGTGGCCGCCACGCTGCCAACGGGCGTGTACAGCGTCACCGTCAACTTTACCAACAACGATGGCCAGGCCAAAAGCTGCGTCATCCCGGTCAGTGTCGCCGGCGTCCTGACGATTCCGCAAATCCAGGGTGCGGGCGCGACCAGCCCGTATAACAACACGGTCCAGACCACCAGTGGCGTGATCACCGCCAGGGTCGGCAGCGGATTCTTCATCCAGGACCTGAACGGCGACGGTGACCCGACGACCTCGGACGGCCTGTTCATTTTCACCACCGGCGCAAGCGGCAATGTCGGCGACATGGTCACCGTGTCCGGCACCATCACCGAGTACACGCCGAGCGGCGCCACGCGTTCTTACACGGAGATGAAGGATGTTTCCAGCCTGCGCGTTACCGGCAGCGGCTACACCATCACGCCGGCGAACATCGAGTTGCCCAACAACGACCTGGCGCGTTACGAAGGCATGCTGGTACGCTTCACCACGCCGCTGACCGTCAACGGCACCAACTACCTCGGCGACCGCGGCGAACTGGTGCTCTCGAGCGGGCGCCGCGAAGTGCCGACCAACCGTTTCCGTCCCGGCACGCCCGATGCAATCGCGCTGCAGCAAGCCAATGACAAGAACTATGTCCTGCTCGACGACGGCGTATTTGTCACGCCGGCCACGGTTCCTTACCTGGCCGCCGACGGCACGGTACGCAGCGGCGATACCGTCAGCGACCTGACCGGCGTGCTCGATTTCGGCGCCATGGGCGGTGGCGGTGCGTGGTTCAAGGTACAGCCTACCGTGGCGCCGGTAATCTCGCGCACCAACGCGCGCACCGAAGCGCCAGTCATTGCTGCCGGTAACATCCGGGTCGCCAGCGCCAACGTGCTGAACTTCTTCACCACGTTCACCAATGGCGGCGACGCCTGGGGCCGCACCGGCCAGGGCTGTGCCATCGGCAGCAGCGCACCATCGGCGGGCAACTGCCGTGGTGCGGACAACATGACCGAGTTCGTGCGCCAGCGCGACAAGATCGTCAACGAACTGAAAGCCATGGATGCCGACGCTGTCGGCCTGATGGAAATCCAGAACAACGGCGACACGGCCGTCACCTATCTGGTCGAGCAGCTCAACGCGGCCATCGGCAGCACCACCTATGCGGTCGTGCCGAAACCGCCTGCCACCGGTACTGACGCGATCCGCGTTGCCATGATCTACAAACCGGCAAAACTGGCGCTGGTGGGCGGCGCGCTGTCCGATGGCGATGTGATCAACAACCGCGCACCGATCGCCGCCACCTTCAAGGCGGCCAATGGCGCCAGGTTCTCTCTGATCGTCAACCACCTGAAGTCGAAAGGCAGTTGCCCGAGTTCTGGCGTCGGGAATGTCGATATCGGCGACGGCCAGGGTTGCTGGAACGCCACCCGCGTCAGCCAGGCCAAACGCCTGGTGAACTACTTCATCCCGCAAGTCGTCGCAACGTCGGGCGACCCTGACGTCATCATCGTCGGCGACATGAACGCCTACGGCCATGAAGATCCGATCGCCTACTACACGGCAAACGGCATGGTCAACGAGATCGAGCGTTTCGTCCGTCCGCGCACCCAGCCGTATTCGTACGTGTTCGACGGCGAAAGCGGCTACCTCGACCATGCGCTGGCCACCACGGCCTTGAGCAGCCAGGTCGTCGACGTCAGTGAGTGGCATAACAACGCCGACGAGCCGACCGCGATCGACTACAACATCGGCGACACGACAACCGACTACTACACCGACAACGCCTTCCGCGCGTCGGACCATGACCCGGTCGTCGTCAGCCTGAACCTGGCCCCGGCGACGTTCGATGTGACTGCCAGCGTGAAGATCACCCGCGGCGCCCTGACCGTGAACCGCGCCACCGGCAAGTACACCGGCGTGATCACCGTCACCAACACCAGTGGCGCAGCGCTGGCGGGCCCGTTGCACTACCGGCTCGATGGACTGACTGCCGGCATCACGCTCGACAACCCGAGCGGCAGCCAGAATGGTGCGCCGTACGTCACCCTGCCGGGCGGCCTGGCTGCCGGCGCCAGCGTTATGGTCACCACGACCTTCACCAATCCATCCAAAGCGGCGATCGGCTACAGCGCCGCTCTGATCAGCGGCACTTTCTAAGATATCGAGGACCACATTATGAAAAACATCATCTCCCTGTTTGCCCGCCTGGCGCTGGCGCTGACGCTCGCTACCGGCGCAGGTGCGGCCATGGCCGTGCCAACCAGCTATCACGTCAGCATCAACACCGCCAAGTTCGCCGCCGGTGACGGCTACCTGGACCTGAGCTTCATCGGCTATGACGGTGCCGGGGCAGCCACGGCAGTCGTCAGCAATTTCGTGGGTGGCGCCGGCGCGCCCACGCTGGTGGACGGCACCGCGTCCGGCGACCTGAGCACGAGCGCGACGATGGTCAGCAGCGGCTGGAGCATTGTCGACCAGCTGATTCACTTCGGTGGCATGGTCGACTTCGACGTCCTGTTCGACTACGCCGCCCTGGGCGAAGGGACCACCTTCGCCGCCAGTTTCTACAACCTCGACTTCAGCCAGACCCTGTTTGTCGATGGCCCGTTCGCGACGGTCGTGCTGTCCTCCGATGCGGCCAGTGCGGTCACCACTTTTGCCGGCTTTGTCACGGTGTCGGAAAACGCCGCGGCCGTGCCTGAACCTGGCCAATGGTTGCTGATGGCGACCGGCCTGCTGCTGATCGGCGCGATGGCGCGGCGCCGCAGCCGGTAAGCATCGGCGGACGCCCGGTCCGCTGCGCACTTCCACGACACACCCGGCCACGCGCGGCGGGTGTGTTTTTTTTATGGCGCTGTACCTCTTAGCTATGGAAGACGCCGATCGCTGCCTTGAGCAAGGTCTCTGAGGAATGAATGCGCTGCTGGTCAATGGCCCAGCGCCAACCTAAATAGTTTGGCAGGTAGCGCGTGGCGACCCCGCGAAAGTGGCGCAGCCAGACGTGAAAGCGGCTGTGGTAGCCGTTCACGTTCTGCACGTGGATGGCGCCACGCGCGTGTTCGACGACGCGGATGCCGGCGCGCAGGCGCGCAGATCGACGAAGGCGTGCGCACTGCCTGTCTTCTTTGCAAAAGCCCGGTACGACGCGTTGGCATCGGTGGCCAGCAAGGCGCCGCTGGCCAGTATCGGCGGCAAATGCTCGAGTAGCTGAGCGGTTGTTACAGGTCCATTTCCGGTCACAAAATCGTGCGCATTGCACACTCGAAAAATCGGCGAGTTGATTCAGAAAAGAATCGAACGTACAGGCGTCCATGATCATCTCCGGCGGGATGCGTTCCGGGTTGGACCTCAGCCGCACGAGCTCATTCACTCTTCCTTATTTAATGAGTACAGCGCTTTTTTTATGGCGCGCGCAGCCATCGCGCGCCACTGTGGCATTTATTTGAAACCGCTATCAATCACGAAGGAAAATCATATTGTTCATGTGCATACGCTTGGTGCATAGTAAAATTTCACTTGTCTCCGAGACATGAGATTGTCGATGGGACCAGCTCGCACGCACCAAGGATCACGCGCATGTCCACCCATATTCTCGTTGTCGACGACCCGGCCGAACAGGCCTTGATGGAGTTGAACCTGGCGGGCGCCGGCCACCGCGTCAGTAGTTGTCCCGATGCCGAATCGGCCCTGATGCTGCTCGATGAAAGCGTGCCCGGCATGCTGATTCTCGAATGGGATCTGCCGGGGCAGTCGGGCGTGGCGCTGATCCGGCGCCTGCGCGCGCGCCCGGCCACGCGGGATTTGCCGATCATCATGCTGTCGTCGCGCAGCGGGGAACCCGACAAGGTGCTGGCGCTCGAGTGCGGCGCCGACGACTATCTGACCAAGCCATTCGGCCCGCGCGAACTCATCGCGCGTATTCACGCCGTGCTGCGCCGGCGCGCGCCGCGCGACAGCCGGCAAGCGCAGCAGGAGTCGCTGCAGGTCGATGGCCTGCGCCTCGATCCGGGGACCCAGCGCGTCACTGCCGGAGCGCGCCAGGTGGTGCTGGGACCGATCGAGTTTCGATTGCTTAATTTCCTCATGCGTCATCCTGAACGGGTGCACAGCCGCGCCCAGCTGATCGACAAGGTGTGGGGCACGCACGCCGAGCTCGATGAACGCACGGTCGACGCGCACGTGGGGCGCCTGCGCAGTGCGCTGCAGCCATCCGGGCACCAGGCCACCATCGAAACCGTGCGCGGCAGCGGCTACCGCTTCAGGGTGCACGATGAGCGCAAGGCATGGCTGGGCAACGCTGCCTGAACCGGCATCGCGTGGACACGGACGTCATCCTCAGCACGCGCGAGCAGGAATACCTGTTGCGGATCATCGAGGCCGGCGTGGCAGTGCGTGCGCCGCACGAATTTTTCCTGTGGACGCAGGGCCAGCTGCAGTCGCTGCTGCCACACCAGGCGCTGGTGTCCCTGCAATTCGATGGTGCCGGTGCGCTGGTGCGGCTGGCGTGCGTGCATTCGCGGGTGCTGGCGCCGGAGGCGCTGGCGGCGCTCGAAGACCGTGCCGACGGCCTGGCGCTGCGCATGGCGCGTTATTGCCGCGACGCCGGGCACCTGCCGGCCATGTTCGACATCGACGTGCGCGACGCCACGGCGCCGGCGCGATTTCAGGAGGAAATGCGGCAGCTGGGTTTCGACAATGCCCTGTTGCACGGCAGCGGGCCGGTCGCCGGCGGCGCCACCATGTTTGCCCTGTTCGGCATGCCGCAGCGGCCGGTTGCGCGCCACGCATATTTTCTCGAGCTCGTGCTGGCCCATCTGCACCTGGCCTTGATACGCCTGCCGGAGGTCGGCCCGGCAGCCAGGCGGAGCGCACCCGTGGAGGCGGCCAGGCCGCTGAGCCTGCGCGAAACGGAGATCCTGCGCTGGCTGGCCGAAGGCAAGAGCAACTACGAGGTCGCGTGCATCCTGGGTATCAGCGCCGCGACCGTCAAAAACCACCTGCAGCGCATTTATCGTGCACTCGGCGTATCGAATCGCAGCCATGCGCTGGCGCGCTGCGGCGCCTTGCGCCTGCTCGAGCCAGCTTAGGAACAAGGGTGGGCCGATTACTGCGTGGCGGCGCCGTTGTCGAGCCTGGCGACTGCGGCGGCCAGCGCATCGCGCCGCGCCGCGTCGGCCCGGAAACTTTCCGTATTGCTGTCGATGATGCGCAGGCCCTGGCAGGCCTCGGGTTCGCAGTCGGCGGTGGGCATGTGCGATACGCTGGCGGCGAGCACCGGCGTGGGCGCCGAAGCTGCCGGATCGGCGTTGCCGCCGCAGGCGGTCAGGCCGGCAACGGCGCAGCAGAGCGAGCACAGGGAAAACAGGCGGGGCAGGGAAGAGGTCAACATGATGGAATAGGGGAGAAGTGCGGTGCGATTCACCTAGTCTACTCATTTTGTATCCAAGGGGAAATTTCCCGTAGTCAATATATTCTGTTCCGTATGCTTGCCTCCACAACATCGTGGGATTGAATCGTGCTTCATCTCATCGGCCAGACTGGCATGATAGGACCATGCGACCTTTTCCTTTCCTCATTTTGTTGGCCTGCGTGGCGTGTGTTGCCTGCGCCGCCTCCGCCAGCAGGCCGGCCCGACCCAAGGCCGTCCCTGCGCCTGCGTCCGGCGATACGCTCGCGCAAATCCACGCGCTGATCGGTGACGCTGCCTGTACCGATTCTTCCCAGTGCCACACTGTCGGGATCGGCGCCCGTCCCTGCGGAGGGCCGCAGGCGTACCTGCCGTGGTCCAGCGCAAAAACCGATGGCGCCGCGCTGGCAGTGCTGGCCGAAAAATTCAGGCTGGAACGTGAGGCGGTGAATGCGGCCTCCGGTGAACTGTCGAATTGCCGGTTTTTTCCGGATCCGGGCGCGGTTTGCCGGGCCGGTACATGCCAGCTGAACCAGGCCACACCGGGCGGGCAGTCCGCGGTCTGAGCGCCGGCCTGGTGTGATGGCAAAAAAACAGCCCACGCAAGCGTGGGCTGTTTTCATGGGCAGTTCGTACTGCGACAAAGACGCGAGCCGCCCGGGCGGCCCGTGTCCCCTCTTACTGGGCAGCCACTTCCGGCGAGATGACTTTCTCGACCACTGCCGCAGGGATGCTGGCCGTGCCAGTCTCGATGCGCAGCACGGTGGTGGCGCGCACGACGTTGCCGCCGTCGCGGAACTGGGCGGCACCGAGGTAGCGCTTGTTCTGCTCCAGGCCCGACCAGCTCATGCCGACCGTGGTATTGGTGCCGGCGACAACTTTGCTCGGTACCGCGACGGTGAATTTGCCGCCGGTATCCGCCGTCGTGACCAGCCACGAGTTCAAACGGTGCTTCATCGTGGCCACGTTGCTGCCGTAGGCGACGACGCAGGCCTTGTAGACACCAGGCGCCGGGCTGGCGATCTGTGCCGACTCGACGGTGCCGTCGTTACCCGAGTAGACCCAGGTGCCGTCCGGCGCCAGCAGGCCCATGTCGTGGTCGTCGCCAGGGTTGCTGTCTTCCTGGAACAAGGCGGCGCGCAACACCACGGTGTTGGCCGGAACGGTGATCGGGTAGACCCGCACCGATGCCGTGTTGGCGCCCGCCGTGCAGCGCGCTTTCAGCGTTGCCGACGAGGTTGCCAGTGCGGTCAGGGACACCTCATCGCCGACGGTCGCTTCTTTCAGGCCGCCTTTGGTCGCGGTCATCACGCCGGAGTAGCCGGCCTTGACGGCAAACAGCTTGTTGCCGCTGACTTTGTCGCTGGTGATTTCAGCCTGCGTCACCTGGAGCGGCACGCCGATCCGGGCGCTCACGGGAATCTTCACGTTGTGGGTGCCGTCGGCCCAGGTCAGGCTGCCGAAATTCCACGTGTTGGCGGCGGCGCTGACGTTGGTCAGCTTGACGGTGAAGCTGCCGGTTGCGCCAGGAGCCAGCGACAGCGTCGATGGCGTGACGACAGTCGAAAAGCCCGGAACCGATGCGGTGGCCGTATAGGTCGCACTGCTGCTGCCGACGTTGGTCACGCTGCGGCGCACGGTGGTCGAACCCTGGACCGCGGCGACGGTGATCGACGGCAGGTTCAGGTTGAACGTTTCGTCGAGCGTGCCGTAGGTGGTGCAGTCGGACGCTGGCGAGACCGACGCCTTGTTGACCTTGCAGTTGTACTGGACGAAATCGGCCTTGCCGGCGTCGTACACCAGGCCTGGATCGATGGCCTTGTTCGGATCGATGTGGCCGGCGCCCTGCGACCAAGGCAGCAGGCCGTTCGACTGGCCGGCGACGCCGTCGTTCAGGGTCGAGTAGCCGGTGGTCATCAGTGCCGATTTGACGGCGGCTGGCGACCAGCTCGGATGCGCCTGGCGCAGCAGCAGGGCGACGCCGGCCACGTGCGGGCTCGACATCGAGGTGCCCTGGTAGGAATCGAAGGCAGCTGGCGGTACCAGCGCGCCGCTGATCACCGCATCGTGCTGGGCCGGGGTCAGGGCCGGCGTGACGTGGGCGATGATGTCCACGCCAGGCGCGGTCAGGTCCGGTTTCAGGATGTTCGGGTCACCCATGTTCGGGCCGCGCGAGGAGAAGCTGGCCATCAGCGGCGCCGGCTTCGGCTGGTTGTAGAACGTGCCGATGGTGGCGCGGGCAGCGGCTGCCTGGGCGGCAACATACGCCTTGATGGCATTGCCGTCAGCGGTGGCGACGTGCACGGTTGGTACGGAGTGGACTTCCGACACCAGGCCGGCGCCATTGTCGGCCAGCACCATGCCAACGCCACCGGCGTTCAGTACGGCAAGGCTCTTGTCGACGCGGGCGTTGTCGCCGCGGGTGCAGACCACCACTTTACCGGCCACCTTGGCCGGATCGAGCATGACCTGGCCGGCTGCCGGCGCATTGCTGTAGCACAGGTTGGCGTTGCCGCCACCCATGCCGGCATCTTCCGCACGGATCATCGGCGAGCTCGGCAGCGCAGTCGAGTTGGTCGATGCGCCCGTGTATTTGATGCCATTGCCCAGCGTGACGTCGGCAACATAGAAGCGGTCGTGGGTCGATGCGGCCACCGTGGTCAGCCATGGGCTGATGTGGGCGACTGCGTTGGCCGGGCCCGAGTTGCCAGCCGACGCAGCCACGAACACGTTGGCCAGCGACGCGCGGTAGAACGCCAGTTCGACGGCGTCGGCCGACGACGTCTGCGAACCGCTGATCGAGTAGTTGATCACATTCACGCCGTCCTTGACCGCGGCATCGATGGCTGAGACGGCATCGCTGTTGTAGCAGCTGTTGGTGGCATTGGTGCCGTCGGTGGCCGTGGTGTCGTTATACGTCCAGCAGATTTTGTAAGCGGAGACGCGGGCGCGCGGCGCCATGCCGCTGGCCACGCCCATGTAGGCGCCGCCCATCGTGACGGGGTTGTTGGCGTTGCCCGCTGCGGTCGAGGCAGTGTGGTCGCCGTGGCCGCCATGACCGGTGCTGACGCCGTTGGTGCCGATGTTCGAGTCGCGCGGCGAGACGTATTCGCTCCAGTTGAGCACCTGCTTCGACGCGATGAAGCCGGCGTTGAAGTATTGCGCGCCAATCAGTTTGTTATTGCAATGCAGCGCCGGATCGAAGCCCTGGCCGGACACGCACGTGCCTTTGAACGTGACGGGTGCGCTGGTGTACGCGAGCGTCCCGTTCGGATCGAAGGTCGGCCTGCCGTTGGCGTCGACGCGGTCGGCGAACGCCGGGTTTTCAGGCCAGATACCGCCGTCGACGATACCGACCACCATGTCTTCGCCCTTGACCAGCGCGCCGCCGGCATATTGCGACCACAGGCCGCCGTCTTTCGACAGGCCCAGGAAGGCACTGGTGGTGACGGTGTCGTATTTGCGGGCCTGGTCGGCCTGGACGTCGGCGACGGCTGCATTGTTTTTCAGCGACAGCACTTCGGCGTCGGTCAGCATGGCCGTGAAACCGTTCAGCACGACGTCGTAGTCGGCGATCACGGGGGCGTTGGCGATGGTAGCCAGCACTTCGCTCTTTTTACTGCCCAGGTACTGGATATAGTCCTGCACCGGCGCGGAGTGGTAGTCGAACGCAACGCCAGGGGCTGGCTGCGTGGCGGCCAGGCCGGCGACGTCGCCTTTATACGTGGCGGCCGGTTCGGCCTGCAGCTGGACGATGTAAGGGCGGCGCACTTCCTGTGCCTGGGTCAGCCCGGCGGCGCCGGAGAGCAGGATGGCGGCGGCGAAGGCGATGGGGCGTACTTTGAATGTCATGTCGTGGTCTCGAATTCGTTATGGGGCAGTGCGTTCAGGCGGCAATGGCAGTGGCAGCGGCGGTCTTGCGGCGGCGGGCGACGGCGCCGATGCCGAACAGGCCCAGGCCCATCAAGGCGAACGAGCCTGGCTCGGGCACGTAGGTGGTGACGTTATCGAGGGCGAACTGGGCCTGGTTGGTCGAGCGGGTGCAGGTCGTGGAACCGACCACGCAGGCGTAGCTGACGAAGCGCACGGTATCGAAGGAAGCGCCGGCGCCGAGCGCGGTCAGGTCATAGGTGCTGAAGTTGAACGCGCCGTTCACCGGCCCGGCCAGGTCGAGTACCACTTCGCCGACGGCGCCAAAGGCATTGAAGGCGGTCACTTGCAGCAGGCCGGCGACGCCGGGGTACGTCTGCCCATTGAAACCGAAGAAACTGGCGTCGATGCTGGCGAGCTTGAAGTCGGAGCCATCGTTCATCTGCAGGAAGGTGTAGCCGTCCGCGAGCGTGGCGAAATACGTGGTCGCGTTGTTTGCCGGGCAGGCAATGTCGCTGGTGCAGCTGTCCGCCGTCGTGGTCATGGAGCCGAAGGCGCCACCAGCCAGTTCGAGATAGTAGTTGCCCAGGGTGACGCCGTTATCCGGACCGTCGAAAACGAAATTGCCTGCATAGCCTTCGAAATCGAGCACGCCGGCCTGCGCCGGCGCCGCGCACAAGGTGGCCGCTACTGCTGCGGTGCCGAACAGTTTTGCGAGAGTTGCTGCGAAATGGGATTTCCGAATCATGGGATGTAACCTCGTTGTTGTCGTTGTGCATGGTCGCCAGGGCGCCGTTCCGTCACTTGAAATCGTTTCAAGTTGTAATGAAATATATCCTCGGAAATAACGAAGGTGTAAATAATTTCAACGTGGAAAATTCTGTTTTTCGAAAAATTTTCTGGAGATAATTTCGTTTCCCCTAATAAAATGATGCTTTCAACGCGTGCTCAGAAGTGTGAGTATTCCGCGACAACGTTGTGAAATTTCATCATTATTTTTGCCAGATGATTTGTGAATTTCCACTATGTAAGAAAGCATGCAGATTTGTCAGTAATTTTGCTTAAACAAAAGTTGTCGCGTTACGGACGGGCGTGGTAGCCTTGCACGCCAAAAACGCGCGTCACCGCTTGGCACGGTTGCGGCGAACCGTTGCAGTGAAGTCCACAAAAATTGCTACCAGGAGTTGTCTAATGTATACAGCGATGAAGTCTGGCTTATCCTCCCTGGACCGCGCGCGCAGTGCGCCTGGCCGCCGCCAGCATGGGTTCACCCTGCTGGAACTGCTGGTCGTCATCGTCATCATCGGTTTGCTGGCGGCGTATGTCGGGCCCAAATATTTCGCCCAGCTGGGCAAATCGGAAGTGACGATCGCCAGGGCACAGATCGAGTCGTTCGAAAAGTCGCTGGATACGTATCGCCTTGACGTGGGCCGCTACCCGACAACGGAGGAGGGTCTGGGCGCGCTGATGGCGGCGCCGGCCAGCGCCACCGCCAAGTGGAATGGCCCCTACCTCAAAAAAGGCATTCCGCCTGATCCATGGGGTCACCCTTATGTCTACCGCGCGCCGGGGAGCAAGGGCGAATACGAGATTGTCTCCACCGGGAAGGATGGCCAGCCTGGCGGTGCAGGCGAAGACGCGGACATCAGTTCGCAATGATCAGCGCGCATGATCAACTCGCAATGATCACCTCGCAATAAGCGGCTGCCGGACTTCTTCTCATCTCACTTCGCGGTTTCCACCTGATGCAGTTCGCTGTCCGTACCCTTGCTCCCGACCTGTCGATCACCACCATGGTGATCGACGCCAATGACGCCCTCGACGCCCGGCGCCAGGTGGAAGCGCGCGGCCTGTTCGTCAGCGCGGTGGAGCCGGCGCGCGCGGCGGCGCTTGGGCGCAGTGCCGGCAAGCTGTCGCTGGTGCTGTTCAGCCAGGAATTGCTGGCCTTGCTCAACGCCGGCCTCGGCATCGTGGAAAGCCTGGAAGCGCTGCTGGAGAAGGAAACCAATCCGGCCACGCGGGCGGTGCTCGAGCGCCTGCTGGGCGGGCTGCGCGAAGGCAAGCGCTTTTCCAGCGTCCTGGCCGAGCAGCCGGGCCTGTTCCCGCCGCTGTATATCGGCATCGTGCGGGCTGCCGAAGGCACCAGCGACCTGCCGCGCGCACTGGCGCGCTTCATCGATTACCAGCAGCGCATCGACGTGGTGCGCGCCAAGCTGGTCAGCGCCGCCATCTATCCATCGATCCTGCTGCTGGTCGGCGGCGGCGTCTCGCTGTTCCTGATTTCGTACGTTGTGCCGCGCTTTGCCGAGGTCTACCAGGGAGCCGGGCGCAACATGCCATGGATGTCGCAGATGATGCTGAACTGGGGCCAGTTTGCCGGCGCCCACGGCACCGGCCTGGGCCTGTCGATCGCGGCCGCGCTGGCAGCGCTTTTTTTCGGCATCCGTCACCTGCTGCGCAGCGGTGGCATTGCCCGCCTGCTTGGGCGCGTGCCGGCCATCGGCGAACGGGTGCGCATCTATGAACTCTCGCGCCTGTACCTCACCCTGGGCATGCTCAGCGAAGGCGGCATCACCATCGTCAACGCCATCGAAACGGTGCAGGCGATGGTGTCGGCCAGCGTGCGCGCGAACCTGGCCGCGGCGCGTGCGATGATCGAAGCGGGCCAGCCGCTGTCAAGCGCGTTCGAAGCGAACGGCCTGACCACGCCGATTTCCCTGCGCATGCTGCGGGTCGGCGAGCGCACCGGCGACATGGGGCCGATGCTGACCCAGTCGGCGGCTTTCTATGACGGCGAAATCAGCCGCTGGATCGACCGGTTCACGCGCACCTTCGAACCCTTGCTGATGGCCGGGATCGGCCTGGTGGTGGGCGCGATCGTGGTGCTGCTGTACATGCCGATTTTCGACCTTGCCGGAGACATGTCATGAATACCGTCGTCGACGCCTCCCTGCTGGCGCGCGCACGCGCCCAGAGCCGCCTGTCGCAGCGCGGCCTGGTCACCGAACTCGAAGCGTTATCGGGCCTCGATCCGCGCGCGCTGCTGCGCGGCCTGGCCGATCCTTTTGGCCTGGACGTCATGGAAACGGCGGGCATGTTCGACCAGAAGCCGGCCTTCGACCTGCTGCCGCTGGCGCAGGCGCTGGCGCGCTACTGCGTGCTGCTGCGCGACGCCGATGATGTCGTCAGCGGCGTCATTGCCGACCCGTTCGACCTCGATCTGCAGACCTGGCTGTCGGCGCGGGCCGGCGCCACCGCCGCGGCGCCGTTGACCATGCGCCTGGCGCTGCAGTCCGACATCCAGGCCTACCTGTCGAAACACGAAGAGTCGGCGCGCGCAACCGATACGCTGGCGCCCGGCGTCGCCGATGCCCGCCGGGACGGCAAGACGGCCGCCGTGCTGTCGTTCGCGTCCGTCTCGGAAGCCGCCAGCCCTGCCGTCAAGCTGGTCAACTCGACCCTGTACGACGCCCTGAAGGCGGGCGCCTCCGACATCCACCTCGAGAGCACCGCCGGGGGCCTGGCCGTCAAGTACCGCGTCGACGGCGTGCTCGATCACGCCACCACCGTCGGCGGCATCGAGCTGGCCGAACACATCGTCTCGCGCATCAAGGTGCTGGCCGAACTCGATATCACCGAACGCCGCATTCCGCAGGATGGCAGCTTCCGTGTCGAGGCGAACGGGCGCGACATCGACCTGCGCGTGTCCATCATGCCGAGCATTCACGGCGAGGACGCCGTCATCCGGATCCTCGACAAGCGCGCGATGATCGAAGCCTACGGTTCGCTCAGCCTGGAAGCGCTCGGCTTCGACGCGCCGTCGCTCGTCACCCTGCGCACGCTGGCGCAGGAAGCCTACGGGATGCTGCTGGTGACCGGTCCGACCGGTTCGGGCAAGACCACCACGCTGTATGCGGCGCTGACCGAAATCCACAACGGGCGCGAAAAAATCATCACGATCGAGGACCCGGTCGAGTACCAGCTGCCCGGCATCCTGCAAATTCCGGTGAATGAAAAAAAGGGCCTGACCTTTGCCAAGGGCCTGCGCTCGATCCTGCGGCACGATCCCGACAAAATCATGGTCGGTGAGATCCGTGACCGCGAGACGGCGGAAATCGCCGTGCAGTCGGCGCTGACCGGCCACCTGGTGCTCACCACCGTGCACGCAAATAACGTGTTCGACGTGTTCGGCCGCTTCACCCACATGGGGATCGACCCGTACGCCTTCGTTTCGGCCCTGAACGGCATCTGGGCCCAGCGCCTGATCCGCATGAACTGCCCGCGCTGCGCGGTGCGGTACGACCCGGACGACGCGGAACTGGCGTCGGCGCGGCTCGAACGCGGCGCCGTGCACGATTACCTGTTCATGCGTGGCGCCGGGTGCGGCGATTGCCGCGGCACCGGCTACAAGGGGCGCCGGTCGATTGCCGAAATCCTGACCTTGAACGACGAGATCCGCGAGCTGATCGTCGACAAGCAGCCGATCCGCCAGATCAAGGCAGCGGCGTACGCCAACGGCACGCGCAGCCTGCGCCTGGCCGCACTGGAACTGGTGAAGCGCGGCGCCACGACGATCGAGGAAATCAAGCGGGTGACTTTGCATGCGTAGTTTTATGGGGAACCTGATGGGAAGTGCGGCAAGCAGCGGCTGGAACAAGTCCCTGCGCCTCGGCCTCGGCACGGATGCCATCGCGCTGGTCGATGCGCGGCGCTGGCGCCGTGCGCCGGTCGAAGTGCTGGCCGAAGCGTCGCTGGGCGCAAGCGGGCTCGATCAGCTGGCGCTGTCCCTGCGCGCCATGCTGGCCGACGCCGGCGTGGCCGGGCGGGCGCTGACCGTCATCGTCAGCGATGAACTGGCGCGCCTGTGGCAGGTCAGCCCACCCGAAGGCAGCGCGCGGATGGCCGACCTGGAGGGCGCGGCGGCCTTGCGCTTCCAGGCCTTGTTCGGCGCGGCCCCGGTGGGCTGGCGCATCGGCGCCGACTGGAGCGTCAAGCGGCCGTTCCTGGCGGCCGGCCTGCCGGCGAGCCTGCTGGCGCTGCTGGAGGAGGTGGCACTGGAACAGCGCATGCGCCTGGTCGAAGTGACGCCCCAGTTTGTCGCTGCATTCAACGGCGTGCGCGCCAGGCTGGCAGGCGACGCGTGGTTCGGCGTGCTGCAGGCCGGCGTGCTGACGCTCGGCGTGCAAACCGTGGCCGGCCATCTGGGCGCGGTGCGTGCGATCGCCGTGCCCGACGGCGCCGACGGCGCATGGCTGGCGCGCCAGGTGACGCGCGAAGCGCTGCGCCTGGACGTCGCCGCGCCCGCGCGCCTGCAACTGTGCGGCGACGCGCCGTCGAACTGGCAAGGCCAACCCCAGCTCGCCTGCACGCTGTTCGACGCCGGCCGCAATGGCGCCGGCTGGTCGGCGCCGGTGCGCCTGGCGTGCAGCGGGAGTCGGGCATGAAAGTGGGCATGAAGCCGCTGCGGATCGATTTCGCGCCGCCATCGCTGGCGCGCACCTGGTTCCATACCTCGCGCCCGGCGCGGGCATTGGCAGGTATCGCTTTGATCCTCGCGGTCGGCGCAGGCGTGCAGACCTGGCGCCTGATCGAGCAGCGCCGCCTCGACGCCGAGCAGGTCGCGCGCGTGGTGCAGCACCACGCCGTCCCGGTGCAGGCCGCGCCCGTGCAGGCGAAGGTCACGGTCAGCCCCGCCCAGGCCGCGGCCGTGAACGGCGCGGTACTGCAGCTCAATTTGCCATGGCGCGAACTGCATGATGCGATCGGCGCGGCCACGCCGGCCGAGGTCGCGCTGCTGGCGCTCGAACCCGACGCACGCAAGCACACGGTGCGCATCACGGCGGAAGCGCGCGGTAGCGACGACATGATCGACTACGTGGAAAAGCTGCAGGCGCAGGGCTGGTTCACGGCGGTCGCCCTGACGCACCATGAAATCAACGACGTCGATCCGAACAAGCCGATCCGCTTCCAGGTCGAAGCGCAATGGGCGGGGGAACAGCCATGAACGGCATGAACCTGTCCGCCCTGTGGCTGCGCGCGCGCCTGGCCGGCCGGTCGATCGGGCCGGTTGGCGGCACGGCGCTGGTGGTGGCACTGGCCGCGCTGGCGGTCCTCGCCTGGGCCATCCCCGCGCGTGAAAAACAGGCGCTGCGCCAGGGCGCGGCGATGGTGCGGGCCGCGGCACCGCCGCCGGCTCCGGCGGTGTCGCCGGCGGCAGCCACGAACGAGAACCTGGCCCTGTTCTACGCTGCGCTGGGCGAGCGCCGCGCCACCGAGGAACAGCTCAAGACCCTGTTCGACATCGCCGCCAGGACCGGCATCGTGCTGCGCCAGGGTGAATACAAGCCGGCCTTTGACCAGAACGGCAAGCTGTATACTTACCAGGTGACGTTGCCGGTCAAGGGCAGCTACCAGGCGGTCTGGCAATTCGCCATGCTGTCGCTGCGCGCGATTCCGTTCGCCGCGCTCGACGACATCGGTTTCCGCCGCGACGACATCGCGGCAGCCGGTGTCGATGCGCGCGTGCGCTTCACGTTCTACCTCGCCGACAAGCCAGCGGAGGGCGCGCGATGAAACCACGTCACCTTGCCATGGGCGCCGCGCTGCTGGTCGCGGCCGGACTGGTGGTCTTCGGCGACAAGACGCCGGATGCCGGCGTGGCCGAGCCGGTGGAGCGCGCCGCACGTGTAGTTGCGCCGTCGGCGCCTGTCACGGTGGCCAGCGCCCCCGCCACGAAGGCGGGTGCCGAGCCGGTGATCCTGCGCCTGCGGCCGCGCGCGGAACTGATGGGGGAGAGCGGCGCCGACGGCAGCCCGCTGTTCGGCAGCCAGAACTGGAACCCGCCGCCGCCACCGCCGGCGAAAGTGGCGGACGCGCCGCCGCCGCCGCCACCGAGCGCGCCGCCGCTGCCGTTCACGCTGATCGGCAAATCGGTCGGCTCGGGCGCCTACGAGGTGTACCTGGCGCGTGGCGACCAGGTCTACCTGGTGCGCGAAAAAACGACCATCGATGGCACTTACCGGGTCGACAAGATCGTCCCGCCGATGCTGACCCTGACTTACCTTCCGCTGAACCAGGTTCAGCAGCTCAATATTGGAGTATTCGACTGATGGCAGCTTTCCTGAACCGTGCCGGGCCCGGTTTGCCGCGCCTGCTGATGGCGACCCTGGTAGGTGCCGCCCTGAGCGGTTGCGCCGGCCATGCGGCCTACCGCGAGGGCACCGACCTGCTGTCGAAGAACCAGGTCGAACAAAGCCTGGTGAAATTCCAGCAGGCGGTCGATGAAGCGCCGGGCAATGCCGCCTACCAGGCCGCCTACCTGCGCACGCGCGACAACAACGCCAACCGCCTGCTGCTGCAGGCCGACCGCGACCTGGCAGACGGCAAGCCGGCGCTGGCCCAGCAGAATTACATCCGCGTGCTGACGATCGACCCGGGCAACGAGCGCGCGCGCGCCGGCATGCGCGCGCTCGACGCCGAACGCCGCTTCACCACGCTGCTGGCGGAGGCGGCCACCGCCACCGACAAGAAGGACTACGACACGGCCAAGGCCAGGCTGAACGCCATCCTGCTCGAGCGTCCGAGCCATGAAGATGCGCGCCTGCTGCTCAACCAGGTCATGGAGAAAAGTGCGCCGGCCACGGCGGAAAGCGCGTTGACGGCAGCCTTCCGCACACCCATCAGCCTGGAGTTTCGCGATGCGCCGCTCAAGCAGATCTTTGAGGTGATCGCCCGCCATTCCGGCTTGAACTTCGTGTTCGACAAGGATGTCAAATCCGACCAGCGCACCTCGATTTTCCTGAAGAACAGCACGGTCGAGTCGGCCGTGTACTTTCTCTTGATGACCAACCAGCTCGAGCGCCAGGTCATGGATGGCAACACCATCCTGATCTACCCGAACGTCGCGGCCAAGCTGAAGGAATACCAGGAGATGTCGGTGAAAACCTTCTTCCTGGCAAATGCCGACGCCAAGGCCATTGCAAACACGCTGAAAACGATCCTCAAGACGCGCGACGTCGTCGTCGATGAAAAGCTGAACCTGGTGATCGTGCGCGACAGCCCGGAAGCCATCAAGCTGGCGGCCCAGCTCATCGCCGTCCAGGACGTGCCCGAAGCCGAAGTGATGCTGGACGTGGAAGTGCTCGAAGTGACGCGCACGCGGGCGATGGACCTGGGCATTGCCTGGCCGACCACGCTGGCGCTGGCGCCGATCGTCACTTCCACCGGCGCGCTGACCGTCAACCAGCTCAAGGGCCTCAACGCTGACAGCATCAGCGTCGGCGGCGTGTCCGCCACTATCAACGCCAACAAGACCGACGGCGACACCAATACCCTCGCGCACCCGCGCATCCGCGTGCGCAACAAGGAAAAAGCCAAGGTCGTCATCGGGGACAAGGTGCCGAACATCACGACCACGATTTCCTCGGGCGTGGGCGGTTTCGCGTCCGAGTCGGTGAATTACCTCGACGTCGGGCTGACGCTGAACGTGGAGCCGACGATCTCGCTGAACAATGAAGTGGCGATCCGGATTTCACTCGAGGTTTCCAACCTGATCGACACCATTGTCAGCAAGAACGGCACCACGGCCTACCGCATCGGCACGCGCTCGGCGTCGACGATGCTGCAACTGAAGGATGGCGAGAACCAGGTGCTGGCCGGGCTGATCAACAATGAGGAGCGTGCCTCCGGCAGCAAGATTCCGGGCCTGGGCGACCTGCCGATCGTCGGGCGCCTGTTCGGCTCGGGCCGCAACCAGAACGACCGCACCGAGATCGTGCTGTCGATCACGCCGCACCTGATCCGCAACCTGGCCCGGCCACAGGCGAGCGCGTCCGAGTTTGGCGCCGGCACCGAATCGAGCTTCCGCCGCCGTCCCGACCTGAGCGCGCGTGGCGCCGCCGTGCTGCCGGGCGGCGCCGCACCGGCCGGTTCCGCCGGCCAGACCGGGACCGTCGGCCCGTCGCGTCCTTACCAGGCATTGCCGGCTGCCGGCCGGCCACTCGTGCCGTCGGCGCCGGTGGCGCCGGCCGTGGTGGTCAATCCGGTTCCGGCGCAGACGCCGTTGCCGGCCGTGCCGGCCAATCCGGCCAGTGCACCGGTGCAGGACCAGCCGCAAGTGACGCCGGTGCCGGCGCCGGTGACGACCACGCCGCAGCAACAGCAACAGCAGGCACCGGTCACGGTCACGGTGACCGGCGCGACAGCGGTGCGGACGGCGCCGGTAATCAGCGCGCCGCCGACGGCGCCACCGGCCCAATAATGCGCAGGCGCGGCTTCACGCTGATCGAGCTGCTGGTGACGCTGGCCATCCTGGCGTTGCTGGGCACGCTCGTGGTGCCGGTGGCCGAGGTGACCCTGCAGCGCCGCCATGAACAGGAGCTGCGCCGGTCGCTGCGCGAGATCCGCACCGCCATCGATGCCTACAAAAAGGCCAGCGACGAGGGCCGCATCGCCAAGACTCTGGGCGCAACCGGCTATCCGGCCAGGCTGGAGCTGCTGGTGGACGGCGTGGTGGATGCGCGCAGCCCCAAGCGCGCCAAGATTTTCTTCCTGCGCCGGATCCCGCGCGACCCTTTCAACGGCAGCGCCGACCTCGACGACGCCAAAACCTGGGGCAAGCGCAGCTACGCCAGCGAAGCGAACGAACCACGCGAGGGCGATGACGTCTACGATGTCTACACCACCTCCCCCAAAACCGGTCTGAATGGCATTCCCTACAGCAAATGGTAACTTCTCAAAAGCAGACCCGCGGCGCCATTTGCGGCAAAGGTGAGCATGACGGCGGCGCCATGCGCACCAACGTCATCCCGGCGCAAGCCTTGACCCATCGCCCGCGCGTAGAATCGCGGGCAGCGAAGGTACCGCGCCGCATATCGAAGCCCTCAGGTTTCACGCTCATCGAACTCCTCGTCGTCCTCGCCATCGTCGCCCTGCTGTTAACCCTGGCCGTCCCCCGTTTCTTCCCTGGCATCGAGAGCGCCAAGGACACCATCCTGGCCGACAACCTGCGCAACACCCGCGCCGTCATCGACCAGTTCTACGCCGACACCGGCCGCTACCCGGACTCCCTCGAACAGCTGGTCGAAAAGAAATACCTGCGCGCCGTCCCGGTCGATCCCGTTGCCGACAGCAACAGCACCTGGATCCTGGTGCCGCCCGAGGACACTACCAAGGGCAATATCTATTCGATCCGCAGCGGCGCGCCCGGCAACGACCGCACCGGCCGTCCCTACGCCGAGTGGTAGCGCGCGCCATGCCACGGCGCCAGCAGGGTTTTACTTATCTGGGACTGGTGATTTTGCTGGCGATCATCGGGCTGGTCGGCGCCGCTGCAGTGAAAGTCGACGCGCTGCTGGCACGGGCCGCCGCCGAGGAAGAATTGCTGGAAGCCGGCGCGGCGTTCAGCGCCGCCCTCGACAGCTACGCCGCCGCGACGCCGCCCGGCCGGCCGCAGCAGCCGCCCACGTTGCAGGATCTGCTGAAGGACACGCGCTTCCCGACCATCCGGCGCCACCTGCGCAAGATCTTCGTCGATCCGATTTCCGGCAAGACGGAGTGGGGCATCACGTATGTGGGCGACAAGACCGGCGTCATCGGCGTCTACAGCCTGTCGCAGGGGCAGCCTCTGAAGCAGGCCAATTTCGACGAGCGTTTTCCGAACTTCGAGAACAAGACGCATTACGCCGACTGGAAATTCACCGCCAACGGCCAGGCGGCGCTGGAACGCGCCACCGACATGACCGGCAAACCGCCGGTCACGCTGCCGCCCGGCACGCCGCTGCCCGCAACGCCGGCGCCCGTCACGCCGACTATTCCGAACATGCCGAACATGCCGACTACGCCAGCCCCGCCCGCAGCACCTGTCGTGACACCGGAACCGCCGCCGGCCGCTCCCGAAGCGCCGCCGGAGCCGGAACCGGCCACACCGCCCGAGCCGGAACCCGCCGAGCCGCCGCAGCAGCCTTGATCAGCGGCTGCGGCGCTTGAAGTCGGCGAAGCGGAAGCCGAGCGCGAACAGCAGCCCGAAATAGACGACGGCACTGGCGCCGATGATGGCAAACAGGATGCCCGCGCGCAGGAAGGCATGGGCGCGCAGCGCGGCCCAGTCGAACTGTTGCTGGGCGAACCATGCGACCACGCCCAGCGCGCACGAGGCAATCACCAGCTTCACGAAAAACATCGCCCAGCCCGGTTGCGCGGTGTAGATGCCGCGCTTGCGCAGGCCCACGAAGAGCAGCAGCGCATTCAGGCAGGCGCCCACGCCGATCGACAGCGCCAGGCCGGTCACGCCCAGCAGCGGCACGAACACCAGGTTCAACAGCTGGGTGGCGACGATGACGACGGTGGCGATACGCACTGGCGTGCGCACGTCCTGGCTGGCGTAGAACGCCGGCGCCAGCGTCTTGACCAGGATGATGCCGAGCAGGCCGGCCGCGTACGCGGTCAGTGGCATGGCCGACGCATGGATGGCGGCAGCCGTAAACTTGCCATAGTTGAACAGGGTGGCGATCAGCGGTTCGGCCAGCACGGCCATGCCGACCGCCGCCGGCATGGCCAGCAGGAAGGTCAGGCGCAGGCCCCAGTCGAGCAGGGAGGAGTATTCGGTCTTGTCGCCTTCGGCATTCGCTTTCGACAGGCTCGGCAGCAGCACGGTGCCGAGCGCGACGCCCAGCAGGCCGATCGGGAACTCCATCAGGCGGTCGGCATACTGCAGCGCCGACACGCTGCCGGCAACCAGGCTGGCGGCGATGCTGGTGTTGATGAGCAGGCTGATCTGCGCGGCCGCCACCGCGAACACGGCCGGTCCCATGCGTTTGAGCATGCGTCGCACGCCGGCGTCGTGCAGGCCGGCAAGAGGATTGAACGACAGGCGCGGCAGCATGCCGATCTTCATCAGCGCGGGAATCTGGATGGCCACCTGCAGGATGCCGCCGACGCACACGCCCACCACCATCGCGTACACGGGCTGCTGGAAATAGTGCACCAGGAACAGCGCCGCCAGGATCTGCGACACGTTCAGCAGCACCGGCGCAAAGGCCGGCACCTTGAACTCGCGCCAGGTATTCAGGATGCCGCCGGCCAAGGCCGCGAAAGCCATGCAGATAATGTAGGGGAACATGATGCGCGTCATCAACACCGCATCGTCGAAGGCTTCCGGCGCCAGGCCGCTGGCAATCACGGCCAGCAGGCCCGCGCTGCCAAGGATGCCGGCGATGGTCACCGCCAGCGTCGCCCAGATCAGTGAATTGGCGACATGGTCGACCAGCGTTTTGGTGGCCTGGTCGCCGTGCTGGGTCTTGTACTCGGCGAGGATGGGCACGAAGGCCTGCGAGAATGCGCCCTCGGCAAACAGGCGGCGCAGCAAATTCGGGATGCGGTAGGCGATAATGAAGGCGTCGGTGTAGGCCGAGGCCCCGAAAGCCCGCGCGAACAGGCTCTCGCGCAGCAGGCCGGTAATGCGGGACAGCATGGTCATGCTGGAGATGGCGGCGACGGTTTTGAGCAGGTTCATGGGGCGCGATTATATCGCGGCAACTCACTCTGCAATAAGCCGCGTGGGGGTCGCAAAAACTGCGCCCCGAAATTTTGAATTGCCGTGAACGCAATCCTCCGCTATAATCCTGGGCTGTACAGAATTCTGTTACGCAGACACTAATGTTTGGCAGGCACTGGTTTGACAACAAGCTTTTTCGGATTGATGAATGAGCCGGTTTGACAAGCAATATGTTTGCAAACGCAACTTGACCCGATCTAGGAAATTCCATGGCAAATACCGCACAAGCGCGCAAACGCGCTCGTCAAGCAGTTAAGCAAAACGCTCAAAACTCGTCGCAGCGCTCGACCCTGCGTACCGCCATCAAGGCTGTCCGCAAAGCCATCCAGGCTGGCGACAAAGCTGCTGCTACCACGATCTTCCAGACTTCGGTCTCGAAAATCGACAGCATCGCTGACAAGAAAATCATTCACAAGAACAAAGCTGCACGTCACAAGAGCCGTCTGGCTGCTGCTCTGAAGGCGCTGTCGGCTTAATTGACGATCGTGCGCGTGGCCTTGGGCCGCGCAGGCAGTTTCTTGTTGAGTTATGCTTGAAAAAACCCGCCCGATCGCAGATCCGGCGGGTTTTTTCGCTTCGCCGAATCATTCGCGCCACGGTGCGTGGGATAATGACAATCCACGCACCAGCACGACCAGCGAATTTCGAGTTCGACCTTTACAGTTTCACTTATTGCGACAACGTTCGCGAACACCGAGGAAAAGCGCATGAGCAGTGATCAGACCATCATCTACACCTTGACCGACGAAGCGCCGCTGCTGGCGACGCACGCCTTTTTGCCAGTCGTGAGCACTTTTGCCAAGGCAGCCGGCGTCACCGTCGAGCCGAGCGACATTTCGGTAGCAGCCCGTATCCTGGCCGCGTTTCCCGAAGCGCTGAGCGCAGAGCAGCGCGTGCCGGATGCGCTGGCCGACCTGGGCAAAAAGACGCTCACGCCGGAAGCGAACATCATCAAGCTGCCGAACATCTCGGCCTCGGTGTCGCAGCTGGAAGCGGCCATCAAGGAACTGCAGGACAAGGGTTACGCCATTCCATCGTTCCCGGCCGACCCGAAGACCGACGAAGAAAAAGCCATCAAGGCGCGCTACAACAAGTGCATCGGCTCGGCGGTGAACCCGGTCCTGCGTGAAGGCAACTCCGACCGCCGCGCCCCGCGCGCCGTCAAGGAATACGCCCGCAAGAACCCGCACTCGATGGCCAAATGGTCGC
>Ga0265780_10002243_pt1 | contig 26523 bp, 23 predicted proteins | sample P1T30metagenome_FD_192432 | JGI IMG/M metagenome (GOLD analysis project Ga0265780, IMG submission 192432) | Plant litter microbial communities from East Loma Ridge, Irvine, California - P1 T30 | ecosystem: Environmental > Terrestrial > Plant litter > Unclassified | place: USA: California...
CCGCGAAGCTTGGTGCTGTCCAGCACCGCGAGTTTGACCACCGTGACCATGACGCTACGAAGAAGAACCTTGTTCAAGAACAGGCACAGTTCAAGGACGAGAGGAGCGTAGAGGGAACCACGCAAAGCCAGAGCGTGGCGCCCACTCTCGGAGGCGAGCACGTTCACCACGTAAGTACCTTGTTATCTTAGGGATATCATTTCATTCTAATGCTTCCAAGCATATCCACGAGACCATTCAGCCAGTTGTTCAGAAGGAGGTCATCCAGCCCAACGTCGTGCACACCACAGTTCCAATCCACGAGGTTCACCACAACGCCGCCACTCACCACGGAACTACTGCCCTTCCCGCCATGACTATGGGCGAATTCAAGGCCAAGGGAGGTGCGCTGACTGGTCGCGAGGAGCGTTACGATGAATTTGAGGGTGTACCAAAGAGTAAGCAAAATCGTCGATGCACATTGATCATTGCTGACATGCGAAAGACCTTGGGAGTGGCACAGCTGGTGGATTCGGTGCTGTCCGCGACACCCACGATCATTCTGGATCTGAGCACCACAAGCACGGCGATCTCGACAAGAGTTCCAGCCACCGCTCTGGTGTAGCAGGCGCCAGCGCCATTGGCTCAGGTTAGTATATTTCTCATCAAAATCCTCACACGTCTCATGAACCATCAGGCAACACTGGGCATCACGTCGGCACTGATGGGCCAATCGGCTCAAGCACGACTCGTGATGGTACAGCCCATTTCACTACAACTCGATCTTCAAACAATTTGTGCTAATAACTGCGCAGGTCACCACGACTCCACCTCTTCTTCGCACTCAAAGCCATCGCTGATGGACAAGCTCAATCCCAAGAAGGATGCTGATGGTGATGGCAAAGCTGGCTGTAAGTGATCCATCTCTGCGCTACTCTTCTCTATGCTGATTGTTTCCAGTCATGAAGTGAGTAATGAGTTGTTCAGCGTTCACAAAGTAGAACGTGTTGCAACACATAGCGATCTTAGACGCCCTTGCGTATTATACGATACCATAGTAATGAATTGTTTTTCACGAAAGAATAATGTTCATGTTTTGCAAACACACGTGACAGCTATGACGTGTCACATTATGCAAAATATGAGGATCGGTGAATGGAATTAAACGGCAAATATGAAATATCTCACTTCTTTCAAAGCGGGGTCGGAAGTTGAAAAAAGTATTTCAGTAATGCAACCACAACCGCACTGGTCCTCACACCTAGCTCGTTTAGTGACTATTGACCGAGGTCCATTGCGAACTAAGCCTCCATCCACACTACAATTTCCTAGACGCGATGGGTATCCACTGTGCGATTGGCTTGTCAGTGGGTACAAGGACGATTCGCCCTCCGCTCCAGCCGCCGTGACCGCTTTCCCCAGTGTGATCTACACCCGCCTTCCGTGCGAGTTGCTCCACCTCCGACAATCCTTCCATGCCCACTTGATGGCAGTCATGGTACAGCAGGCTCACATGCGGATTGTACTGATCGTTCGCCCACTTTGAAGCCACTGAGTCTTCTCCGAAGCCTTCTACCTGTCGCCTGCAGATTGCGGCTAGCTTCTTGATACCATCCGTCTTGACGCACTGGATGTCTTCGAGAAGTGTAGGTACGAAGTTAGTATTTGTCTCACATACACTGCGTGCAGCGTACATGTACACTTACAGAGTTTGCGGAAGAAGATGTCTTCACTGGCGAGCTCTTTGAATTTCACGTGCACTTCGTCCCTCGAATGCAAGTTCAGTGAGTCGAGCCATGCTTGTGGGTCAGATGAGTATTTTGCTGGAAGAACCTCCGAAGTCAGAGTAACGTGGGGTAGAAACGTGTGTGTAGAGTGGAAGTGTAATGACGTCTGCTCAATGAGACAGGATAACACGGTATCGAGGGACTCTGAGGGCGGGAGCAGCCACAAAGATGAGCCTGGCATGATGTCCAAGATCGTTGCTTGATGGTGTTCGTGTTGTGGTGCTGCTGTCTGCTGTCGTCCCCATCCCTGCACCGCCACAGTGGCTAATGCTCCCCTCCCCGCACGGCGCCTTCCCTCCCAGCTGGCCGGTCTTTTCTGACGCGCTGGACGCGACTGCAACCAAAGACAAACACTCTTGCATGTGACAGCTATGCGCTTCGCCTTCACTTTCAACCACCTTTCCGACTCACTGCGAATCTCTGCATCAGCATCAGCGACGAATAACTATGCGACATCTCTCACTCCATCGCCATCAACATCATCCCATCGCTATTCATAACGTGTGAACATGACCGAACAAATGGTGCAGTTCCCAAACCCTGATTACAGTATCGTGAAGATCCCGCAGTGGTTCTTGGACCGACATGAGATCGAATACGGACGATCGAAAGAGCCAATGCCCGCGAACCCACTGGCCGCAGCGTGGCACGTCGTGTGCTGTCTTTGGTGGGGCGTTGTTTGGTTCTGGCTGAAAGTGCGTCCATCTGTTGCCCGTCGTGCTCTTGAGCATCATGCTAACACGCCGAAGCGATTATGGAAATGGTGCATGTCCAAGCCGACTAAAGAAAGAGCAAGATACTTCGATGCCATAGGCATGGCCCGAACGTATGAAGACTGGATGGTTGAAGCGAATGTGTTGGATCTCAGTCTGAGATATGACCGATGGTAGGTCACATACTCCACCTCGAGTGTTGCCACTACTGACTGTCGTGCCAACAGGCGTGGCGGAACTGAGAGTCCTTACTACAATTGGGATCTCATCCTAAAACGTATCGACGCCCTCCGGCACGTGCGAGGCCGAAGCGACATCACCGCGACCGCTAACCTCCTACGAACTGGCCTCGTCCGAAATTACGCCAACATCACGTCTACACAGCTATACAACCAGGCGTATAGCGGTACCAAGGACCTCATTGAAACGTACATCAGGGAAGTTGTAATCTGCGTAGATCAGATCTCAAATGCCCCAACAACAACCACGTCTGACAAACAGCACAAGCTGAACATCTTGAACGACACAAAGCGCACCTACGGACAGTCAGCACTTGTCCTACAGGGTGGTTCTATCTTTGGCCTCTGCCATCTCGGCGTTATAAAGGCTCTGCATTTGAGGGGACTTCTTCCAAAGGTCATCTCCGGCACCGCTACTGGTGCGCTCATCGCAGCCTGTAAGCCAATCCAGTACACTTCCTACATGCGAGACAAAGCTAACTGGTATGCAACCCTGTAGTGATAGGAGTAAAAAGAGACAGCGAGCTACTTGGCGCCTTATCGGGCAGTCGCATCAACGTCGAAGCTTTCACTAATCAAGCAACCGGTGGTCGCTGGTACCAGACACTGATTCGACGCGTGAGACGATGGTGGAGGACGGGCCACTTCCTTGACATTGAGGTGCTCGACAGGCTGCTCCAGGCAAACGTCGGCGATATGACGTTCGAGGAAGCACACAAGAGAACCGGAAGAATTTTGAACATCACCGTCACGACTAGCACCTGCGTCGAAGGGGGCAATTCCGCTCCAACTGCTCTCAATCACATAACGGCTTCTAACGTCGTGAGTACACCTTTTTGCCTAGCACTTCGATATTATGTGGTGCTAATGAACGCAATCAGCTGATACGCTCGGCGGCTCTTGCATCCAACGCTACATCCTCCTCAACACTGTACAACCCCGGGGTCACCGTCTTGTGCAAGAATTTCGACAACACCATAATACCATGGCCCTTGGCTGTGCCCGCATCCTCCCGAAACCAGCCACGGTCAATGCATCGCGACCGCGAATCTCCACTGGCTCCCTTGAAGCGACTATTTGGTGTCAACCATTACATCGTTAGCCAGGCGCGCCCATATCTAGCGCCATTCTTACGGAACGACCTTCATCAGCCGAACCCGTATCAAGATGAAGATGGTCGCTGGATCATGCTGATCCTCCGCCGGATCGTCACAGAAGTCCAGCATTACTTAACATTGTTAGACAATTTCGGACTCGTCCCTGCATCTACTCGCAGATTTCTCCTCGATGAGGACACACCTGGCGAGAAATTGCTGCTTGTTCCGGAGATAGCACCCACCGATTTCTTCAGACTCCTCGAGAATCCGACCCCGTCAGCCGTCGACTACTGGATACTCAAGGGCGAGCGGAGCGTATGGCCGGCCGTCTCGGCACTTAACGTCAGATGTGGTATCGAGATTGCGATTGATCGAGGATATGAAACCGTCAAGAGACGGCCCAAGCAGAATGGAAGAAATAGCCAGCCAGGATCACAGATATGAACGTACCCTTCGTGGGGGAGTTCGGCGGAAAATTGACAGCTGTTCGCGGTGGTTCGTAGTACTCAGAGCATTCAGATTTTCGAACAGGCTCTTTTTGACGATTCTAGAAATGAAAGCCAAGAAAATACTGCAATCGAACTTAGTCACATGGACTGAAGACAGTTTCAAGTATGGGTGCTGGTACAAGATACTCGTATTGCGCAATATTTATTGCTTGAACTCTCTGTCCAACAACAAATTTGCATGACTTTCAATACGCCCCGTTCCTTTCCTGATACGTTTGTCCCTCGACCGTCTTCACCTCGCCCCGTCCACTCCACACCAGTCCATCCACAGTCAATTCCAACCCCTGCACCTTTGTCGCGCCACCATCAAGGCCCCAAAGCGACACGCCGAGATAGTTCGTGCCGTGGTAGTTCAAGATGCCCTCTGGAACGGGGTACACAGTCTGTGGTCCCACGTTACTAACATACTTGCCGAATTGCCAACCGTTGACGTATAGCTGCGCGCGATACGCTGAGACGCTGGACCCAGCGGTACCGTTCGCGGAAGTGGCATTGCTGAATGTAAATGACAATGGGATGTCGTAGCCTGAAGGCATGTTGAGATCGAACTCCGTTGCGAAGAAAACAACACCCGGAGCTGGTATGCCGTCTGCCACGGGCCCTCTACTTTCTTTCCAGCCTGCATCCGCCGAGACCGCACCAGGCTGGTGAAAACCCTGACGTTCGACGAACAAGCCACCCTCATTGAGTGGACCTCTGGAGATGTCGACGTAGTCTTCGCCACCAAGATTGCCGGTCAATTTCCAGGTTACGTCAGACTGAGCATGGCCGGAGAGCTTGTAGTCGAGGATACCGCGCGGGTTCTTCATCGTCTCGGTGCCAATGGTCCAATTTTGGTCGAGACCTTGATTGTCGATAACAACGGTGATAGTGTACTTCTTTCCGGGTGCTAGGTTGGGCATGGTGACGGTAATGTTTCCGCTCACGCCGGCGTCGTAGCCTCTCCAGCTTCCGACAAATTGATTACCGACCCAAGCGGAGAAGCCGAATGCGGAGCCTCCTTGAGTCGAAAGGTAGAGTGTCGACTCGTTGCCGGTGGCTGTGAAAATTCCGCGGTAGAGAAGTGTCCCGGTATGAAACCCGTAGTCGGAAGAATACAGAGACACGGGTGTGGTCAGGGGCCGGAGAGAGTTGTAAGTCTTCTTCAGATCCGCCGTCTTCCAAGCGCTATCATCGTAGGAGCTCTGTACTTCCGGCAGCGAATCGATGTACTTCCACTCCAGATCCTGAAGTTGAGGTACGGCGAATTTCGGCCTAGGGTAATCAACCGTTGCAGAGATTACGCCTTCTTTTGATGTCGCAAATTCGACGTCTCTACCGTTAAAAGTCAAGCTAGTGAGACCAGAGGGTGCGCCGCCGATAATCTCGATTGGCGTAGTTGCGTTGAGGTCGCCTGTAAGGGCCAGTGTTGTACCGTCGACCTTGGCTGTTCTCATTAGATAGCCTGCTTTGAGTAAAACAGGGTTCGCAGAAGAGTGCGGCGCAGTATCGATGGACCAGTAGTTGTATGCTTCGTAGCGATCTATGATGGAGTATTGTCAGTGAAGGTTCCCAGATCTTCCCAATGTGACTTACCAAGCATATGAACGTAGATGAAGTTGCTGCCAACTCCGACCTTGGCGACCTTCCTCGTGCCATCGGCCTTGAAGTTGAGCATTGTGTATCCGCGCGTAGCTGTGCTCTGCACGTCACCCTCGAGTATTTCAAGACCAGTAACAGCAATTACAAGCTCGTGAGTCTCTCCAGGACCGCCGTATACGACCAGTACCGTCTTGTCTGCGTACTTATGCCACGTGAATACTTCGGCGGTGGAGTAGACGAGCGTCGCGCCTCCAATGTCGTAATCGCTCACATGCGTCTTGGAATCCCGACCGTTCAATGTGAGCGAGACATTACCCATTTGCGGAACAGTGATGTTCCCAAACGCTGAAGTCTGTACCTTGAGCTTGTAGCTCGTCGATGCGCGGGTGGAGTAGTCCGAGTGGCGTAAGAAGTAGAAACCCGTACTGCCACCAAATGCAGGAGTAACAGTCAATGCAGTTGTGGTCGTGAAGGTAGTGTTTGTTGCATTCCCACGTGACGCAGTCAGATACGCTGGGCTGACTTTGAAGAAGTTTGCCTGAACCTTCTGCTCGGAGTACTTCTCTCGATCCACCCGTCGATCCTCGCGGATTGGTGCCGCATAGTCGTACGATGTGTAACCACCGGGGTGTCCGAGATTTCCCCAATTTGTACCGCCAAATGTCATGTAGAAGTTCAGTATAGTAGCGCCGAAGCTGTAAAGGTTCTTGTAGAAGACCCTTTCGAAGGCTGCTCCCACGAGAGTGTAGCACTTGTCGAAACCAGGTCCACCCCATGGATCGAAGCTACCAGCTTGGAACTCTAGGATGCCATATGGTGTTGTAGGACTCTGTTGCAGATGCAAATCTTTCCAGTTCGTAGGCAGTTTACCAGCGGGCCAGGTATCGGGGTTCGCGCAATCGAAGCCGAGAGGGTACCTAGCTTATGTTAGTTGGGGGTTTGAGCGGCGTGCATGTGCAATCGCTCACCCATCATGCGTATAAATGTCGACAGCTGCCTCCTGGCCGGGCGCATTGTAGCCCTTTGGAGACGCATCATTGTTGATCAATGGCACAACGATCCCAGCAGATCGCAGCTGGTCGATGACATACTGCATGTACACTGGATCTGGGAAAGGCTTAATGGCCGAAGTCGCTTGGGTGTACTCGTTCTCGGGCTGCACCAGTATAACGGGTCCGCCATTAGTGACTTGTGCTTTCGCGATATTTGCTCCTACGTTTTTCATGTAGCTAAGGCTAATCAGCAGTGTTCTGTCAAGCTCGATATTGGCTTCGTACTTGTCCGTAGCATTTAGAAAATCGGCGGCGCTCGTTCTCAGAGTGCCATTGATTCTCTGAATCCATCCTGGAAAGCCTCCACCAGAAGCTTCCGCATTGATGTAAGGCCCTGGTCGAGCGATCAAGTATATTCCAGCTTCTGAAGCGGCGTCGTAGAAAGGCTGCAGATCAAAGACACCTTCAGCGCGATATACACCAGGCTTGCCTTCGAGCAGTGCCCAGTCAACGTAGAATGAGACTGCATTGTAGCCGAGAGCTTTGATCTTTTGGAAGACATCTATGTGGAGGTCTGGCACGGGTAACCTTGAATCAATTAGCATTTGTTTCCGATTTTGCGGAGAACGACGTACCGGAAAGGATGCACTTCGCCGCTGTACAAAAATATGCGCTCGCCATTAACGAAAACTGAATGCTCGTCCCACGTAACCTAGGCTATTTGTTAGTCGAAGTGCTTTGCTTGATACTACAGGCTGACCTCACGATGCCCTGCAGCGCTTCGCGCTTATACGGCATGATCCACTCATTCGGAGAATATCCAACGGCTCTCGCAGCGCCTTCTATCGCAAAACACGACAGCGCAAGCGCACCACCGAGTTTCAAGAAACCTTTCATCTTATGCTGAACAGATGAGCAAATTGCGTCGCGGCATGCAATGTCAGGACCGTTGGGGGCCTGCGAGACTCAAATACCACCGGGCCAATTTGTACGACGAATATTTACCATCCGATCATCCACAAAATACGAGTCCCAATGACAACATGCCTTCGCCTTCATTTGTCCCGACACCCGTCCGTTCCTCCTTATTGCGCGTGCAGCTGCCATTACCCGTCGTAGCACACGAGCTAGATCGCGAGCTGCAGGTACTATTGTCAATTCCACCAATGTGATGTTGCCGAAGCATCGCGAAAGATGACGCATTGTGGGGACGCCGCAGCCGTTGAAGTAGCTGCAAGGTCGATCGGGCGGGGTGAAGGCTTGTTTCTGCGGATGTGGAGCTTATGGTTGCTAATTGCTTCCGATCTGTTTTGGGAATGACATCCGCAACACTGCTGGGGTAACGACCGAGGTTATATGTTGTGCAAAAGGTGCAGAGGTGGGTCTTGATGAGACATGTTGACGAGATGACGAAAGCAAAGCAATTTGCCGTTGGTACATGCCTTGTGCGTTGTTCATCTGAGTTTGTACAAACGAGGTGAATCAACCTGAATGCCGCGAACCTGGTTAACGTAATAACATTATCTGCTCTCGGCCACGCCTTACTCATTTTTCGATGGAACCATAAAACAATGCCAAAAAACAACCTCCAATCTTGCATGCCAATGCGCAACCTCCCATTTTGCCTGCTAGAGTGCAACTTTGCCTTGGAAAATCTAGCCTGCGACGGTCGACCCAGAAAAATTGCTCACAGCTGGCAGGCTGAATGGAGCGAAACTTGTGCGTTAAGCTTTTACACCGCGTTCGGGTCCGGATGGGTCTCGAATCTTGTACCATCCCAATTCGAGAGCCGTACATCTGATGACGGCATGTCGAACCAACATGAGTCGGCCAAAGTGTGCTGGAGATAAACGTCGTTGCCGCCAATATGGGTTTCAGCACTTTGGATGAAATAGAGGTCACCGTTGCCTATACTTGTAGTTCCTGAGTTCTCCAAATTGTTGATAGTTGTTGGATTGAGTGGTATGTGCTGGCTCGGATAATTATGGCTCAAATATGTACCGTAGCTGGGTGCCGTGGTGAGCATTGATGCTTGTTGTGCTTCGAGTGAACTATACAGTGGTTGCAGAGTTGGACCACGTGGGTGAGGATTTTGATAATAAGCGGAAGACGATCCTACTTGCTCGGTGGATGGCAATAAGCCCGGGTTGTGATTTTGCGTGCTATATGGTTCGTCATACGCACCTCGTACAAAGATTGAATCGGTGCCGGGCAGGCTCGGCTTCGGAGATGGTGAGATCATATCTGTAGGCTTGTCCTGAGACTTCGATAAATTGACGGGAGTGAAAGATGGTGAGGGCTCGACCTTACCGACGAAGACAGGACTGGACGCTGCGCTTCGTTCCTCGGACTCCAGATCGTGTTCGATGTTCAGATCCTCTCGCTTCACCGGCCCAATGATCGACCTAATGGTCGTCAAAGTGCCCACGTCTTTTTGGGCCCTCTCAAAATCACCCCAATGTTCGAGTCCTCCACCAATTTCACTCTCTGTGCTACCAGGCGTACTACCAGCGCCACCAGCCTCTTTCCACTCGACACGCTTGTCCCTGATAAACGCATTGACACGAAGTAGGAACTCAAGCCACTGGGCTGCCATTTTCATGCGGCTAGCTACGTCGAATATATAATCAGTTGCAATGTCCCATGCACCAGGCTTCGCGCCGGGCTTTCGTTTGGAGTACAAGGCCTTTTCAGGATCCATGTTCGGGAAGTGGTTACAGTAACAGGCTGCAAAAGTCAGCGATTTGCCGCAATATTGGGAAGATCCATCTCACCACACCACGCAACAGTGTACACGGCGAAACCTGCGAATGGTGCATCAACGGCCGCTTTTGCGAGCTGGCATGCATGGAGTAGATCGGCAAGGTCTTTAGCGGCCCCGAAACACGTGCGTGCCTGGTGAATCCAATATGCGCGCAGTTCTTCTTCTGGCTTTGTTTCCTTGATCTTGGGCTCATCCAACGGACCTTTCGGTTCATCAACAGTGAAAGGTAAGAACGCCATATACTCTCTGTACAAGGCTATCGTACAAAGACTGTGCACTGCGTGTATGAGGAAGTAGGTCCTTGATCTGCGCTCGTCTACGCAGGTGTCGGTGTTGAAGGGCGTCAGCCGAAGATGACTCGGCAGTGCGGCTTTGAGGCTATTGTTAGCGTCCTCGAGTGGTTTAAATCCAGAATCTGCCAACCATGGCGCGAACTCTTCACCACTAGCTCATGTCAGTCACCACATATTGCCGGGATCCATAGAACTCACCGCCGGCCTACATCAATTGACCACTTCATGACCCGGCCAAAGTGGTCCACCAATTGTACGTACACACTCAAGTCACCTTCCTCCTTTCCTACCTCCCATTCAATCTTGTCGTTGTTGAGGTTATCCCGGCAGTCTTGGTCGCTATGACCAGAAAAGTTCCGCTTCGGCTCCAATCTGTCCTGCCACTTCTGTCTGCGATGGGCGTATGTCTTATCATCCTCGCCTAGATGCCGCGTTCTGACGTGTTGTCCATGGCTGAAGGCTTTGTCACTGCACGGGAGCTGTATGTGCAAATTTGCCGTGTTCAGCATCTGTGGGCGTTTTTCTCCACAGCTTAGCCACCGATCCATGATAAAACAGCTCCAGAAGGTACGACGTTCGATCTCGCGGTCGATGATACGCTCGGCGCGCGCATAGTCGTCACCCACGTCCGCTTTGGTATCTGCTGCTTTGAGATCGATGTACTGACATTCGAGGCGCTGGACCTCTCTTATAGCGGCTCCAATCGTAGCCCAACCTCGCCCACCCTCCAAATGTGTCACTTCGTGCCAGCCAACAAGCAGAAGAGCCTGCACTCTCTCCAACGAGGCTGTGCCTTGCGATGGTCCGAGTTGCGTACGAGTAGCCTTTGCGAATATTTCAGCGCATGCGATAGGTTTTTGACCCACTCGCAATACGATCTCACGATGATAACGAGCGGTCAAAGTAAGGAATGCCAAGAGCAAGGCGGGGTCGGTAGGCCTAGTTCCGCCAGTGGAGTTACTTGACTGTGACGGTTGCTTGAATTGTCGTAGGAATCTTCTTTTCTGGAGGAACGGGAAGTCTGTCGCAAAATGTTGTTCGTAGATGTCGAACTTTGTCTGTCAGCAGGGTCAGATACTTGAAACGATGAACTTACCAGGTCCTTCCAGATCTCAGGAGTAAGCCACGGAGAGTCTAAAAGTCCTTTGTGTGAGCTTGTAGGTTCGATGGACCGATGTGTAGTGATTCCAACCGGCGCTAGAGTCCTTCTACGTTTCTTGGGTGAGACCTGTGTGTCCGTAAGTCAAGTCAACACCCAGCCAATGTAGCTTTCCACATTGGGACGTGCTCGTTCCGTCAATGCGACCTCAACCTTCTCATCAGTACAAATAGAGAGAACTGAAAAAGTGGCATGAAGGAGCGAAGTGCGAGTCCGATGGGGGCCAAGTCGAGAGTTAACCCACAAGAAGCTAACACTTGAGCTGTATTTGATGTGATGTGTGTACTTACATCAGCTTCTCCAATGCTGGTCTCGCGTCGAAACGGTGCATATGCATCTGAATACTGGCAAGGTTCTTTGACTCTCAGACATGATTGACAGGTGGTGTTCCTGTCGCCTCTGTTGTCGCATTTGGTTTTGTTCTTACGGCATCTTATACAAGCAATAGACGCGCGCATCCTCGGCGTTGGCTCTAGTCGTGGTCCAGGGGCTTCCGCATAACCATTGGCAATCGGAGGAGCGGGAGTATGCTGCGGGGATGCGTCAACGGTGGATGGCGAGTACTGGGACTGGGACTGGGTCACAGGCGATGGCTGCTGCACGGGCAATGAATGATGCGCCGGCGGTGAATGCTGCACAGGGGGAAGAAGCACTCTGTTCCACTCGTTGGCTGCCAATTCGCTGACTGGCGGAAGGCGATATGGTTGTGGTTGTGCTGTAGCCAGCCGCTGTGCGCTGCTCTCTCCGGCTGCTGATGAACCTGGAGATGGCGCACCGGCAGCGCCGGCTTTCGATGAAGGCTGAATTTTGGCGACGTTGTCAAATGAGATGCCAGTGTATGGAAAGCAGGTCCCCCAGCTTGCAAGCTGCTGCGCGTCTCGTCCACTCGCAGTTCCTCCGTCTGTTGCTGGCTGAGCAGTGAGATGCGGGCCGAAGTCACTCAACGATCGGGTGTCTTTGGAGCCGAGAATCGAGCGGGGCGAAAACTCCAGGCTGCCGATGATCCACGCAACGTCGAAGGTGCGGCCTTCCGTTGTAATGTCCTATCAACGAATGTTATTGGTCTGTAGGCTGCCGGTATCGAGCTTTGTAAGATCTGAAGATTGTATGGCTTTTGAGGATTTGTGGGCAGACGGCTATTAACGTTGCCTGCATCTGCTCTGCGTCTGCGTCCTCCCGACGACCGATACCGTAAATTCAACGCTAATTCAAGAGCCCTTGCAGAACCACGTCCACGGAAGCGACTGCCACATAAAACTACAAGTCGCCGCGACTTTTCTTCCCGCGGCATGCGCTTCAACAATCCTGACTTTTCCCTCGAAGTCAGGGGATACCTCGTCCTCCTGCTCAAACGACATGAATTCTTGAAGTTCTGAGCCTTCACACCGCTCCCAGTGGCCCTTAATACGTACAGTCTGCGTCCGTCGAAAACACTTGATGGATACAGACGCTTCTCAATCGCCAGACTCTCTCAGCCTCTAGGCTCTGGAGCTGACACTGTGCACATGTGAGTTGTCGCCGCGAGCTCTGACACGTGGGATGAGTATCGTGCAGGAGCAGGCGATGACAACCGACTTACGCGCAATCGGGAGCGCGACCCGGCTGCAATAATTTGGCTCGTTTACCGCCTCGGACGCTTCATACTTCACCACCTCCGTCATGTGTAATCGAGGCTGTCAAGGATTCGCCCTTGGTCTCTTCCAATCCATACACCGCGGGGTTTGGCGCGATGCAATAGTCAGGATCCTGCATCTGACCGATGGGGTCGCACACGCAGATTGGCCGCACAGAAAGAGCATGGGTTCGATGGCGTACCAGCATCTGCCATTAGGCGATCGAGGCGCACGCGATGCTCTTGCTCTGACTCTATTATTGTCAACAGCGTGGAATTCATACTTGTCGACCACAATTTGAGACTCGGGGTATCACAGATCGTTTGGGCGTCATAGGGCGTCATAAATCGCCCACACTACTCGATTATGACGGCCAGGCACCCACTGTCAGAAAACTTGCAACTGCCCAGAGCCAAGCGAGCTTCGACGTGTCGGCTGTTCTAACGATTTTCACGTGGCTGGAAAGATCTTCGTGCGTCTCATCACAACATGCGAGCAGCGAGCCACCTGCGCTGTGTCGAGGATGAGGAAGCCCTGCAACGGCCACCGCCGGGGAAGCTTCGAGCTGTCCCCACCACTTTCGTACAACTGGCGGCTTATGTGGTCCTACTACGCAGCGAATGAAAGCGTAAACATCCCACCACAAGACTCACTGATGCGGCTTGAGCTGTTTGTGATCGGTGAAAGTCGATGGCGGAATCCATACCGCCAGCCGCACCGTTTCAAGAGAGATTTGGCCCACATCATGCTGCGTGACAGTGCGCATGCGATTGCATGCAGGCTTCCCCAAACAGTTGCCAATAGTGTATCAACACCACACCTATGTCACACAGGACTGAAGCATGAGGTTGAAGAGCCTTCCGCTTGATGGTTACACAACTTGGGTGCCAAGACAACACAGCCTGGAGCCTTGCAAAAAGTGATTCACGTGCTTGTCCCCCAACTGAAAATCACGTTGACTAGCGTGAGTTGGGCGACAAACACAGGAGAGTAATTTGTTTGTCCAACAAGATCCATGCGTAGTGTCAGAGTCATAGGAGTACAGCATCGATCGAGTTCGCAATCCGTTTTCAACAAGGATCATGTTCAGCACATACTCGGCCGTCTCCACCACGACCCGTCATGCAAGAGACAGGTTCCCGAAGCGGTTGACACAAGACATACAGTTTGCTCCATGAATCGGGACAGGCTGAGCTGCCGAGGTGTTCCTGAGACCACCCCGCAAGCCGCCTAGGTAAGTGATGTTCGACCACAGTACACACGACTTCGCGAAGGGCTGGTCGTTGTAGTAGGCTGTCGCGTAAGCTCTAGTGATTTCAACTCAACGCTCGACACTAGCGTCACCTCGAAGTCCATCAGTGAGTTTTCACACGCATTCAGCCCAACATGACCGTTTGTGAAAGGCAAGGCTCCGATTATAGCACTTTCTTACTGCTTCTCACGGTCCAGTTCAAGTCACAGCCCTCTCCACTAGCGAGCATTCATCACCTCAACTACCCATCAGTCTTGCGCACCCATGCCCAACGATCAGTCAGGCATTTCCGAAAGCACTGCAAGAATGCGAACCGACAATTCAAACATGTCGTCTACCAGCAACAACGCTCTTTCCCGAGCCACCATGCCACTTAACATCGTCGAATGCCCCTCCACCGAGATCCGACACATGGTCTACAGCCTTCTGGGCTTCCCAGTCGGCACGCACGTCTGGCTGGACTGCCCAGGTCTACCACGCTGCCTCGACAAATCACACATCATCTTCCACGAAGACGCAAAGTGGCCCATGACATGGCACGCTCCCACTGGACATCTCGAGATCAGGAAGACGATCGAGCAATTGACCTTCCTCTTGCCTCGCAAAGGCGCCAATGGACCTTTTGAGAACCTGCAGGTCACTTCTAAGATGGGCGACGAGAAGGTAAGAAAGTCCGCGCCAATGTGGAAGCTCGGTGGACGCTGATATAATACAGCTACATGCCGCCATCTCCCTCGACGACGCATTACTACGCGTCAACAAAGCCACCCGACACGAGCTACCAGCCCACACTGGTCGATGCTTCAGGAGTACCATCATGTCCCTTGACCCTTCAACCCACGACGCTCGCGTACATAACCCATCTCACTCTATCCCATCCCACGATATCCCATCTATACGCGTCCACCGAGAAACCGTTGCTCATTGATATGGCTAAAACGTCCTTGCTCTTTGTAGCAAAGCACTGCCCGGACTTGAAGAGCGTTACCTGCGCTGCACAACAACTCATGTGCGATCATCGAGGGTATGACTTGGCGGTGTTTCGAAGGTTCATAGAGGAGTTTGCGAAGGCGTGTCATGTTTTGATAGCGCGCTGTTGGGGCTTGGAGGAGATGGTTGTGGATTGGCGTAAGAGTGCTGAGTGGGGCGACGTGCATGTTCGTAAGAGCTTGTGTAAGGGGAGCTGGAAGGGAGAGATGTGGTGGACGCTGGATGTGCTGGATGTACTGGATGAGGTGTTGAGGACGTCAGGTGCCTGAAGGGCTGGATGACATGTAGTTGTTTGCCCGCGTAGACTGGTGATAGCCCATGGCTTCGGCACAAGAACATTAATGTCTTGGAACGCATTCTTAGATTTTCAATACAATCATGATGACATCACTGTGGTTAAAGCTCGAAGAACTTCCCTCAGTGGGCTACCCGGTTCGTTACCTCGACAAACTTCTCCCACTGCCGATATGCCTCGCCGCTCTCGACTGCCCACTTCGCCCTCCTGACACCTTCTTTCCAGCGCCCACCTCCTGGTCCGACTTCCCTGATGACCTTTCCATCGTCGCCGTGACCCATGTCGCTCGTATCCGAGTCGCAGATACCGCTGACTACAAATAGCGCCGCCGTGTTGAGGTACACAAAGTGCAGGATCGGGTCATCTGGCGGAACCTTCCCCTGCAGAATGTCCATCAAGATCTCGGCATTCCGTTCTGGCGACTGTCCTGGCGAGACCTCGGAGAGTGGATGCGTTGGAAGGCCAAAGTCGGCTGGCGTGATGGTGAAGTAGTTTATCTCGACGTTACCCGTCGATGGGTTCTCGATCAGGCGCCAGCAGTGTGTTGAGCCGGCGCAAGACAGCTCGTCGAGCTCCTCGTCGCCGCAGATGACCAGGCCTTTTCGACATCCGGACTGGCGCAGTGACTCAGCGAAGTCAGGCCCGATCTCTTTCCTCGCTACACCGAGGACTCGTGCTTCGATCTGGTCGTGCAGTGGATTGGCCAATGGGCCGAGCAGGTTGAAGATGGTGCGCCAGCCAAGTTGCCGCCGGATGCTGGCTGCGTGTCGAGCCCCAGGATGGAAAATTGGCGCAAAGAGAAAGGCATAGTTGGTGCTACGATAGATCTCGAGGATGGTGGACGGAGCGATCGCAGTGATGACAGGTGGCTTAGGAGGTGCGCAGGAAAGAAGATCTGCAGAGCCGGACCGTGACGTTGAGGCCTTGTTGCCGTGTTTGGCGATCATGAGTAGTGATGAGGCGAGGATGGATGATGTGGTGCTGATGTTAAACGTGTTGTGAGAGTCGCCTCCTGTGCCGACTATGTCGCACTGTGTAGATTGTAAGTCGACTGTACAGATGACCAATGTGAAAAGCTTCTGAAAGCAAGAAATGAGATGGAAAGAACAGCGTAAGAAATACATACCAGTCCGCCATTATATGCACCCTCTTTCCTCCCTCGCTCTTTCAGTAATCGCTCAAGACCTTGAACGTCGATACCCGTCGCAAAGTCTCTCATAGCTTTGGAGCACTTTGCCAATACCTCTGCCTGCCTGTCTTGGTCCGTGAAGTGAAGACATGTCAACAACGCTCCTGTCTGTACTTCAGACAGGCTGTTGGTGAAGATGAGAGATAGCGCTGCGGCGATCTCGTCGGCGGTTGGTTTTGTGTCCGGAGATTCATGCCAAAGTCGTTTCAGTAGCGGCGTGATGGACGTTTTGGAGTCTCCTTCACCCAAAGCTGCTGACATTGCGGTTGAGCTACAGCTGCGCCACAGCTAAATAAGCATATGCAGTCTTGGGAGGAGTGAAGGTCCCGGAATATCGAAGCTTTGCTGGTGCCACAGTCGTTGGGGAGTCTGAGGAGTTGAACTTGGATCCTATCTTAGTATGAAGTATTTCTTGCACAGTGTGAGTGTAAGCAGAGAGAGGACACGTTGAGTCATGCACCCACACGGAAGTGTCAATAAAGGCAAGGGACTTCATGATGGAAGCGCCCAGACGGGTTAGCGCACGCGGCGAAAAGGAAGAATTGATTCGCCGCGCTTTGACGCAGCGCAGTCCCATATTTTCCTGGCTCATGCACACTCGCCTCGAATTCAAGGTCATGACGGGTCAGAGTTTCTTCTCTGACGGACCTTGCAGCCCACCACCCCGCGACACTCACGACACCAAATGGGGAAGAAGCGGACCCATGACGAAACCAAGGATGGCTTTGCGAAGCCGTCACCGGATAAGAACCGGACGGGCGTGAAGGCCGATAAGAAGGACAGGCGCAAGAACGGCGAGCACAAGGCGCGCTCTGCCCTGGTATGTTGACGCTTCATGTGATATGTGTGGACGAGATGTGCTGATGCGCCGCGCAGTTGTTCCAGCCGCAGCCCGAGTGGCACACCGTCGAGCTCCCCAAGCTGCGCGCCGTTGACAACCCCGCGATACCTGCCCGCTACGCCATCGATGCCGTCCACCAGTACGCCGACCAGCTTCTGGAGGCTGAGGCGACCGAGTATGCGGCGACGCACATGTCCAAGGACGCGTCGCACAAGTTCATGTCGTCCATCATGAACGCCGGTACCATGGAGGACAAGGTGTCGGCGCTGACGCTGTTGGTCCAAGAGTCGCCGCTGCATACTATGAAGGCCTTCGAGCAGCTTCTGGGACTGTCCAAGAAGAAGAGCAGGAACGCTGCCATGATGGCGCTGGCGGCGCTCAAGGATCTGCTCGGACAGGGCGTTGTTCTCCCACCGGACCGGAAGCTGAAGGCCTTTGCGCGCCAGCCCGGCCTCCTCTCGGCGATGCAGGGCAAGGGCGCGCAGTGGAAGGCCGGCGAGAAGCTGCCTGGCGAGCTGCAGAAGATACACCTGATCGCATGGGCGTATGAGGACTGGCTGAAGAAGCAGTACTTCGAGATGCTCAAGATCCTTGAAACCTGGTCCAACGACGAAGTCGACTACTCGCGCAACCGGGCGGTCACATTCGTCTGGGAGCTGCTGAAGGAGAAGCCGGAGCAGGAGGAGAACTTGCTGCGACTGCTCATCAACAAGCTTGGAGACAAGGAGAAGAAGGTCGCATCGCGTGCATCATACCTACTGCTGCAGCTGCAGATAACCCACCCGCTGATGAAGAACGTCATCATCAACTCGATCGAATCGGACCTCCTGTTCCGTCCAAACCAGAGCGGAACCGCAAAGTACTACGCTGTTATCACGCTCAACCAGACCGTTCTCAGTGTCAAGGAGCATGAGGTTGCCAACAAGCTTCTGGACATATACTTCACGATCTTTCTCGGCCTCTTGAGGAAGCAGAAAGACCACGAGAAGGAAGAGAAGCGCCTGAACAAGCACGGCCATGTTCAAGGTGGCGGCAGCCAGCCTGGCAAGATGGCGAAGAAGAAGGCTGAGAAGGAAGCTACACGGGCCTTCATGGTTGAGGACGAATCGAGGGAGAAGCTGATCTCAGCCATCCTGACGGGCGTCAACCGTGGCTTCCCCTTTGCGAAGACGGACGATGCGAAGTTCGAAGAGAAGCTCAACACTCTCTACGAAGTCACGCACTCTTCCAACTTCAACACGAGCATTCAGGCCATGACTCTCATCCAGCAGATCTCTGCTTCGAAGAATTACTCGGCCGACCGCTTCTACCGCACGCTTTACGAATCTCTCTTGGACCCACGACTCATCTCGACTTCAAAACACATTATGTTTTTGAATCTTTTATACCGAGCGCTGAAGGCAGACGTTAGCATCAAGCGCGTCAAGGCTTTCGTCAAGCGCCTTCTACAAATCATTCACCTACACGAGCCACCCTTCATCTGCGGTGTCCTGTATCTAGTCAACGAACTCATCACGACTTTCCCTACGATCAAGACGATGTTGTCCTCACCAGAGGACCACGGCGATGACAGCGGAGACGAGCATTACGAAGACGTTGAAGAAGATGCCGAGCCTAAGGCCAATGGAACGAAACAAGCCAGTGGACCTAGCTATGACGCGCGGAAACGTGACCCAGAGCACGCACAGGCTGATCTGTCATGCTTGTGGGAACTGCTGCCGCTGCAAGCACACTACCATCCGTCTGTGCATGTCCTCGCCTCCAGGATTGTCAACCAGGAGCTCATCAAGGAGAAGCCCGATCCGACCATCTACACTCTCATGAACTTCCTCGACAAGTTCTCCTTCCGCAACGCCAAAACCAAGTCTCAGGCTGCTCACGGCTCTTCCATCATGCAGCCCATGTCTGGAACCTCCAAGGCCGCAGACTACCTCATCACAGCGCGCGACGGCGACCGAATGCACGATCCGCTCAACTCGGAGCAGTTCTGGCGTAGGAAGGTCGACGACGTGCGAGTGGATGAGGTGTTCTTCCATACCTACTTCGAGAAGGCTGGCAAGGCCAAGCAGGCGGATAAGAAAGCGAGGAAGAGCAAGAAGGCGGAGGACAGCGAAGACGAGAGCGGCGAGGACGAGATCTGGCAGGCACTTGTCAAGAGTCGACCAGAAGTGGAGGGCGATGGTGGCGACGACGAAGGCTTCAGCGACATCGACATGGAAGACATGATGAGCGATGACGAAGAGGGTGGTGTCGGTCTTGGTGAAGGCGTCGAGCTCAACCTTGGAAGCGATGATGAGGAGACTGGACCGGCTGCACAGGAAGATGATGACGAAGACGACTTTGAGAACTTCGACCTGGATGACGAGGATGGCTTCATGGACGACGAGGACGAGGTGCCAGTTGACCTTGACATGGACGACGATACCGATGTCGATGATGACAAGAAGGCGGACAAGAAGAAGGCCAAGAAGAGGAAACTGAAGCACCTGCCGACGTTCGCATCCGTAGAGGCATACGCGAAGCTCATCGGCGACGATGACAGCGAGTAGTGCGGTCGGTCGTACCGAATTCAGTGCATGCATTCGCGCTGGTCATTCACCTTCTCCGTACCTTCCGTTGTAGATATCCCATACTTTGTAATTGCATACCTGCGAACATGGACTCGTGCCAGGGAAGGTGACCACATTCCACAAACAACCACCCGCTGCAGTACACAACAACCCATGATTTCCAGCCACCGTTGTTGACGTCTCGTGCAAGTTGAGGTTTCATAGTGTAGTGCAAGCGCAAAACGCGAGAAATGGTGCTAGTGGTGAGTCTAAGCATCCGGCATCTGCGCATGTCACACATGTCTGATGAGCGGCCCAATCAGCCGTGCCCGAGAAAGATCAGCTGCGGTCAACAAAGATAACAAAAAAATCAACACACGAAGTGGTCCTTAGAGCTCGGAGCAAGTCCATCCAGGCTTTGATAACTAACTTACCTCAAAATTGTATCATGTTTCTGTTCATGCGCTAGGGAAGTCCAAGGTGCAATGTGTGTGTTCTGGTAGCCCCGCGTCTTCACCCCACTAGATTAGAGACAAGGGCATTGCGCTCTCCGTCATAATTGCTGTCTCCAGCGCTCGCACTCCTCACAGCCCAACACCACACGCCTACCACACGCCCTGCCTACGCACAACCGCGCTGCCTCTAGCCACAACTGCGTGGCGCGCCTGCAAGAATAGGGAGACTGTGGGGCCCTCTGCTCAGCCACGTCGTGCGCAGAGCTAGATCGCAGTTCGCATACTAGCTTTGGACGCCGTCACGCTCCTCTGCCCACGACTCCCGCCCGCTGCCGTCATTGCGACCAACAGCGACGCCGAAGAGCAATATTCTTCCCCAGGCCAGGCTGACTACACCACCTGCTATCCTCACTCGCGGAACCCTCTCCGCTAGACCCGTGCCCGCTTGGGCGTCGACGCTACCTATTCCTCGCAGCCCTGCCATCGCCAGGCAGAACCACCACTTCTCGCCGCAATCCCTAAACAACCGCCGCCATGTCCAGCGTCGACGAGACCGTGGCCAATGTGCAGCGCAAGATTGACAGGGAGCGGGCCCTCATCAACGCCGCGAATGCCATGCGCCAGTCGACCAACAACCCCGCTGTGCTCTCTCGCATCGACGGCCAGATCAAGGACGGCCGCCGGAACATCGACTACTTCGAGTCGAAGCTGCGCGACATCGAGGTGCAACGGACAACATCAGGCATGGATAGCATGAGCCTGCAGCCAGGCGGAGCCTCGCGCAACAACCCGCTGACCCCTCCCCCCAAGGACGGCTGGGGCGGTGGATATGGGCAAGACCAGGGTGGCTATGGAGCGTCGCAGAACGCACATCTCACTGGGGGCAATGGCCTCATGCCCCCGCGCGCACCATATGCCCCTCCAGCGCCCGGCGCGCCGAACAAGCGTCCCAACTACAGCAAGCTTGGTATGTGGAGGGTTGGAGGGTTGGAAGGGGATATCTCCAGTAGCTAACGTCGGGCAGATCTCATCAAGTATGACACGCCGCATCTGGGCCCCCGCATCCAGCTCATGCTGTCCCAGCTCGAGTTCAAGCTCAGCGTCGAGAAGCAGTACAAGGACGGTATCGAGAAGATGGTGCGGCTGTACCAGATGGAGGGCGACCGTAGGAGCAAGGCGGACGCCGAAGCCAAGCGCATCGAGAGCAACCAGAAGATCCAGCTCCTGAAGAGCTCCCTGAAGCGCTACGAGGATCTGCACGTGGACATTGAGGGCGATGGTGGTGACGGTCGGTTTCCGTTCGAAAGCAGGTCGCTATGATACTGACTGCAACACAGATGACAGCTTGAACATCCCCAGCCAAAGGAAGCCGTTGAGCGGTCACCTCTCCCTACGCATCCACGAAGTGGCCGAGGTTGATCACGCAGCTACGAGTCGCTTTAGTCGGGGGCCCGAGACATTCGTGAACATCAAAGTGGAAGACGCCATCAAGGGCCGCACGAAGCCCACGAGGAACGACAAGTGGACAGACGAGGTCCACGACTTCTCCATCGACAAGGCGAACGAGATTGAGATTACCGTATACGACAAGTCGAATGATCATCTGCTCCCCATTGGCATGCTGTGGGTCCGAATCTCAGACATCGTGGAAGAGATGCGAAGAAAGAAGATCGAGTCTGAGCTGCAAAACTCTGGCTGGGTGTCAGCAGATATGATGGGAGGGAATACCGGAGGCATTCAGCCTGATCTACAGTTCCAGCCGCCTCCAGGCTCCAACAGTTTTGGGCCTGGAGGTGCTGGCCCTGGTGGCATGCGACCATCACAGGGTGGTGCGCAGCCGCAAACTGGGCCGGTGATGATTGATGACTGGTTTTCACTGGAGCCAGTCGGTCGCATCCGGCTCACCATGTCGTTCGGTAGGCGAGAATTCTTTTCCGAAATGCTCTCAGTACTGACAATGCCACAGCAAAGCACTCTGGAAACAAGACGGCTTTCGACGTTGGACTTGGTCGAAAAGGCGCCGTCCGTCAGCGCAAGGAAGACGTTGTCGAGCAATACGGCCACAAGTTCGTGCAACAGCAGTTCTACAACGTCATGCGCTGCGCGCTTTGTGGCGAGTTCCTCAAGTATGCCGCTGGTATGCAGTGTTCAGACTGTAATTACACTTGTCACAAGAAGTGCTATCCGAAGGTCGTCACAAAGTGTATCACGCAGTCAAACGCCGAAACCGACCCGGACGAGGCGAAGCTCAACCACCGAATCCCACATCGTTTCGAGAACTTTTCGAACATGGGTGCAAACTGGTGCTGCCATTGTGGTTACATCCTTCCTCTCGGTCGGAAACAGACAAAGAAATGCACTGGTGGGTGACACTGATGTCTCGAATGTTGACTATGCTAACTCTGTCTTAGAATGTGATCTCACATGTCACGCACACTGTGTTCACTTTGTCCCAGACTTTTGTGGCATGTCTATGGAAGTTGCCAACCAAATTCTTATGGAGATTAAGAGGACTAGAAGAGGTCAGTCGGCAACTGGAGCGACACCGAGCATGTCACAACGCCAACTACGACAACCCCAGCCAGCAAAACCTTTGCCCGCGACCCAACAATATGCGGCTCCACCAGGTCAGGAGGATCCGAACAGATACTCTTATGGCAAAGACCAGCCGACTTCACCTCCAGCTGGCCCGCCTCGGCAACAGTCATACAGTACAGCATCCATTGATGCCGCACGCAAGTCGGTTGGGACGTCAGGCTCCACGCCAACACCGACATCGCCAACCTCTCAGCAGCGGCCTCAGCCAGATCGCTCTCAATCATCGATAGCCGCCGCTAATGCCGCCAAAGCCGCAATGGACAAGGCTTCTGCTCCCGCGCCCGGCTATGGACGGACTACGTCAGAGCAGTACATGGGACCGAGTGGCAGAGGTTCTGGAGGCTATCCGCAGGACCAACGCATACCACAGCAACCTCCACAAATACCTGCACCACAGCATGCGCCTTACGACCCATCGGCCTTTGCAAACATCTCAAGTGGTCAAGGCCCTCCACAACAACCCCCAATGCAGCCGTACATGCAGCCAAAAACATCATTTCCACTACCGCAGCCGCCTCCTCAAGCTCAGGCCCCACAGCAAATACCTCCTCAGCCACAACCGCAAGTGCAGCAGCCACCGCAGCAGACGCCGGCGAAGGGGCCTATCAAAGGACCAGACAACAAGGTCACACCCTCTGCGAACGCTCAAGGTACAGGTCGGCGAATAGGACTCGACCACTTCAACTTCCTTGCTGTGCTTGGAAAGGGTAACTTTGGTAAGGTCATGCTGGCAGAGACCAAGAGCACCAAACAGCTATACGCCATCAAGGTCCTGAAGAAGGAATTTATCATCGAGAACGACGAAGTAGAGAGCGTGCGGTCGGAAAAGAGAGTGCTGTTGATTGCGAACAAGGAGAGGCATCCATTCCTGGTCAATTTGCATGCTTGTTTCCAGACGGAGACCCGAGTGTACTTTGTCATGGAATACATTAGTGGTGGAGATTTGATGTTGCACATTCAAAGGGGGCAGTTTGGCACCAAGCGTGCACAGTAAGTCTATCTCGTTTGTAACTGACGTTACACTAACAACAAACTAGGTTCTACGCGGCAGAGGTCTGCCTAGCCTTGAAGTACTTCCACGAGAACGGCGTCATCTACCGAGATCTCAAGCTCGATAACATTCTACTTACACTAGATGGGCACATCAAGATTGCCGATTACGGTCTCTGCAAGGAAGAGATGTGGTACGGATCAACAACAAGCACATTTTGTGGGACACCCGAATTCATGGCACCCGAGGTAAGGAACTTACTCTTCACAATGATAAGCGTTACTAATTCATTTGACCAGATCTTGCTGGACAAGAAATACGGCCGCGCAGTCGACTGGTGGGCCTTCGGCGTCCTCATCTACCAAATGCTCCTCCAACAGTCGCCCTTCCGTGGCGAAGACGAAGACGAAATCTACGACGCCATCCTCGCCGACGAGCCACTCTACCCAATCCACATGCCGCGCGACTCCGTCTCCATTCTCCAGAAACTGCTCACCCGCGAGCCCGAGATGCGACTTGGGTCCGGCCCCACCGACGCGCAGGAAATCATGTCCCATGCTTTCTTTAGGAACATCAACTGGGACGACATCTACCACAAGCGCGTGCCAGCGCCATTCATCCCGACCATCACGAGCGCGACGGATACGAGTAATTTCGATACGGAGTTTACGAGCGTTACGCCGGTGCTGACGCCGGTGCAGAGTGTGTTGAGTCAGGCGATGCAGGAAGAGTTTAGGGGCTTCTCTTACTCGGCCGACTTTAACTGAGGAGGTCGTGTTTGCATTCGTATACCTGCTATGCAGCACATGGACGGCAGCGCTCATCTTGACTCAACGAAGACACACACGACAAGCACGTCCATACTGTGGCAAATTGTGATCGTCCACGATGTATTGTGCGAATAGCTTTCTCTTCTCAGCACACGATTTTGGCATGAACAGGCTTTGTATGGGAAGGTAGCGGGATTTTGATAGTATGGCTGGCTCGATAGAATGGAGGGAGATTTGATGTGCTGTTGGACTGGAGAAGTATCATTATGCATGCATGTAATTTTTTCTGGGCGTAACAAAAAGCGAGAACAGCGAGTTTCGCTACGGCGAGCTTGTGGGGATGATGCGATGTTGGCAGAGAGTTAGTAGTAGATAAAAGAATCATGTTCAACGTATCTGCGATTGTACATTCGCTGGCGTAGCGCAAGGGTCGGAAGGTTCAAGGCTGGAACGACTGTGCCGCAATGATGCTGACTCATAGGATACTGGACTGCTTTTTCACCTGCCACTTCTTCTTTCCACGAAAGCGGAATTGGAACGATGATACTTGCATGAACATTCTGATCACTCCTCTGGCTGCTGACGCGAGGCGCTGAATCGAGCACCACCCACCATTTCCTTTCATCGAAGACCAACTCCCATAACTTACAGCTCCTCTATACCGATTCCTACTCTACACACGACGTTCAACAAAAGATCCCACAGTCTCCTTTCTCAGGTCGTTCCAGTATGCCCGCCTTCGAGCACCAGCTGAACAACAATTATCTCAAGCACGAGGTACAAGCCCGCCAGCCTCTCCTCCGTCCTTCTCACGACTAATCTATCACACAGGACCCAGAGCACGACCACATCCAAACATTCTGCCCCTTCTCCGCCTGCACACAGTGCTCGAATTGTACCGCAGAGCCAACGATGCATTGCCGGCACTGCTACCACTGTTTTGGCTGTTCGAGCGCCGTGTACTTTGGGTGCCGTGTATGTCCCGCCTCGCCGGTGGAAAATATGTATCGTGCGTGGTTAGGCAACAAAGTTCGTGGGCCGAAGGGCGAAGTCACGTTTGCCAAACTTCTGTCCCGACCTTCCTCGCCTGGTTTAGTGGAGAGCGCGGATGAGGGGGGGAAGGAGATTGGGTCGTATACGCCACCAGGGAGCCCAGCACGATGAGGGATATTAGCGGTTGTGCTAGATTGCTAGATCGTGGTCACTCATTCCTTTGGCATGATCATATTGCAGATCGGTTTCACTATACTTTGCGAGAGGCATCGGAGAGTAGAAACCTGACATGTCAAGAAGTACGCTACGGTACCCATGGCTCACCACTCCGGAGAGCAGAACGCTACTGCATACCAGCCACTATTACATTTGTTTCGGAGTTGGCTTTGCTGGTGGCGGGCTGGGTGGCACATGAGGGGGAGAAGGAGTTGGAGCAGGAGCTGGTTGTGGTGTTGAGAAAGGTGACCAAGTTCCCCCTTGACTCTGGGTTCCTCGGGCATGGCGCTGTCGCTTCCGGTGCTACGGACCAAATCGTTGCCCTGTCCTCCTACAGTTTCGAGCCCGGTGGCAGGGCCAAATGTTGTTGCGGTTTCCGTCAGAGAGATTGTGGTGGATGCTCGCAGGTCTTCGGATTCTCCTCTTTCCGTCTTCTGATGCACGCTCACAGTCAAGCGACAGTGGATGAGACGCATGCGCCTAGGCTGAAGATGGTAGAGGGTTTTGCAAGGCATCTGTCACTGCACTATCGCGTAGACGTGCATATGAGAGAATGAAGCTGGACATGGCCTGGCACGCCAAAGCAAGAGTGCAATGTGTAAAAACTTTTCATCATATTACCCGCTATGGTCACTATCATGTAAAATGTGATCAAAGT